>TARA_R110000824_G_scaffold808_1_pt1 | contig 13792 bp, 27 predicted proteins | sample TARA_R110000824 | Tara Oceans TARA_R110000824 (sample SAMEA4397747) | marine metagenome | biome: Polar Biome; feature: [MES] marine water layer (ENVO:01000295) within the mesopelagic zone...; material: water (ENVO:00002006), including particulate matter (ENVO:01000060) such as...... | reverse complement strand
CCAAGAATGGTGCCACCTTCAGTTATGGTGCTAAAAGCACCGCCCGCAGTGTTGACTAGAAAATTTCCGCTAGGAACTACCATAATAGATCTCCTTTAAAGTAATAGAATACATAAAGCGTTATAATCCCAATTATCCCATAAAGAAGATCCAGTTCCAGAAATGTATACACAAATTACCTACTCACAGCGTTACTTTTTTTGCATATTTTTATGGCTGTTTTTAGACGCCTTCTAGCGGTTTCTCGGCTGTAACCATTTGCCTGAGCAATTTCTACCATGGTCATATTATAAAAGAATCTTTGGCTGAGAATATTCTGAACTTCTGGGTCGAGCCCCAACATAACATCCCTAGCCTCCATGGCGATCTTAGCTCCGCTATCGGTCTTTTCAATGTTGTCACAGCCGTACTCAATCTTTTTCTTTTTGAGTTTATTCTTAAGCGCCCACTGCAATTGTTGATATAAATATGAGGTGAATTTGGCCCCTCTTTCAGGATCATATTTGTCTACACATTTCCATAAGGTGAGCATTTTGATGGATTCAATTTCATCCAAATCTATTGCCCTTTTATATCTGCTGGCCACCTTGTTCATTATATTTACAATATTCGTATCATTGAGATAGTCTTCAAAACTTTTATCCATTTTTCCCTCTTAAAATAATACCACCAATGTCTTTTTTCAATTCTGACAATTCACTCAGACCGTCTAAGTAAACCTTATCCATATCATCCGAAACAATATATTCCACGTTGCCGTTCGGGCAAACCAGAATAGACCAATACTCTTTGGACTCTAGTTGTTTTTTTACTAGGGTCACCGTAGTCTGAGTGTCTTCATCTGACAACATCTCCTGTTCAGTATAGACACACAGCTCACTTTCTATTGTAGATCTTACATCCTTAATGTCAAATAGTTTTCCAACCCCCATGAAAAAAGAATATCTACCCATGATTTTTAGGGCCTCTACTCCTTGACATAGCTCTATTTTAGCTGCTATACGGTTGGTAACATCAAAATTGGTATAGCCGACCCAGCAATCCCACCTGTCGGACGGCTTGAGTGTTGATTCAAATGGGTATGGACCCATGGGTGTATATATGACCTTGGGAGCGCTGAGGAATATCTCTTGGGGAGATTCCATCTCGTGGGAGTCAATGTATTTCGCTGGAGCCTCATCGCTTGGCCATGTTTCCGGTGGCATCTCTTGTATGAAAATATCTTCTGCAATAGCATTCCAGCTTTCCCAAGCAATTTTTTTGTGTGCCGACATAATGTCCTCCGGTTGTTAAAGTTTGGGAACTCTACTTGGATTAACCGCCAACCTGTCCTGATCGTCATCGTCTTCGTCTTCTCGATAATGATGAATAAGCTTTTCAACAGTATCGCTAATGTCGGCAAGATCTTCTACATCGTCTAGTACACATTGCTCTTTTACTTCCTCAAATATTTTTAGCATTAATTCATCATGTATTAGCTTATAAAATATGGACCCAATGGCAATAGTGCCAGCCGATCCGGGTATCCAGTCACAATTATAACCTATTGTACCGTCCTTTTCCACGTATATAGTCAATTGGGCAACCACTTCCTCAGAGGATTGAGGCGGCTCTTCTGGATAGTAATTTTGCATAATAGGAATCCATCTCCTTGGTTTCTGTGTGTGGAATAAAACTACCGCTTTTGATAATATTCACCATCCGTGGAACATAGGCACCATACACAACTTCCGATTCGGTGTTTGATATTCGTCTAAAATCAATGATACCATAATCCATCCACCTATAGTCAGTTAAAAAGTATTTCCCAGACAGACCGGCAATCGTTTCCTCCACGCTCTTGGTAGATATATAAGAGCTGGGCAATTCCTGATCATCAGTAAAAAAAAGTTGAGCAGAATAACCGCCCGTTGAATACTTGTCGCAGGCCACCACCAAAAGCGTGAGCCTAACCTTCATTAGATTCTTCCCCCGTCTTGTCGTGGGATTCAATTTGCTTTTTAAGCTCTTGCACTACATTGAATTGTGACGAGGCTGTTTCGTATTCTGTAAGCGCAGACATGAACTTGTTCAGATTGTCGTCACGCAATTGATTCTGAATGGAAATATTCATTTCGTATGCATATCTATCCATTCTAGCCCTACAGTCAGCTTCCGCAGCTCCAATTATATCCATCTTAAGTCTCCAATCAGTTAGCTAGGCACCAAGCCAGTGCCATAAAGTGTCTATGTAATATTTCTTTTTCTTCTGCGCCAAGGGTATGATTCTCGTCGCCCATTATGGACTCCATTAAGTCAGTAAGGTCTCCCCCCAGAGATGCATACTTACCATTCAGCGATGATCCGAATACATTCTTGGCCGCCAATGTATATACATCGTTAATTTGCTGAGCATCTGCCGGATAACTTAGTAGCCTATCTGCAAAAACCTTGTTGAAGATAGACAGCTTTAATCTATCGTTACGATCAGTTATATTGACCGCTATGTGCGATACATTGGATAGTGCATCCTTGTCGGGCTCCACTATGTCTATCTTGGGTACCGTTGGCACAACATCGGGAATCCTTTCCCTAATGTCGTTCCAACAAAGACCAAGAATTATAATCAGTAAACCCAATACCGCACTAAAACGGGGGCGCCTGTTTGTCATCTTCTTCCTCTTTCACTGCTAGTGGTGTCTTGGCCTTTAATAACAGTGGAAATAGGTCTTCAAGTCTGTCATGCGCCTCCAATAGGCGCGCATCCCTACAATGATCCGCTAGCGCTTCCCACTTTTTGACAATGGCAGTTAAATCTGTGTCATATAACACATCCGTAACCGTTTCTTCCGCGCTTCGCTCAGCGGTAAACAAACCTAAAACTAGATCCTTAATCGTAGGAAAGAGGACCAAAACACCTGCTCCAATTACAGCCAACTGAAGATTAGTTAATTCTTTTACAAAATCCAACATGTTATCCTTCCTATATTCCTATTTAGAATTGGTTACGTGGTCTCGCGCACGGTGTCACCGATCACCCATGCAACAACAATGGTCGCCACAGACACAAGTTGGGTCTGATCAAGTTCGATTCCAATGGTTTCGGATGTAACAATGGCGATAAGGCCCATTGCGGAAACCCAGAATCTTCGGGAGGTAAGTAAAGCTTTAATTTTCGGACTCATTTTAATTCTCCAAAAGGGTAGTAAAATTTTAAGAAAGCACGCGCTTTCTATTTTCGATCAAACAGCGGAAACAACTTACGTTTCTCAGTTCTCATGTTGCATGAGCATGATACGCACAAACATGACCCGTTATTGTTTACTGCTGTTTTTGCATGGTAAGGACAATCTGTCTCATGTCCATCACCATGTATTATCTTGCCAGTGCCACCACATATACATTTTGTCGGGTCCGGATCTGGAACCAACGGCCTGTCATCTGGTATGTCTGGCGACAAACCAAACACATCGCCTTCTGCTTTCGTAAATGCTTGGGTTGTGTTGTTTATTATAGTGTTTATATCGTCGTTTGTCAAGGAATACTTTGAAGAAAATCCAAAATCTCCCATAAAAAGAGCGAAGCATATGATCGTAATGCCTGCAATAACTGCCCTGCTAGATGTAGGGGCCTTTGTTTTGTTGCTCATTTAAAATACCTCATCTATGGTCCATTCGATTTCTCTTGATGGAAAACCATCCACGTTACTGAATACCCAAGCACCACCCCCGGACAGCATTCCCCTTGCGTCTTTTTCTCTAATCCAAAAACTCCCGTCCGGTTGGTCGAGTCTCTTTGGGCCGCTGTTCCAGACACCCCAAGAATTTTGTACTAAAAATAGGGTTTCCCTGTGTGCCTCACGGCTGTCATCGCAGCCAATCCAAGCCATAGCATGATTCCACCCCTTGGATCTTTTGGCTATGCCGTTTTTATCTCGCCTACTAGAAAAACCATAGCCAGAGCAAACAGACACTGAGTAGCCATTTGCCAGCGCGTCCTTTGCCTCCTCTACCGTTCTAATGCTCGAAACTGTTTTTACTTGATGTTTCTGGGCCTCATCCTCGTATATATTATCTGGAATCCTATGATTTGCACCAAGGGTAGAATTATACCTAGATAAATCCACATCGCCATAATTTTTTCTAATAAGAATACCACCATTCTGATGTACGTATCTGGCTGCCTCGGAGCAGGTCATACCTTGGCCCCTATGGCCTCTTGATTGATAGATGCCCTCAGTAGCCCCACGAGCCACAAAGTCTTCCTTTTGACTATCTATGTCGATCTCAACGGCTCTCGTTATGTCCACCGCATTTCTGGTTGCGTGAGCAACACAATCACCCGTAGTTTGTCTTTCGCATGGACCAAATCCAGAATCAAATTTAAGCACAGACTTGAACGGTAATGACTTCTTGCCATCGCCACTGCTTTGTAGGTGGTGAGCAGCCGCGCCAAAAACAGGCATTGGTAATTCACCCATGAGTTTTGCAACATCCTCTGGGTCACATACACTACCCACAAATCCGTCTCTATACAGATTTAATATTTTTCTAGGTGTGCTGAAGTCCATCAAGCAACTCCTCAACTGAATTGTGCCATGAAAATTTATTGGCCGTGTCTATGCCAGCCGTATTGATAGCTACGCCCTCTTCTTGTTTGTTTTGATGTACCTGCCTCATATGTGACACTAATTGCTCTTTATTGCTATCTGATAGATGGGCCCATTGACCGCAAGAACCGTCAAAAAAGACGCCATCATTTGCAGTTTCGAGATCTGTTATATTTATTAAGTGAGAGTTTGTCTCGTCACAAAATTCCGTATGTGCTGAATAATTTGTTGCGATAACCTGTTTACCGCAGGCCATCATCTCCAGTAGTTCTAAATTCCAGCCCTCTGCCCTAGCGGGAAATACGCCACAATCCGTTTGACACATAATATTATACACATCTTGGTGGCCAACCTGTCTTGGAATTATCCTGATCTTATCTCCCAAGGGACTCTCTTTGTACAGCCGTTGCCACGCTTGATTTTGTTCACCGATAAAGGGATTATCGCACATCATCCAAAGCTCAACATCGTCAGAACCATTAAATGCAGCGTTGAAGCATTCCAGCAAAACATCGTGTCCCTTGCGCCTTTCCCATTTTCCACAGTTGAAAAATATTGTCTGTCTTCTCGGCTTTAGGGTAGACGGCTTGAAAATACTTGTATCGACTCCCAGTGGCACAACATGGACATCTGCCTCACCGAACCGAGTATTGTCTACAATAACTTGTTTTGCCCATGCGGAGCACACAAAAATACCATCGCAATGATGAAGGCTACCGACTTCTTTCTCATTGAATTCATTTAGTTCAAAAATGGGAAACCCGAAGTGCTTACCGTTACCGACCCTTGTTTGAAGATCGTGCTGGTGCCATATTTTTACGCAGGGGAGATCTGCATTATAGTTTTCTTGATTTGAGATTGCGGCTGCCACGCATTCGTCTATATCAATATTTTCTATGGGGCCGATGGGGTAAAGTGTAGTGGACGGATATAAGCTATATAACGTTTTTAATATATTGTATCCAGCTACACCGTACCCCAAGCTGTTAATGGGGGCGAGAATGTTTATCAATGTTTTTTCCTATACAATAATATCTGTTATGACTTTGCCCCCATTGACAATTTCTATCGGCCTGTCTCCGGGGGCCATAAGCTCTTTGTCGGAAACGATTCCCAAACGATTGTAAATGGTTGTGGCCCAGTCTTCAATTGTTAGGGCATTGTCTTCGGGTTCGCTTGCCGTAGCATTAGATGAACCATAGACAAGACCTCTCTTGATGCCGCCGCCCGCAATAATAGTACTAAAGACCTTGGGCCAATGGTCTCGACCAGCATTGCCGTTGATCTTTGGAGTGCGTCCAAACTCTGAAGAAACACAAACCAAGGTAGAATCAAGCATTCCACGTTCATCTAGGTCTTCTATAAGTGTGGCAAAACCTTGATCAAATGCGGGCAATTGTCCCTTGATTCCGTTTGCTATATTGTCGTGCATGTCCCATCCACCATAGGTGAGTGTGACAAACCTTGTCCCAGCCTCCACTAGACGCCGAGCCAATAGCATTCTAGCACCCGCCGCGTTACGACCGTACTTGTCTCGCAGTGCCGGAGCTTCTTTGTTAATATCAAACGCTTCACGCGCTTTCTCGCTACTGATCAGGCCATACGCCCTTTGGTAAAAAGAATTGACGGCATCAAGGGAATCAGTGCTTTCTTTTTTATTAAACTCTGTATTTACAATATCAAGCACTTGTCGCCTCCTGTCAAATCTCTCGTCAGACACTGGAAGCTTTAGGTCCCTAACTTCAAAATTGTCACTCGCTGGATCGGAACCTAGACCAAATCCAGAATACGAACTACTTAAGTACCCCGTGCCCGCGTGCTCATTTGGTGCATTGGGAATACAAACGTAGGGCGGCAAATTATGACGAGGCCCAAACTCATGCGCAACCACAGATCCTATAGATGGATACTGTAATGCTGGACTTGGGCGGTAGCCAGTGAACATGTTATGAGTACCGCGCTCGTGGGCCGCTTCACCGTGAGTCATACTGCGACAAATTGTTATCTTGTCAGTAATCTTCGCGGTCTTGACCATTGTTTCGTTAAGTCGTGTGCCCGGAACAGCGGTTTTAATGCTGCTCATCGGGCCACGATATTCCAGCGGAGCAAATGGCTTAGGATCAAAAGATTCTTGATGAGCCATTCCTCCGGGCAGATATATGAAAATGACGCTTTTGGCCGGTCCCTCTCTGCTTTGGTAAGACTTTTGATCGGCTCTAGCGAGCGATAAACAAAAGCCACTCAAGACACCAGCATGTAAAAAATTTCGTCTTTTCATATCTATCCCCTAAAACAAAAATCTAGACCACCATCCCTGAGATGCTCCCAAGAAATAAAGACCCACTAGGACACCACCCACAAAGGCAACCCGCCTAATGAGTTTGTGTTCTCTTAGAAATCTCCCAATTGGACCATTAAATAATCGTAGTTGTGGCATGACCCACCCCTCCTCACTTGAATAAAAAATTGGATTCAGACCCAAAGTTGTTGCTTCAAGCCTACTTTTTAGAATTTCCTCTACTGCCTCTACTTCTTTCGCTAGAACGTCCGCGCTGTTCGCCTCCACGCCCTTGGCGCCCGCTGGATCTACTACGGCCTACCCTCGAAGGGCTTTGTCGTTGTTTCTCCCAGTGGGCTTTAAACTCCTTTAGTGAAATAGAGTTATCCTTATTCGAATCCATTCGCTTAAAAAGAAGCTCCGCGATATTCACGGGTGCCTTCTTCGGTGTATTTGGTTTTGCTGCCTCGGGAGCTTCTGTCGGGGGCGCAAGCAAAAGAATAGCTGTAAAAATTGCAGATGTCATTTTCATTTCTCCTTGGGGTTAATGTGTGGTAGAGTCCCATATTAGGATCTCCCGAATTCTTCTTTATAACATTTCTTTTTATTTTTTTTTATGCAGTCCGATAACCACATCGCCCACACTAAGGTTGCGTGGAACGGCCATCTCTCCCAGTAGATTGCTGGAGGATTGTGTTTTTTCCCCTCCCACGTTATAAACAGTTCTAATTTGTCTCCATCTACAGTATTCTTCTTCTGGGGAATTATGCTTTTCCCTGTCCCCACCATTTGCGAATATCATATCGTCAAAGTCCCAGTCGACTGAATAATTGTTATAAAGTTCTTTTAGGGTTTCAACGACAGTGCCATCCGTATCATTGGAAATAACACAACAGCTGACACACCCCATCGCGGCCACAATTCTGGCCCTATCATTTTCGTTCATAAAGGGCTTCGAACCCTTGATCTTCACCTGCTCGTCATTATTGATAATAACAATGAGTCTGTCCCCCAGCTTAGAGGCTTCTTCCATATAATCTAAATGACCCACATGAATAGGATTGAAATACCCAGATATGACTACTATCTTCATTTATAGTACCCCTTTGCGTCTTTATTCTCCATGGACCTTAGTATATCCCAAGTTTCTTTCCAGTCTTCAACTTGATAGGCCTTGTCTACCCGCTCAGCGAGAGGAGCATCGTTTCCACCATCACACCTGTCCCCAAAAAATATAGAATAACCATTAATATCTTTGAGCACTTGGGCCTTATTGTGACCTCTTTTGTAGATGTCGATACTAATTTCCCCACCAATAGAGGCCTCCAGATCTGGAAAGCGGTCCATGATGGCCCTTACATAATCCTCTCGTTCGTTTTCGGCAGATGTGTATTCTTTGCGCTGTTCCTGAGAGCAATTTCTTCCTATGGTGCTAAAATTTATTAATCCCACTCTTTTTTCTATATTGATGCTATATTTATTTCGCCCATACCAAGGGCTTTTTTTTAGCAGGGCACGCAGGAACAATCGTAATTCATCAGTTATGCTAAAGTCATTGTAGCTAACAAGCTCGCCCCTAGAATATACCTCATTGCCGCACGATTGATACATGTTGCGTGGAAGACACCACATGTCCCTTCCTATTTGTTCTATGGTTTTTTCTTTATTTGATCCCGTTACAAAATATATGGACTTGTTTTTGCACCAACGTAAAAACCAGCCCTTAAAGTCTGGATCTATTGGTAAACGACTCGGAGTTAGTGTCCCGTCGATATCAAATATGTAGTTTATCGACCGGAACGCATTTTCCATTTTTTTCTATATATCCTTTGTTGCAGTTGGGGGGATATCCGGCCTCTTTATCTGCTGCTGATTTTTGACTTATTTGTAGATCTACGGCTTCGATAGTACTAAGGCCTTCACCAGCCTTACTCATGCAAACGGCAGCCCTTTGTGACTGATCCGGAAATTCTTTTTTAACTTTGTCATCGCCCATACAGCGAGACATAAACTCTTTTCTGGATTCCTTTTTACCCTTTTGTGGCAATGGCATATTTACTCCCCCTGTTGTTCGTAATTGTTTCTGATCTGCGTCCCCTTGTTTTGCATTTTTTCTACTTCTCTTTCCATAGCCGCCGTCTCTCGCTCCAGTTTTCTCTCCTTAATTCTTGCATCGCGCCTCTGGAGTTTTATCTTCCGGAATTCTTTTCTCTTGGCGTTTTCTTTAATAGACCGTTTTTGATTGCGCTTTTGGTTTTTCTGCTGTTTGGCCTTGTTGTTTTTTTTCATTTTCTAAGTCCTATCAGTACCAGTCCCACATTTGCCAGAGCATACGCAATCCAAACGCACGCCCAAGGATAGTCTCTCTTAAATATATATCCAGTGCCCGCGACCGCGTACAAGGCCGCCGCAATGGATGGCATCATCACGATTAAAATGTCGAATGCTTTAGTCAAAATGAACCCGTTTATTTTTCCTAGCTGCAAAAAAATTTGATTGCCTATTAGAGCACAATCAGAAAAGTTTGGAAGCGACAGTTCCGCACGGGTCCGCATATATAATTACACACTATCAAGCTTCCTGTGTAATTTTCTCTTTGTTCTGTCTAGCTTTTTTTTCTTTCTTGAGATCTCTCGCTGTTCAGACGCCGTAATTTGCGGGTTATATAGCCTTTCAGACAGACTAGAGATCTGTTGTTCAATATTGCCCAGTCTGGCTAATATGCTTTGTTTATTGTTCATAGTGATTTTAAAAGAGCAGTTAAAGGCTTACTCAGGCCATATTCATGACTAGAAGACTTATACCGTCTCAGCCTGCTCCATTGGCGACTCAGCCTGCTCGTGAGAGCGCGTGGGCTTAACCACCTTAGAAAAGGTACTGGGTAGAACACTATAGGAGGTTCTGTTATTTCCATCCTTGTCTTCCCAGCTCCGCTGTCGCAATCTTCCATCAACAATTACACGATCACCTTTTTCAAGCGACACATTCTTAGAATAGGAGGCGTGACCACCCCACCCATCGACATCCAGATAAATGGTTTCTTCCTTACCATTACCAATGGATTCATTGACGGCCATTCTGAAAGTTACTAGATCTTTTTCAGAGATGGTTTTATATTCGGGGTCACGGGTAAGATTGCCCTTCAAAATAATTCTATTGTTCAACATATCTTAAAGCTCCTTAAAATTAAACCAACCCACGTCGAGACAATGCCTTTTTAGCCAGCTTACGGCTGGTGTCAACACCATGCGATCTAAACAGTCCTCGCACAACGCCACCGTTTTCGGTATTGGTGTACTTGGAATAAAAGCTTCTTCCGGACATTTCACCATTTGAAAACTGCTTAACATACTTAACGCTTTTTTTTGTACCGAGTAGGGTACCCCAATTTGTAGTCATCACTATACTACGCTCCTTAAAAATTAAACACGAACTAACTTATGTGGACAATTATACAAATTGTCACACAACGACGATTTTACACGGTCACCCATGTAAAGAACACTTGTACCCGAATTCACGCGGGTGTTTCCTATTTTTTTACATACTATGATATAGTCTTTTCCGATGTCTCGCACAGAAAACTTTCCATAAGATCCCATATATGTCTTTTCTTTTGTTTCTGGGTTTAGCCAATATGGGCCATGCCCCTTTACGGATTTAATGGTATCTCCGGGGCCTAGCTCTTGCCAATTTTCTATGGGTTTATTTTTATTGCTCTTCTGATAAAATACGTAACCGCACCCACACACTGCAACACGGGCGTGGCACGATTCACCACATTCCTGACAAATTTTTAGTGGTGCGCCACGCTTCTTCTTGGTATTGGCCATCGCTACTATCCTCACACATAAATCCACGATTCTGTCCATAACGCATATGCGTTATTATACCATCAATATTACCAAATGTCAAGCTAAATCTCAAAAATTACCATATATAGCAGACACGACACCAATGACAAAAATAGCGCCCCCACCCATGCATACAGGAGGATTGTTGCTATTTTGTTATCTCTTCTTAGCTCTGCGTGCCGCTTGGCCACATTACTAAGTGCTGTTGTTCTTGATTTTACCATATTATCCGCAATCACTCCTTGCTGGAAATTTAACCACCTCTGTCATCCACCTTCTTTTTTCATTTGCTGCTCCTCCAATCGCGACCAACATGAGAAACAACAGGGTACAAAACGGTTGTGGTAGCGGAACACACAAGACCACAACTACACACATTATATCATATATCCTGTCCCCACCCCACATATATCGGCGTTTGTTCTCCAACATGGGCTCCAAAAGTGTTAAATTCTAGATACTCTAACGCTTCCTCGTATGTGCATTTGTTTTCATCAACGAGGATTTGGACCATCTTCTCGCCATCATATACCACTCTTCCTGAATCGTGACCACAAGCAACGCCAATAATAGCGCCATCATAACCATCGGCAAACAAAAGATCGTCGCCATAATGCTCACACAGACTGTCACGAATTTCCATGACGCTTGAATCCCTTCTTCCAAGTGCGTTTTTCTTTGTCCCACCATTTTTTGTACATCTCGCTAATAGCTCTTGTTTTTTCATCTATGGTCCTACGGTGCTCACGATCAGTCTCCTCGTCCCAGTCATCGTTTTCCTTGGGTTTATATTTTTTTTTCTTCTTTGTCATTGCTTATCCAGTGTCCAAAATTCAGCGCGAGCTGTGTCCTATCCTCGCGCCTTGCTATCATCATTAATTGATTAACTTTGTCTATGTCTACAATCTCGTACTGAAACGATCCCCTCTCCATTATGTCTCCTATATCATAATCATCCCTGATTGCACAAATGTACAAATCATTTTTATCATAATTGGACACTTGGCCATGAAAGTTAAACATTTAATTGAGTCTCCCCGTTTAGCAGTAAAAATAAGTGCCAGTTTGGGCAACAAGGTACTGGCGGACCTCGTGACTACTTACGCAGCCAAAGCAAGAGTTTCCTCTGCGTTTAAAAAATCGGAATCATTTTTAGGTAGCCTTGATTCCAACTACCACATGCGGTTATTGCGTCACGCAACCAGTCGATACCGTTCGCCCCCATAGTTTGGTAGTGGAGGCGGGGGGAATCGAACCCCCGTCCTGTATTACATCAACAATAACGTCTACATGTTTAGGTGGACTAACCACCATGTGCTTCAGTACCCCCAAGAGGAATCGAACCTCTATTAAAAGTTTAGAAGACTTTTGTGTTATCCGTTACACCATGAGGGCTCCTTGATTATACGATAATCATCGGCCATGTCAAGGTAAAACCTTTAAACTTTCTCATGATTAATAGGTATTTCTAGTGGGGATGGTGCCCCCTCTCCGGCAAGGAATCGCGCGCACCTCTTGCCCGTTGCGGGGCGTCCTCCTATCGAAGAATCCTCACTTATATGTTGTACACAAGAAGGGTTACAATAGTATATTTGTCTACCTAAATCCCTTGTTATGATGTATCCCAGAGCGGTATCTAGATTCCTGATGTCTTCAGGGTTCTCCTGCCTTCTCTTGAACTCTTCATCTCCTAGCCTGCTCCTAACTCCCACCCAATTTTGGGCCCTATGCGTATTTACCACAGATCTCAATACTTCGGAGTCCCACACGAGACACATTGCACCCCATACGGAATGCGTGCGTATTGGATAGAGTCCCCACGGCTTTTTCTTTCCCCTGATTATGCTATAGTGATGTGGTGTGTAAAGCGAAAGGTAGCCGCAATCACCGGATGGCCAGAGCGCCCTTTCTGCAAATAGTTTAGACTCTGGATGAATCCATACATCATCCTGCACAGTCATTATTACATCCGCATCAGAGCTTAGCGCATAATTAACGGCCTTTAGCCAATTATGCCACACCCCGAGCCTTTTGTCATTGTGTATCGTCTGGGCGTCTGAAGCGTGACTATTCGGCTCCGAGAACACGACCGGACTGTCCCATCCAGCAGCACGCAGGCTATCTATGGTTATTTGCAATTTCGGCTTTTGTCTTGGTGCGCTAGTTATAACGACGCCCCAATTTATGTTTGACATTTTAATCCCTCTCTGTAGGCCTCTATGAATCCGCTAAACGAGGAGCATGTTGTACCCATAAAATTTTTAGCATAGATACATAAGAATAAATCAATCACCGCATCTTTAACTGAGGTTGTTCTTTTGGGCCATCTGCAAGAACCGTTGCCGGGTATGACAGACACAAACACAGCCCTGTCACCCAATATTCTTTCAAAAGTAGATTGTGTGTCTTTATTATCGGTTGCAATGAGTACCTTACTTGAGCTATTATCTTCTATGAAATCAAAAAAATCTTGATCAATTGGCGCGACCTTGTTGTGCTTTTGCTGTATTCTACATATGTCGGTGCGCCTTACGTGGCAAGCGGTATAGTCATCCCCAAGAGCACCCCGTAAAGAATCTATCTCTTCTTGTATGTGCTGTAGTGGTACGATATCTAAATAGAAGTTATTTAATTTCTCTTGCTCAATTTCTGCGAGGCTAATGGCACTGTTGGGCGGCCTAGACCTTCTAGCATTTTTACCGTGCTTCTTATACACAAAATTAACTCTTGGTATTGGACAAAATAGTTCATCAAATGGTGTCCAGCACGCTGGGCACTGTACCCAATGCATTTCTATGTCTTTATCTTCTAGCTCCGCTTTTTCTCTGTAACAAGAAAGTAGTCTCAGTCGGTTACATAGTCCGCTATGACTATACAGCCTTATTAATTTACTCTCTGCGTGCAACGCCATAGCGTCCCTATGTTCAAAAAATAAGCTCTGAAACTGGCTCAAAGTCTTCCTTCAGGGGAACCTGTTGTGAAAGAGACCCGTCCCATAAGGCACATCTCATGCAATTTCTTCTACCAGTATTGTCTCCATGCGCTATGGTTGATGACTGCGATATGTGTTGT
>TARA_R110000824_G_scaffold14605_4_pt1 | contig 13798 bp, 8 predicted proteins | sample TARA_R110000824 | Tara Oceans TARA_R110000824 (sample SAMEA4397747) | marine metagenome | biome: Polar Biome; feature: [MES] marine water layer (ENVO:01000295) within the mesopelagic zone...; material: water (ENVO:00002006), including particulate matter (ENVO:01000060) such as...... | reverse complement strand
TTACTCCAATAAATAGTTGTTTTATAAGGAAAACAACCTTTCAGTTAATAAATAGATATTGTCTTTTACAAGAGAAGATTTTTCTTTTCTTCGGCGGAATATCTCTTGGGACATTTCACCAACATCATTATACTCGTTTAAGCTCACTTTGTAAACTTCTATTCCATATTTTAATAAAAGCCCCATTATTTTATCTTCTTTCTTTCTTGCGTCAGGATCAAGAGCCATATATACTGTTGTGTCATTTCTTACAATTTCTTGAAATAGCCTGGAAGATTCACGAAGTGTTGAGCCTAAAAGAGGGACTGCGTTAGGTCCTGCGACGATTGCATCAAACGCTCCTTCAACGATGGTTAAATCGTCCTCAAAGTCCAAGAAAAGGTGGTTAAAAACGATGTTACGGGATGCCTTGGGGTTTAGGTATCTCTTCCAGTGTCCATCGTAGGAGCGGGCAATAAAGTAGTTGCTATGACCATTTAAGGAAAAGGATGGAATGATGATTCTCTTGGCGAAGTCTCCGTGAGGGCAATAGCCTATTTTCCACCGGATGATATCATCTTTTTTTATTCCTCTCTCTCGCAAATAGCGAAGTGGTGGTCCTGCTGACCGAGGAACGCTCTTGTTCGCAAGTGATTGGAATTCCTTGGGAAGCTCCACTCGTTGCTCTGGCTCTTCCTCAACTTCTGCAAACATCTTTTCTTCAAAAGAAGCAAGCTCAACCTTGTTAACAAGTTCTGACCACTTCTTCTTGTTGTAGACGTCACCATAGCGCCGAACAATCTTGGTTAAGTTTCGTCCTGACCAATCACAAACCCAACATTTCCAACAATCCTTCTCAATGTTAATAGAGAGCTTGTGTTTGTGGTGTTCGCATTTAGGGCAGTGAAACAGCATTTCGGAACCGGAGCCATAGCAGTCTCCGAAGACTTCCCTTATAATTGCTGTTTTTCTTCCTGTTGGCACTTAATAAGTCCTGCTTGCGCTATTACCCAACTATCAGCCTTGTCATAACAATGTGGCTTTACGTTGTTCTGCTTTGTGTATTCTATTTCTATTTGAGGGACATTGTCAAGGATATATTGAATGACAACTTGTTTTGCTTTGGTTCCTCTGGGAACGGTAATACCGCAGAGTTTTCTTGCAGACGTTGCTGCTATGTAACCAGGCTCAACCTGCAATATTCGGAATACCAGCCATGAAACCACGCCATTAAACCTAGCAAGAGTTGACAAAGTTTTTGCGGAAGAGAATCCAGATCTGAAAGATTGAAGGGATTCTTCGATAAATATTCTATCGAATCGTCCGTAGAGTTTACTAAGCTCACTAATGCGTTCTTCAACATAACTCACCTTTTGAAAGAAGCTCTTATATTTCCTTGTGTCCCAACAATCATTATAAACAAGCTTTCCATCTTTTTCAAGTATTGTTATTCCTGTGATGCTTGTGCTGACGTCTAATCCTAATATCATTATTAAATTATACTATATATCCACGCGCAGTTTAAATGTAAAATCTCGTTCTTCAGTCTTTTTCACTGGATTTGCTACTTTTGCGATGGCAACAAGATTTTTATCTTTATCGTATATGCCTATTTCTGAAATATAAGTCTCCCGTTGGAAACTTGCAGTATAATTGCTATAAGGGCTTTTGACAATGTTTTTAACGCCCAATTGATCATACTCTTTATAAAGCATGGAAGATGTTAGAGAAGCTGTGGTATAAGTATTTTTTTCAACAAACGTAGGATTGCTGGAATTATTGAGAGTGTTTTGAGGGCAATGAGCGAACATAGTGATGGTAGGAACTTTTTCTGTCCCTTTGAAGTCTAAAGTATAGCTTGATTGCAACAAGTAATCATTAGCTGCTGAACCTGAAGCACCAAAGTAAATCCAAGCGGTACTATAATTAATGCCTGTATTCCTATATTCTTCAGTGTGTGCAGAAATGGTCCACGAACCCGTTAACAATATTATTCCTTCATCGTATAAGACAACCCCTGCCACTTTTCCATCATTAGTAGGTACTGCTCCTGAGAATTGTATTAGTTCCCCATTCTTGTAATAATCCTTTAGTTGACCGGCTAATGTCCCAGTCGTGTAAAACTTTAGATCAACAGAGCCTTTTTTAATAGACGAGCCATAGAATATAGATGGTATATATACTACCCCCATTTCTTGAACACCCTTGTTCCAGCCTCCCAAAAGATCGTCAGAGGAAGCAGAATATTCATAGTGCGGGCTCAAGGGTATGTAACTATTTGTCGTATTCTTTAAAGCCATTACATGTTTTCTATAAGAAAGATTGGTGGAGGGGATTGGTAAGTCTCCTGTATACTCGCGGTAATACCTTCTTTCAATAGAGGAAGACATAGGATAGCTTCCTGTTATTACATCACCATAATTAAAATCACTTGCAAAGGCTGTTGTGGAAATAGTACTAAAAGTAGTTAAAGTGCTATCCTTCGTGATAAACGGATAAATCATGCTATCAGCAGGTCTATCAACATTCAGCTCATAAAGACTTATATTACCAGCGGGGACATTTGTAACTGGATTTGACCAAGTTCCCGAATGAGGGGATTTGTTGTTATAATAATAAGAACCTGAATATATCAAGAAGTTGATATGAGGATGTGTCTTTATCCTGCTAACAAATACATCATTTGGTCCAAATTTATAAAATGCCATAGCATAATGCCTAGTAATCCAATCTTACACGTAATGTAAGTTCTGTTTCCGGGTTTTTCTTCAATGGTTCTGACAACTTGGCGACAGCCAGGAGTTCATTGTCTGAAGAATATAAACCAACTGTTGTAGCATAAGCTACCGGACTATCAGTAGATACATTCTTAACTCTAATCTTACTTTCAGAAAGATAAGTAGGATTAGAGCTATAGTTGAAATCATTGTGATTAGCTCTACAGAAATAAATCGTTGAGTTAAGTTCTGTCGTGTTATTAAAAGACATGTTATAAATTCTATTTCTAATGCCGTTGGCTATTGTATCAATAGAAGAGCCAGTTATTGCGTTAAAGCCAGAGCCTTGCCCACCTGGACCTCCGTAGGAGTTTCCAAAAGTAGCGTCGAGGAAAGAAGAAGAACAAAGTGTCTGATCTAGAATTCCCCCTTGAACATTGCTATTAAACACAGAACCAGAAAGGACAGCGATGCCCGCTTGATAATACAAAAGACCTACTGGTACTTTTAATCCTGCTGCAACTTGAGCCGAGCCTGTCCACAAAGGACCGGGGCTAACCGTCATATCAGTTAAGCCTGCGATGGCGGAAGCGGTTGCGTAAAGAATACCATACTCTCCTGCTGGGGAATTTACTTTATAGCCGCTGGAACCTGAAGCATCTGTAATAAGAATTCTATTTTGGAAAGTAGATCCGCCGTCTGGCAATTGACTGAACGCAGAACCTACGCCAAGTTCCAAATTAAACGAACCTTTCTTGATTTCATCTTTTGTAAGAAGGCGAGAAAAGTTTAAGAAGAAGGAGTTGTCAATTTTTGCTCCGCCATCGACAATATTGCCGTCTTCATCGAATCGTTGCACTGAGCCGTTTGCGGTGTAGCCCACGAGCACTTGTGCCATTTCATTATAAATATTTATTTTTTTATTCTGTTGTGTATTGTCTGAGACACCAGCAGTGATGTTAGAGCCCGACAAACTAGCACTTCCAGTAGAGTAGCCCATTGTAATATCAAAAATGTTATTAGCAGAAGAACTTAGATAAGGATAATCATAAACAGTTTCAAACATGCCATGAGAATAAGTTTTAATATTTTCTTCCGAGCCAAGTGCGATTGTACCGCCGCCATTGTAAGTACCTGAAACGATAGATCCGGTAATAGGGATTGCTTCGTGTAATAAGGTCCTAGTAGAAGTAATATCGTTGTTAGTAAGTGTTTTAAACGTGGTTGCCATTGTTGTTCCTCATTATTGTTTCTTAATATATCTAATTGGGATATCCATAGTATATCCAGTCGTTCCGCCTGTCACTCGAATGTTTGAATCAATAAAATAACAGTTTGAGCCGTTAACAGAAAAGCCAGAGCCTCCCAGAGTCTCGAACAAGTATGTACTAGTAGAGAGATCTAACGAGGAGGCAATCATAAACTGCATTCTTGTTCCTTTTGGTCCTCTAATACCTTTAATATTTGTTTGCGTTGGTTTATTGGGATTTATTCTTCCGTCCCAACTGTTTATAACATAGTCTGGATTTTGTGATAAGGAAAAGTAATAACTTGCAATGTTATCATCGTCAATAAATGAAGGGCTAGCGATCTTGCCAGAGACGCCAGAAGTTGCAGCAATCTTTCCTAGACGATTGTCAATCTCTACGATATATTGAGTTTCCACTAAATCCGAATCGAGTGATACTGAATCTGGTATCTCTGTGGTGTTTAGACCTTGTTCTAAAAGAATCCAGTTGCCAACAGACAATGTTTGACCGGCGAGGATGCCTTGGGTATATTCTCCATCTGATACACTGTTGCTGTCTTCTGTTGTTTGGTCCACCGCAACCAAGAAAGAGTTGTTAGAAGAAAATCTTTGGTTGACAGCACTCTGTTCATTCAACTTTATAATTGGCAAATAAAGCAAGTTGGTTCTTGCCATTGACATAAGCCTGGATTTCATGTTGGAAGTATTGTTTGTAAATGCTTCCAACACGGGGGTTTGCATGATACTTAAATCATAGTAAGCAGAGCCGCTGGCATTGTTTTTATCATACTGGGCGTAATTAATTTCATCATCACCTAGAGCAAACTTTGTGATTTTAAAACTTCCATCGCCTTTAGCTAGGCGGAAACGCCCGGTGTCTGTTAAGACTGCATCGAGGATAATGTCTCCGCTATTGTCTAAAAAACCCATTGAAATATCTCCTTGTATAAATAGGACTGCAAATACTTTTTAATAAATAGTAATTTTTATCCAATTGTTTGTTTTTATTATTCTATTATTTTTTCTTGTTTATAACGAAATCTTAGATTAAAGTCTATTATACGTCCAGTTTTCTTAGATTTTAACCTCATTTTAAATTTTCTGTTTTCTTGAAAAACAGATTTATCCACTTCTCCAATAGAAAAATCTTCTATTGCGAACGCTGAAGGCAGGGGGTTCTCCTCATCTTCCCCAGTCTCATATTTTTCTTTCATAGTCCATTGGGGGTAAGAAGGTTTGATATAAATAAATCTTTTGCCTGTTAGCGAATAGTGACCAGCAGTTCTTTGTTTTTCATCGCGCTCGTTTTCTTCTTCTATATTAAAAACTCTAACAAGAGGAAAGGTCATCCCATCCTCATTTCTGATTTCTACTTCATATACATCCGTTGGATTAGAAAATTTTCCATGGAAATCAATAGCCCGAAAAACAAAATAATATTTTCTATTGTAGTTCAAGGTCATTTTTAATGCAACGTTTGGTCCATCATCTCTTGAAATATTTTTATCCTGAAAGTCGGAATAACTTGTTGGCTTGTCGGTTGTGGCGAAAGTTTGCATATACCGAGATGGCTCATCAGAACTAAAAAGAAGTGTTTCTTCAGATAAATCAAATTGTTCTACTTCAGCGCGTGATAGGTTATACTCTTCTGTAAGTTGTTTTACAAGCATTCTTTGATATTCAACCGCATCGGCTGGATCAATAGGAGTTGGTTTTAGATAAGCAGAACCAATCGTGTCTTTAATGTTTATTAATATAACATCAGGACTTTTTACCAGCGGAACAAACTCTATTTCTGGTGCTAGTGGAGGCTCGTCTTCCACAAAGGTTATTGCGTGCGGTTCATCAAGCTCTCCTACATTGTAATAAGGCACTTTAAATATTTTAATATTTGGATTGGTTATAATATCTACCGCGCCGCCTTTAGTTTTATCATCGTCTGCTAACAAATCCTCAAGGACATATTCATATTGAGTTCCAAAAACAATCTTATAAGCCATTATTCGGTAAACGTAAGGTTGCCTATATTTTACCTGAGTATCCACATACTCTAACATATCTCTTTCTGTATTCGGTATGAAAAACGATTGCAGTTTCTCAATAAGGGTTCCATCAAAAGTGGATTTCCATTTTTCTACTTCATAAAATAATGTTTCTGAATATGCTGTTCCTCCATTTAAGATATCTTCAAAAGATCTGCGCGTGTTTCTTGCTATTGACCTGATTTTAGATTGAAGACTGGCTCCCATCAGCATAGAAAATATTTTGTTTTGGGGCGAGGAAAAGTCATATTCTTTCGATATATCTCCAACGAACACCATATCATCATTGTTGGAAAGAGATTTATTAAAATCTTTATTTTTTGTTGAATCAAGAAAACCTTGGAAATTCCAACTTTCTCTGAGAGTGTCTTTTTCGCTCTCTTGAGCATTGGAAATCACAAAAGTTTCTACTGCGTCGGCGCTGCTGTTTAAAATATATTTCATCATATAAGGATTATAGTTAGTAGCTTTCAAAGCGTGCATGACACTATTATTCCCTTCAGGTTTAATTTTAATCGATACCGACATGGGGAAAGAAGACTGTGCTGCGTTATAGTTAGATATTGTATCTAAGTCCGTTTCCGCTATCACGATATTATCGTATCCAGTGGTGGCATTTTTTATACTAAGGGATGCATCCCCTTCAATAGTGCTTCTTTTAGCTATCGTCTTAGCCCATAAGTTTATATAGTTGTTTATGGTACTGTTCCCTAAATCAAACTTACTCGTCGCAAAGGTGCCACGCAAAGATTCTTCTTTATAAAATAAAGAGTTTACATCGAACGTTGCCATTAAACCATCGATTGTTAAGTGCTTTTCAAAGATGTTTATATACTTAGGTTTCGTAGGTCGGGTACTGTTGCTGGTTTCATTTGTAAACGGCATATTTGAATCAACAATATCACTGTTGTTATATGCGACTGCCAAGTAGGTATACAAGTTTGGATATATTTTTTCGTTAACTTCAAATTGATTAGTTTCTGAAACTATAAAGTTTCCTTGATCGAAGTTTTCATAGCGCCGATTAAAGTAATTGTAATGTGAATTGATATCCACAAAAGGTTCTCCTGGAAGCAGGGGCTCTCCTAGAGTTTTATTGACATCTTCAGCGTCAGGCGCATGGAATACAAAGTCATCATATTTGACGCCAGTGCCGAGCTTGTGTTGCGCCCAATCAGCCCACCATGTTTGGCTACCGGGAGCATCTTCAGCCACGTTCGCTAGTTCAGTGTGCTTCTTGGTTTCATAGTCCTCGATGTAGAACATATAACGCTCGCGTTGACTTACTGCTTCTCTATCGAAAAATTCCTGTGCGACTTCGTTAACTCTTCCATCTTCATCATCGCGCCCACCGCCATCAAATCCTATTTTGCGAAAAGTTATGTCCGTTTGGAGTTCCATACTTTTAAGTTTGAATGTTTCTTCTTTTGCCTTCGTCACGGCATAAGATGGTTTTTTGTTGACATGCAAACGCGCCGGTTTAGCAAAAGGAACCAAAACCAATGGAAATATTTCAAACATAGTGTATCTCCAGTAGCTTCCCATGTCTGCTCTAAAATTATCCTGTATGGCTGAAAGATCAGGTCCCTCTAGAAAGGATGCAGGCACTTCAGATATAGAGGCATTAACATACATTGTGCCATTAGTGGGAGTATTATGTCCGTTTGAAACTCCTGCACCAGCTCGCGGAGCGTTTCCTCTATTTTTTCCCGCTCTTCCTCCGGTACCATCTGCCACTTCTCGGTTTGCTTCCGATTCCTTGCGAGGCGGTTGAGCTTGATCTGCTATAATATTTCCGGGATTTCGTAAATTTGGCATTTTTTTTATTCTTCTATAAGTTTTTTAATGTCAAGCTGCCCAAGGCGTTGCTTGTAGTGTTTTTCTTCCCTGTTTTAGTTTTTTTCTTCGTTGGGTCTGATGACAACTTCTCGGATTTTAAATCGCCGCCGTCCAACTGTTCAAAAAATGTTGCATCACCAGCTGCATTTAAGTATTCTGATGGAATGGTTTCTTGTGTGTTCATTTGTTTTGCTTGGTCGCCAAATTTAGCTACTTTGGTTATTTTTCCGACAAACTTTTTAAAGTTGGACACCGAATCAGATAAAATAAAATATTGGTCAAAGATGGGTAGTTCAGTGCTAGCCTTACGGTAGATTCCCAATGCTTCATTGGAATATTGTTGCATTCTACATAAGACAGCCTTTTTCGAGGATTTTATTTCAGAAAAGGTTTCAACAGTCATAGGAGTCCATATAGGATTAGATTTAGAATAGCCCGCTAAAAATGTGATCTTCACTATATTAAAATAGTTTACATACATGCCGTATTCTTTAAAAGGTGTCCACATATCTTCTACGAAGTTCGTCAAATCAACGGTATTTACTACGTTGTTTAAGCCAGCTTTTCCTGCCTTTTTAGAGTTTATCAAAATATTCAGTTGTTTTAGCTGATTGGGGAGCCCCAGCAATCGGACGGATAGACCCAGAGATAGTCCGGGGAATCCTGGTATAAAGACAGGTGCCGGAGGGTCAGTCTTGAGAATGTTATAAAATGCCTTACCTTGACCAAATGATGAATGAAGAGCGCTGATGGTTTTGTTTTCTTTACCACTAACCGTATGCGGTAAAACCTTGTCAATACCAGCAAGGAAGTATAAAGAATCATTATAGTTCGGTTCATCGACCATTTCGGGAGTAAGCAATGGTTCATCATTTTGTTCTAACACGGGATAGAGTTCCGGTGCGCCTGTTTCAGAATAATTTAAGTTTTGTTTGAGTGGAGGCACTAAAGAATACAAAGACACGCCTTCAGTGGCTGAAGTGTCAAAACGTGCGCCTTTGAGGGCGATTATTTCTATTAGTTGAGATTTTTGTTTTTTATCTATCTTGTCGAGGTTCGTTAGTTGTTTCCGGTTCAATACGAGTCCTGCATCTAAACCAGATAAATTCTTTTTTGCTATTTCTAAATAAACATTATTTGCTTCTTTGAAGTTGATAATCGGTTGCTGGTTTTGGTTAAGACTTGTAAATATTCCATTCTCTGGGGTCTGGATTATGGAGGGTGTTAAATAGGTATATTTATCATCGACAAGATTGACAGTCGTAGGATTGCTGCCAACAACACTGTCGTATATTGTCACATCACTTGATGCATCGGTAAAATACTTTAAAGTTTCTTGATTGACCCTCTCTTCAAAAAAGTCATAAAACACGTTCTTTATACCAACCTTATCTTTAATACCACCTTCGGACAAAGGAAGAGGTAAAAAGTGACAACCTCGATTTCTAGCTGTTGCGTCAACAATCTCATTAAAATAGTGTTCAACAAATATCACTTTGGTCTTTTTTGACGACTTAACCCCTGAAGGGCTGTAAGTATTGGTTGCATCTGAAGTATTGTTCGACTTTGCGCTTCCGAGGAAAACAGTATTTGCGTTATCTATAAATCCTTGTATAAGATTTATGACATATTCCATGCCGGAAGGGGTGCCTGTTTTGGGAGAAGACATATTAATTAAACTTATTATAACTTTAGAAGATTCTGCGGCTTCCTTTTTCCCAAGCAGAAGATCATGAAGCTCTCCAAAGTCAGATAAAAGAGGCATAAATACTTTTGTATATTCGGACAGCAGGTTGGTAGAAAATAGTTTAGTGAAAACATCAGAAACTGCGTTATAATATCTCAGTTCTCTACTAACATTTTGTATTTCTTTTGCTTTCTTTAAAGAAGAAGTCAGAAACCCTAGCTTTCCTAAAACTAATTTTCGTAGTTTATCTTCAAAACTAAAGCGAATACCATATTGATAGTAGCCCGTCGTGTCAGTTGAGATTCCAAAATCTTTAGCCGAAAAATGTTTGTAGCGGTTGTCATCAACGGCAAAATCCAAACTCAGCCCAAATAGCTGCCCTGTGGCACCTGACATCATCTTTCCTAGCTCAGCCAATCTCTCTATTGGTTGATTCTCGTCGAATACTGTATCATCATGAAGTCCTTTAACTCGTTTTCTAAGCAACATCATGTTTTTAAAAAGACCCGAAGTAAGTATCTTATATTTTTGATATTCGGTCATGTTTTCCCAAAGTTTCCCATAGGGGGAAAGGCTCAAGAACATAGTTTGCAAATCAAATCCAAAGGTCATGATTACTTCGTTTTTTGCGTTTCTTGTAGCGAATATATGTTTGGCGAATGTCCCAGTAAATTGTGCAGCTTTGAATCTAAAGAAGTCTTCTTTGGTAATATCTTTAGAAGAATATAATTTTTGTGGAGCAGAAAAATCTAAAATGGTTTTGTTGATAGTGTCTCTTATCCTAAAGTCTTGGATTTTGGTGTTAACAACTTGTTTTTGGATTAAAGCTTCTCCTGGTCTCGGGTCTGATCGTTCGGAGGGGCTGGCGGGGAGCACCTTTCTAAAGGTCGTGACTCCATTCGCGTTCGCCCCTGTGAAGACATCACCAAGCCATAAGACACCACTTTCGTCCGTGTAATAAGTTGCCTCAGACATAATTTTGCCGCCGAGGAATACAGGTTCAAATACTATTCCTCCATTCAATAGTTTTAGATTAGTTATCTCGTTTCCTAACTCGATAGGTGGTGTGAAAGAGTTTTCAAAATCCTTTTTATTTATTTTTACAAAAGCAAAATATCCTAAATTCTGAATGTTTGGCTCTGTTATCGTGTAATCAATTGAAAACGTAATATTATATATTCTTTGCCCTTGATCATTCGTAGAAGATTCATAACTTGACATGAGCTTTTCATCGCCAAGAAGATCAAACAAGTTCATTGTCTTTATCTGTTTTTTATCTACCAATTTAATCGGCTTCATAGGATAATTATTGTTTATAGTCTTCATCGTTTTTAGATCAGGCGCTTGAATGATAGTCAACTCTAAAAACTTATTTATTTTATCATTGTTAAACCACTGAGACAGAAGTTTATTCTCAATAACATCTTTGATAACAAGGTCTAATCTAATGATTAAGGGTCGGTCAGAAAAAGTAGTAGGTCCAGAAAAAACAGGGGTTTTGGTATCTTCATCAAAAGAAGATGGTTCTGCGAACTCATTGAAATCTTTTATTTTTCCCTCGGCTCCTCGTAAGCCTGAGTAGTTCTTCCAATACGACTCTCTTATTTCTTCTAAAGAGACTCCTAGTGCTAAATTTTTTCCAGTAAAAGAAGAAACATACTCTTCGAGAGTTGGGATGTCAATATGCGGATTAACGCCACGGAATCGGCTTGCTTTGTGCCCATGGCTTACAATCACTCTGCTAATATAAACATTAGGAAGAAAGTCACCAAGTAAGGATTCATCGTTAACTGCTATTGTCATTCGCAGGGCTCTCCTATATCATCATCTTTATAAATATTGCCATGGATAGTTTTGTTATCAGGATCATCACACTTAAATATTTGCTTGACATAAAGAGATTTTTTATCATCTTCGCTCACATAACCACATAAAATGTTTAAAGGAATATCTTGGTCTAGCTTGACATCAAAGAAATATTCAACATAAGAGGTATCTTCAAACAAATCTATATCTGTAGAATCATCCTCTTCTTTCTCAAAGGCAGCGAATTTAAGAGGTACCAGGGTGGTCGTTTTCTGATCATCAGTTAATCCCGTTGATTCTACAGAGCCTTCTGGTGTTTCCTCCATAAAGATTTCTATTTCAAAATTTTCATTGAAAAACTCAGTATTTTTTTCGTCTATGCCGATTAAAATAAAATCTTCGGAAAGGAATATAGCGCTGCCATCCTCAAATTCTAAAGGTCCAGTCTCAAGTAGTTGTTGGTCGTCAGAAAATTCGCCTACAATAGGAGCCGATGACCATGGTAAATTGACATTGTCTGCATCGTTAGTCATATATGTTTTAAATTCTATCTCGGCTTCGAGTTGAGGTATCTTTACATTTGGAGAAGCAGAAGAAGTTAATATCTTTGAGACTCCCTTAAGATTTTCATTATAAAACTTGACATCCCAGCTAGGATTGTATTTATTTTCTACCCTGGTGTTCCCGACTGAAGATTCAGGCGCAAAGAACTTGTTTTCTGTTTCTTGTATCTTAGTTTTAGCAAAGGATTCATTAGTCTTAGAAACAATAAACTTTTGAGAATTTTTATAATCGTTTATTTTTTTCATTTGATTAAATTGGGTTTCAACACCAATATAGTTATGTTGAACTTTTAATCGTGGAGTTTCATCTTTAATCCTTGTTTCCGCGTTGTTTTGGTGTTCTATAATGCCTCCGAACTCAGAGTTATATAAGATGTCTTTATCAAAAAAAGAATAATACATCGGCTTAAACTTGCCCTGTGACAAGAGTCGCTTGCCGTATTGAGTGAGCTTAATATCGATTACTTCGTCTTTTTGATTAAAAAATTCCATTATATCATTCCGGTATTATATCTGCGGGATTATCTCCAGGTCCTAACGGGGGTCTAAAATCTACACTTACGTCTATCTTTGCCAGTTCAACCAATGAAAAGAAATCATATGGCCAGTTATAACTATATTCTGGGGCTTTTTCTTGATTGCCAAACTGAAACTTAAATCTTGAATCATCTTCTGAATCGGCAGTTACAGCAAAATAACTTTTCTCTGCTTTTTTCTTAACTTTGAAAATCATCCAACGAGTGCTTGGAGGAATGGGTTTAGTGCCAAAAAACTCTCGTGGCAATGCAGGATGAGTAATAGATGCTTCATCCAGTTGAGCAGTTCTTGAAATCTCAGGCATTAAACCTTGCCATATATCAGTTAGATCTTGTTGTGTGAGAGAGTGTTCAAACTCAAAAATATACATAACAAACGGATTTAACTCTTTAAAGGTGAGAAAATCAAACTGAGGGGGTAAGTTATACTTTTGCATTTTAACAACCATATCGGTTATAGAGAAGCTCTTAGCATCTTCTGGGGGTGTTCCTTCGTTGCTTTCCTTTACTGCTGTATTAAAAAAGTGTTTATGGACCTTAAAAAACTTTTTATAAGTATTAGGATATTCAATCAAAGGAGGGTTTTGGTTGGTGAAGATGTCCCCAGACGATATAAATGGAATAGCGACAATGGCTTCAGAAATGGTTTTCTGTTGTGCTGGTTTTCCTATCTTTTTGTTTGCTGCTTTAAATCCACAAATATCTATAAGAGATCCTGTGTTGGCAAGCAGTCCAGTCCCTCGGGTTTGAGGAAAACTCTCTCGCAGTTCCATAAAAACCCCCGTACTACCTGTTGGAAGGGCACCATATCCACCCCATATACCACGACCAGTAGTAGAATTATGATAATCGGTTGAAGCACTAAAATTCAAAGCTGGACATTCAAACTTGGCTCCAATAGACCAAGCATCAAAAGCAAAAGAGTCGGTATCTTCTAGTGTTGTAGGAATATAATTGCCGTCTGGACCGGTATTTGTGTTATAAGTAACTTTTTTGTATCTTGATTTTGAGAAAAGATTGACAGACGCAGATATTCTCATTTTATGTGAAGAAGCCAGATCGTCTAATCCCAGTTCTATAGACGAGCCACTGTATACAGTTTCAAGTTTTGCTTGAGACAAAATATCATTTATATCCGGTTGTCCTGATTCAGCAGGGATATACAATATTCGGGCTATTGATTTTTCATAAAAGTAAGGAGGAGTATAAGGAGCATAGGCGGGGTCTTTCATGTGAGAGCCATTTACAGATTCTCCCCAAGCCGAACTAACGGGTGGACCATAAATTATTCCTCTTTCATTAGAACCACTGTACGGGGCAGCGCCGACCTGGGCTTGTCCTTCACACAGCACCATATCATCGCTCTTTTTGATAACAACG
>TARA_R110000824_G_scaffold78371_1_pt1 | contig 13800 bp, 19 predicted proteins | sample TARA_R110000824 | Tara Oceans TARA_R110000824 (sample SAMEA4397747) | marine metagenome | biome: Polar Biome; feature: [MES] marine water layer (ENVO:01000295) within the mesopelagic zone...; material: water (ENVO:00002006), including particulate matter (ENVO:01000060) such as...... | reverse complement strand
TCGTAAGCAAATCTTTTATGAATTAAGTTACCATCGTATACACTCTGTTGTACTAACATAATATTATTATAATAAACTATTTTGAATTTTCAATCTGGTCTTTTATCCAATTGTATGTTTTTGTGAGCCCTGTTTTAAGAGGGTAATTTGGGGCCCAGCCTAATTTACTTTCAATAAGCTTATTATCGGAATTTCTTCCTGCAACTCCCAAGGGACCGTCAATATGATTTTTAATTAATTCCTTATTTTCGATCTCACAAGCATAATTTACTAACTGATTAATTGTTACCATCTCTTCAGATCCTATATTTACCGGTTCGGTGAAGTCTGATTCCATTAAGCGACGAATTCCCTCTAAACACTCATCAATATATAAAAAACTTCTTGTTTGTTCACCCGATCCCCAAATTTCTATTTCTTTGTCAGCTTGTATTACCTTACGACATATTGCCGCCGGTGCCTTCTCTTTACCACCATCCCATGTACCTAGTGGACCAAAAATATTATGAAATCTAGCAATTCTAACATTTAAATTGTAATTACGACTGTAAGCTAAATACAGACGTTCACTAAAAAGTTTTTCCCAACCATATTCACTATCTGGATCTGCCGGGTATGCAGAACTTTCTTCACAATTTGGATTATCAGGATCTAACTGGTTATGTTCTGGGTACATGCATGCAGAAGAAGAGTAAAATATTTTTTGAGCTTTATATTTAACTGCTGCGTGAGCTACATTTAAATTAACTAATGCAGAATTATGCATTACATTTGCATCATTTTCACCGGAAAATATATAACCAGCACCGCCCATATCAGCCGCTAACTGATAAACTTCATCAAAACCTGGATCTTCTAATGAATTCTGTTGCGGGCCATCGGGTGATGAATGTGATGCAAAGAACGCAATACCGACAATAGCAGGGTCTTTAAGATCGCCTATGATAAAATCATCTGCATTAGAGTGTTGTTGATATTCTGGTTGTTTAATATCAACACCTCTTACCCAATAATTTTCTTTTTTTAATCTGTTTACAAGGTGGTTGCCTATAAATCCACCGGCACCAAGTACTAAAGCTGTTTTCATAAAATAATTATATATACTTTTTTATAAAGTCAATTAATTGCCTTTAATTACTCTATAACTATCGCTGTCAAAGTGCTGTGTTGAAAATTCAAACATTTGAGTATCTTCTAAAGCTTTCATTTGGTGACGCATACCCACTGCTACATGAAAATTATCACCTTCTTCTAGTATAACCTGGGTAGCTTTAGAAAGATCATCATTAGGACTGTAAGAAACGATAAGTTTACCCCTATTTATATAAAAGACTTCATCCTTTATTTTGTGATAATGCCATGAACATTTTTTACCTTTAGCAAAAAATAAAATTTTACCGCAGTATTCTGCTTTATTTACAATCCATTTTTCATACCCCCACCCTTTTGGTACAAATTTAATCTCTGAAAAATTCTTCATCTTTTATTCCTTTATCATCTATATATATATCACCTGCAGGTTTTCCTAAAAACAGCTCATGGTATTTACATTTCCATTGCTTTAATTGGTACTCTGTAAGCTCTCTAAATTCTTCTTCTGCAAGTTTAGCATTGTTTGAATGTCTTCCCATCCCCCTAGCAGTAAAATATGTGACATGGTGACCTTTATCATAAAGCTTATTTAAAGCATTAATTCTTTTTTTTATAGGGGTACCATCTTTATAACAACTCCCCGGGTTCTTATGGTGACAAATTGTACCATCTATATCAATAACATATCTCATTTTAAATATTCGCTTACTGTTTTAAACTTATAGTTTGTATCCCATGACATGTCGGCGCAAGTGTATTTTTGATACTTACCTTCCAGGTGTATAGGAAAAGGTATATATTCTATTTTACCGGCATACTTATTAGCGACACATTCTGCAACATGCTGAAAATTGACAGGGGTGCCTGTACCTAAATCATAAATTCCAGGATCTAATCCATTGTTAAGTACGACGTTAATTAAATCACCAACCCAAATAAAATCTCTATAAAAATTATCTGAGCCTTCAAATAATTTTAACTTACCAGTGTTTTTAATCTGTTCTGTAAATTTACTTACTGGGCTTGCTTGATCACCTTTATTTTCTTCTCCATCACCGTACACATTAAAGTATCTAAATCCTTGAATGTTGGAAAATTTTCTTATATTATCTTCAACCCAGTAATCGATTTGTAGTTTTGAAATTGCGTAATAATTTAAAGGATTAAGATCATGTCGCTGGTTTCCATATACAGCTGCCGATGATGCATATTTTACAGGAATACCATATTCAATGCATTTTTTAAATAGTTCGAGTGTAAATTTTACATTATAATGATGAATTTTTTCAATATCGGTTTCAATGGTAGAAGATATTGCGCCTTGATGAATGACCATACTAACCTCATCCCATTTATCAAAATGTGTTATTAGCCACTGTGACCGGTCTTCATCAACTGTGAGTACAGGTCCTTTAATAAATGGCAAAAAATTTTTACCAATAAATCCTTTATATCCGGTTAAAATAGTCATGAAGCGGTAAGTTTTGAGCGATTGGTAATATGTTGATGATATGCGACGGTAACACCTTTATGTTTTACTACTTCTGATGCACATTGATTTGCAAATTTAATACTCTTTTGGATGTTACGTGTTGTATAATATTCGACAACTAAGCCTGCCATAAAGGAATCTCCTGCTCCTGAAACATCTTTAACTTCTACTTTTTTTACTGGATAGTGAATCCCTTTATATTCACATCCATTAGACCCAGTGGTATGAATAATATTGTTTTTTAGCTCCGAAGTCAAACTGTTTATTGAATTTTTATATTCAAAATCATTAATTTTAATATAGGCAGCTTTATTTGCCCATGGGCCAATTATTTTTTTTGTGTCAACAAAAACATTAGGGTGATTAGAGCAAATTGTGCTAATATCATCTTCTGTTAAAAAGCCTTTATCATAATCTGAAATGACTATAATTTCATAATTATAGTCAATTGTATCTACATTAATGCGAGGGATTTTTTGTGTAGTGTCTACACGAAAAAACATATGATTACTACCTTTATGTACATAGCGTGTTTTTGTAATATCATACCAATTATCATTGGTTATAATATCACATTCATTAACTAAGTTCTTAATGTTATTATATACATTTCTTGCCATTCCTGGATTTTCAGTCTGGTCTTTAACATTTAAAACAGGTACAGGTATATCCGGACACAGTCTCAATGTATCGCAATATACAAAAATATCTCGAGAACTATCACCTATAATAAGAATTTTGCTCATTATATTATATCAATTATTGACCTACCAATTATATTACCACTTTTTAAATCTTCAATCGCGATATTTATTGTTTCTAAATTATCGTATCTATCAGTAATACCGTTACATGATATTTTACCAGCATTAAAAATATCAACATACCGTGGTATATCTTCAGTAGGATTTGTACTACCACCTTGTGAAGAAACGATTTTTACACCTGTTTTACCAAATAATATATTGGAAGAGGGTAATAGGGACGATTTTTGTGTTGGTATTGTTAATAGAGTAACTTGGCCGCCTGGCTTAAGATTTTCATTCATATGCACATTTACTAAATTAAGGTGGCCAGTGGTGTCAATAATATGATCAACTTTTGGTATGTTATACTCGGTAGTTTGCGATGAAAAAATAAATTTGCCGCCTAAAGCTGTAATAAATTTATTTTTATTGTTATTGTTATCGATGCAGTAAACCTCAATAGCTCCTGCAAGTAAAGATGCTTTTAATATATGTACACCTACACCTCCTACTCCAATTATAATTACTCTATCACCTATGGTAATTTTTGCATCGTTTTTAACAACACCTAGGCTTGTTGTCAACGCACATCCAAGAAGAGTTGCGAAGTCAGAATCTAATTTATTATCTACAGATGTTAATCTGTTTTCTGAAACAACAGAATATTCACATAAAGTATTTACTTTACCACCGGTAATTTCTTTATTATTGAAAGTATATTTTGGAAAATTACTCTCAATGCCAGTGCCGACGCGCCAATGCATAACAACTCTATCACCAATTTTAACATTTGTAACACCTGGTCCTACTTCAATAACTTCTCCACATCCTTCATGGCCAATCATATGCGGCATAAATTTTGCATTTCCTTTTAGCCCTGCTATTTCTTGCAGTTGAGCCCCACAAATACCACTACTAATAACCTTAACGAGAACTTGGCCTATATCTAAAACATTATTTAGAGATACTTCCTCAATAAGAAGATTTTCATTTATACCCGGTAGTATTACTGCTCTAAATTTCATTTGGTAAAATTGCTATATAGCCTTGATCTTTATATATTTTTTTAATTGTATGTGTTTTGTCAAATGCATTGTGGATAAAATCTATACCCTTGCCCCCAACTGATTTTCTTGTAACACCAAATCCATGGTCATTGCAATGTTTGTCAAAATTAAAATCTAGTTCTTTATTATCCTCATAAATGCATAGATCGTCGCATATAATAACATCTGCATATTTATCAACTCTACTCTTTATAAAATTAATTTCTCTTTCTAACGGTAGTCTTGTATGATATTCCTCTATAGCATCATAACGTGCTTTACCTGCATCAGCCCCTGGAAAATGTGCATCTAACCAAAATAAAGCATTACCTTTAATTGTGAGAGTTTGCATAACTTCAGAGGAATCACCGGTAATTATTTTTACATCATAATCTTTAAATTTTTCTTGCGCAGCTTTTGATAATTCTTCATCAATTTCAATTGAAATTACCCTTTTAAATCCGTTATCTAAGGCAAACTGTACCCCTGTTCCCTTAAACGTACCAGTTTCAACCAGCGTAGTCAGATTAAACTTTTCACGTATTTTATCAATTTCAAACTTATATAAGGCTCCCATTTCGTATGTCTTTTCTATAAAAATATTTTAAACTTTCCACATCATGCGGAAGATAATAATTTGGTAATATTGGTTGCTTCTGCAAAATTTGCTCTACTGGAATATCCCAATGTGTTTTTACGAGCATATGCTCTTTCGAAAGCACTTTTGAACATAAAATAGACATAAATGAGTCACATCCAACAAACATATATGCATGTTTGCATAAACTAATTATAGTCTCAAATGACGGTAATTTCAACACTAAAGTTTGCTTATTAAGACAATGCTCAAAATCTACATCAGTTACAACTACTATGCGTTTATTATGAGCGATAGACAACCTGTTAATGTATTGCCAATCGTCATTATTAAATGTAGCAATACATCCCCGGGGTCTAGTTGATGTTGGATAATGAAAAAGAATATATTCACCTGAGTGTAAATCATCACAGTTTAATTTATATTGATCACACATTAAAAATGTAGAGCCAGTATACGTGCTTCTTTGATTAAAGATTTGCATCGTATCTATAATATTAATATTATCATCAAATCCTAATAGTTCTTTAGCTTTAGCAAATCGCTGTGGAAAATCTGGTCGAAAGTTCCATTCATATTGTTCACTTGGCGGTTCAATACTACACCACGCTCTACGGGCTTCCTCATCATTAATAAAGTGCTGTTTCGAAATATTATAAAAATAATTTTTTTCTAAAACACCTTTAAGGTATTTTCCCACTCTATGCCCCCAGTATATTTCAGTTATATTTTCTCTCTCACTTGGGGTGAGAAGCGTATCAAGGCACATCATATCACCTACACCGAGACATAGATAGGTTTTCATGTTTTAAATTTTTCAACAATATTTGGGTCAAATGTAACCATCTTTGTTGATGGTACACCACAATGAGGGTAAACTGTTTCATAGTGATACCTTCTTACACAATCTGGCCAATTAATAACACATGTTGAGTTTCTATCTTCACGTGAGGAGTCGCATGACATATTATTGTCTTCAATAACAAACGTACATGGCAGATCCATGCTTTGAACAAATCTAACCCCTTCATACAAATGACCTTCATCCTCACCCCCATCTCCATGAAAAGACCAAACGTGTCCGGGCTTGTTTTCAAGCTTTAATGCTAATGCAACACCAGCTGCTATGCCCGCGGTACCAGCAAGAATAGATGAAGATAGAAAGTTATATTTTTTATCAAAAAGAAACATACTTTTACCATCCTTAATTTTATCATGCAGTTCTTCAGTTGAAGCTCCCTTAAGTAAATATTGATAATATGCTCGATGCGTCCCAAAAATGTAATCCTCTTCTTTAATGTCTTTAAATAAATCAATTAATTGGTCTTCGTTTCCACCGGGTAAGTGTAAGATAAAGGGTAATACACCATCGTCAAATAACTGCTTAACTCCTTCAACAGCTTCAATTAATTCCTTTTTCGTTTTAGTCTTCATTATATCTATCAGCTTCTTCTACAATCATATAACTAGTATCACTATTGTATGCTTCTGCATACGTATCAAAAATACATTTACGATCTTTAAGTTTAATAACAGGAAAATTGAACATCATCTGAAAGGCTTCTGTAAAATCTTGAGTATGAGTAACACCTGAGAAAAACGGTGTCTTTTTTCTACCTATTACTACTCTAAAGATGCATTTTGGTGTATAATCACCGTCTGATAACGATTTATATTTCATTAAATGATTTACAATAGCATCTATACCATTTAGAGTAAAATCAAATCTTTCAAAATACACAACAGGCTTGTATCCCTCAATACTTAACCCAATTCCAGCACCTACCATCAAATTTTCAGCAGCTGGCATCTCAAGGAGTTGATCATGATTAATATCATTAAACGCCTTCATTCCCATATTACCATTTCTGACATTATATCCCAAAAACATAGTTTTTGGGTCATTGGCTAAAAACTCCATGGACCGTTTTATTTCTGTAAAGTAAGACATATTAAAATTAGCTTAAATTAATTTATGGTTAAATTGTGCCATTGCCATAAATGCGTTATTTAAATCAATACCACTAACAAATATATTATAATATTTCATCGCTGTAAAATAATCTTTTAAGTACTGTGGCTGAAGAATATGACGATGTTTTTTGTTATTCCACGGTCGCCAATACTCTTGGCTATAGTCTGGTAAATATAAAAAAATAACCCCGTTAGGGTTAAGCTTAGTGGACCAATAATCTAAAACTTCTACCCAGTTTCTAACTTCAACATGTTCTAAACAGTGAGATGAAAATATATAGTCTACTTTTTTTTCTGGTAAATTTAGAGCATGCCACTCATCATCAAAGTCAATATCAATTGGAGTAGATCCCGGGAACGCCCACTCTATTTTTTTGCATCCAATATCATACCCTGCACCTTTACATACATGTTGAGCAAAAGGGATTGCAAATTGAGCCGCATTTCCTTCCCCTTGAAATTTAGGGTAGCGGTTTTTATTAAACTCCAGCACTTCAATCATATTAATTCATTTTTATAAATGGGTTTTTAAAAAGATAATCAATTTCTGACCAATCATTTTTTCTCCGAGTCCATACATTAGGAACAGTTATTAAATTAAGCTTATCAAAGAGATAATTAAACGATGTATCTATGGTGTATATTTGTTTGGCCAACTCAAAACATTTTCCCCAATCAAAGAGGTGAGTATTTTTATTACATGTAACTTCAATAATTTTAAGACCGTGGCCGTTTACTGTTGCTTTTATATCATTAAAAATTACTTCATTCGGTAATGAACCGTAACGTTTATTAATTATAATAAACTCATCACCTTTTTCAACATTTAATTTATCTAAATGTTTTTGCTCACGATCATCATTTCTTTCATAATTAAAATATTTTTGCCAATCATGATGCGTTGTACCAATAACCTCGCATTTAGCCTCCATAATTTTTTTGTTTATATACACCTGATCTGCTGATTGAAAATCGAAAAATATGGTATCTTCTTTTTTTATTCGACCATGAGAGTGCCAAAAATCTTGTAAGGTTGGGTATTTTTGGAAAAAAATATCCATGGTTAAAAATTCAATACCAGGTGTTTTAATATAATCACCAATATATGAATATTCATTATTTACAGGCCATAAAATTTTATGTACTTGACCGCGGTCAAGTAATAAATTTGCAGCCTTTTGGAGAAAAAAGATATCACCAATACCACATGGCTGTTTAAATACACCGATCATATAACTTGCTTAAGATATGTATTATATATCCAGTCATCTAAAATATCTAGCTTTTTAGTTTTTTCTAGATTATTTTGAATACTTTCTCTTTTTGATTCGTATAAATCTTTTGTCAAAGTGCTAAAATCAAAAACATTACTTAAATTTATAATACCATTACTATCAAAATGATTACTAATATCCGGAGCTCCTATGTATAGTGGAATTGTACCGGTAGCAAAACAATCTAGTAATTTTTCTGTAAAGTATGTTTCATAACTATCATTTTCTATAGCTATAGAAAACATATAATCACATAAACCTTCTTCTTTTTTATTTATTGGGTTAGTGTCGCGACCAAATGTATCAACAAATCCTGTGTCTGCAAGTTTATTTAAAATATCGAATCTAACTTTATGTAATTCTGTGGAACTTTTACCAGAAGCAATCATAGAGCACATCTTTGTTTTATCGTATATTTTTATATCATCAATATAAGTTCCGTATGCTGGACACCATTTAAAAAATTTACTGTCTATTTCTAACAGTTCTTTATGGTGTGTTAAAATAAATTCATAAACCTCTTTATATGTGTCTAAATTTTCTTTTAAATCATTAACTATAGGTTGAGATATAAAACGAGACTCTATAATCCACCCGAATTTTTGTTTACCGTTTTTTATATCTTTAATGCCCCTTCTAATGTCGTTATCAACATATATAGATTGTAAAAATTTATTACTTTCATAATGCCATTTAACTTGCTTTGGTACTTTCCAAAGAGTAGAACTATGAGCGTGTTGAAACCCGCCTCCAATTAGATTAAAGTCTTTCATTTATCCTTTATATATAAAGCGTCTCCCCATGTAACGCCGTCCCATGTGGTTTCTACTCTTTTAAATTTGTATTTACCTAGGAAGTAATCTAAATCTTCTATTAGCGCGCAATTTTTATATACTTCAGCGTTATTAACTTCGGTAAATATGTAATCTATATTGTTTAAAGTGTTAGTTGCCCCTAAAAAGACCTGAAGCTCAAATCCCTGAACGTCAATATTAATTAAATTAAGAGAAGAATTAGGTGTATATTTGTCTAGTGGGTGAACTATCACTTCATATTTGTCATTAAAAGTAATATTAGGGTATTGTTGTAAGTGTAACCCGGGCTCTAATAAAGAATTTGATTGACCGTTATTAGCTGTCTCTTTGTTCATAGACGCCTTACATGAGAATGAACCTAATGCTGTTTTAACTAAAGTAACAGAATCGTCCCCTAAGGTGACGCTTTCTAAAATTTTATAACTATCCGGATCAGGTTCAAAAAATACCATCTTTTTAATTGAGGAATATTTTTTATATGTTTTATATTCCTGTCCGTGGTGACCTCCAATATGTATAACGCCTGTTATATTCATATTATATTTTTTATGTACTAAATCAAAATCTAAAAGCATATTATTATTATATTATGTGTTATTATTTTTGCTAGTTATATTTGCACCCAGCTTTTATTATAAATATCATAATAATCCTGAGGTCCATCCGGACCGAACCAATTCTTAGGGGCAATTACTTGTTCTTTTTCTTTGCCTAAATAAGCTCCCCACCATGCAAAGGTGCTATTTGATATAATTACACTATTACACTGAGTGAGCATATACATATCTTCTAACTCACTAGAGCTGTTACATAAAATAACGTTATCAGAACATAAATTCTGCTTAACCCATAAAGGTGTATCTGTAGCTACAATAAAAATACTATCCTTAAATTTAGAAATTGCTTCTTTGTAATATTCTACGGTACATGTAGGGTGAATATTTGGGTTTTGCAAATAGTCACCACGTCTAACATGTATACCAACTAATTGGCTTCCGGTTTTTAATTTTAATGAGTCTAAAACTTTAGATATTTTAAGTTTTATCTCTTCAGGGAACGTAAATAGTTGCTTTATATCTTCTTTATGCTCTGCAAAGTATTTTTCACTCTGTAAATATCCATGTAATAACATACCTGGTGGGGTATAAGGGATAGGGTTATAGTGATGATTTTGTTCCGAGTACTGATTAGTTGGAATTTCATCAGTTGATAAAATTTTTGAAAATAAATTATCTTTATACTTGTGTTTTGTGTTACCTTGAATTAGATTATGCTGTAAATTATAATTAATCGCATACGTATCACTATTATTTTTAGCTAAACTATAACCGGCTGCAATTTGAAATAGTTGGTTACCTAAACCACCGCATATGTTATTAATGACCATTATAATTTCCAGTTAGTAATATAGTTATGTAATTCCTTTTTATTATTTTTTATTATCGTTTCAACCTCTGTACAAATTTGCCTATTATGCTCATAAAATTCCTGATGTTCCTTTTTAGATCCTTTACCATCAAAATGATGTAAATGCCAGCATGGTTTTTTAGCACCAGATATTCTACCTACTGTAAAACCAAACCCGCTAACTCTACTCGGAAATTCATCATCTTCATATCCCCAGCCTTTAAATAATGGATTATATCCATTACACTTAATAATATTGTCGCGACGTCCCATAACACAGCCACCTTTACTATTAACATGTCCTATTAAAACGTTATTATAAGTTTTATTTATTTCATAAGCTAAGTGTGTTCTTTGATGATTTCCGGTCACAGATCCATTATACGTATCTACAGAAGAGGGTACTTTTTTACTTAATATATTGTAATTATAGTTAGAGTCAATAAATTCGTCTTTTAGTTCTTTATCAGTACATAAAAATAATCCATTATATGGATATATTAGCCCATATTTTTTTTCATTTTCTAACTTAGAATGTGCTTCTAATAATTGAGAAGGGTGAATTATAGCATCAACATCATTAAACACCAATGTGTTGGTTTTAGCTAACTTTATACACTTGTTATAACCTTCGCATTTTTTCCATTCTGTAGCATTATAATTAAATGTATATACATCATTTTCTGTAAGATTAATTATACTCGGTACTTTAGGTACTAAGCCATCCTCTGATATAATAAATTTAACATTTTCACCATATAACCGGTAAAAATTAACCATTGCCTTTAAGTTATCGGCGCGCTCTTTATTATCGATACGAGCAAACACGCAAAAGGTTATATTTTCTAAATTATATTTTTTCACTTTTAATTTGTTTAATTTTATTAATTACTTCCTTTATATCAGTATCCGGAACTGATGTTGGGCCTATACCGTTTTTTGCTGTAAAATAGTCCCAGGAATTATCTATATTTGATCTCCAATCTTTTCTAGGTCTTATAGCAGAGCTTTCTTCAGAACATGCTTGCTCTTCAACAAAATCTAAACTGTTTGCTATATCAGGCCACCACCAGTATGGTGTACAATAACCGGCTTTAGCTAATTGATATGAATGATCTACATGTTCAAATGCATTAGTATAATTTTCATCATATATGCCTACTTTATTTAAACACTCTTTTGTATAAAAACATACTGCTCCAACGCAATCACGATTTAAGGCGATTTTTAGTTTACCGTAATCAATTACTTTACGAGGCATCGGTGACCCTCCACTTATACCAGCCTTATTGGCAGGTCCATGATAACCAAACATAAAGTGATGTATACCTGTTTGTTTATAAGCTTTTATATACGCCTTAAAAAGATTTTTTTTGAAAAACATATCATCTTCAATCAAAATAATATAATCACATTTTTTTGCTAATAAATGCTTAATGGCTTTATTTTTGGCCTTACCAACACCTTCCCCCCCGTTTGTTTTTATCACCGGTGCTTGGGCGTCTTCTAGAAGATCTTTACCATCGTTTACAACAACGATGTAATTATACCACTTATTATCTATTGACTCGCGGCATTTTTTAAAAAAATCCGGGCGATTACATGTAATAATTCCTATTCCTATTGATTCACTCATAATGATGCTGGTGGAACCCCGTCAGGAGGTAAACCAAATCTTTGCATTAGCTGTTTTTCTTTTTCTTCTTTATCTAGTGCTCCTTGTTGTTGATTTACAAGAGTTTCTAACTGGTCAATGTTGTTCGAATTAAAGATAGAATCTTCATCTCCATAAGCGCTACCTTCTGGTGTAACATATTCGCTTATTAAGTCAATTCTTTCTTGCGCAAAGTGAGGTAATTCTATAATACATGGAGAATCTCCTTTTGGAAAGAAAATATCAGCTTCAGGGTGTTCGGTGTATTGTCTATATAAAGAATAAAATATATTATCTACTTCAGTTATAAAGTCTTTATCAGTATCTCTAAAACCATCATCTTCTATAGCTTGCTTAGGATCAAAACGACATAAAAAAATCAGATCTATAGATCTCATAGACTCTTTCATAAGAGCTATTTGTTTTGTGAGATGTTTTTTTGTAAAATCTTTAATATTTTTTTCATTACACCACATTGAATATACAATATTGTCTAATGGACATCTATCATATATAATATTATCCTCTCTATCACTTTCCTGTAACTGATCAATCATAAAATTAAGAATTTCTGATTGTGTTTGTGTAGTAGTATTTGAAGAGTGCTGAAGATCCTTTTCCTCAATTATATTTCTATATGTTCTTTCCGGACTAATATAATTAGTCCAAGTATATAAAAAGCTCTTTACCAATGTGGTTTTACCACTATTACCTGTACCGGAAACTGCAATTCTCATATGTTATATTTATTTTTATTTTTTTAATAAGCAAGTTGTATTACACCTTAAGAGCCATATTCCAAATTAGCAAATGCAACCTCGGGGCAAAATTTACATTCATAGCTTTTGCATATTCAGCTACAGCAGGAGCTCTTTCTACATGCTCTTCTCTACTACCACAGCATGGCATAAACCAAATTCTATTTCTAGGTACCTTTACTACTTCATCATCTACATACTTTCGCCAAATTTCATTAATATCTTTATCTGATGTAATGACAAATTTAAATCCGGAACCTGCTTCTCTATGCCACTTTAATACTTCTGGTTTATAGGATCTTTCTTCTGGGTCACCATTGGAGGTAAGTTTTGGAGACGTTGTAAAGGAAGCATAAAATTCCGTTATCCACCTTTCATCAGGTTGTATAGTAGCGTTAGTTTCAAAATCTATTACCGGGTGATGATTATACTTTGTAATATATGCCTCAATAAATTTTAATAATTGCTTTTGTTGTACTAATGGTTCACCGCCTGTGAGTTTAAAGATTGCACCATTACGTAATTTATCTACTAGTTTATGATCTTCAAAATATTTAAATATTTCATTAAAGGTCATTTTATTTTTTACAGACCAAGAAATATATGAATCACATCCATGAGGTGAATCTGCAGAAGCAAACCCCTGACATGTTAGATTACACATAGACAATCTAAAAAATACAGAAGGTATACCTACATATTCACCTTCACCTTCTAGTGTATAAAATGCCTTATCATCAGATACTAGTAATGTTTCTTTATCACAATCCATTAACATATTATAGCCCATATAGGCGGTTTTCAACTAAATATTAATATATGAGTACTAAAACGGCCCGAAGGCGTAGGGAGGTTGCTGTAGATAGCCTCGATGAATCATTACAGGATAATTGGCGGCTAGACTTTAATATTAAAAAGCCCTTTTATTTTAACCCTAAACATAA
>TARA_R110000824_G_scaffold50894_6_pt1 | contig 13800 bp, 17 predicted proteins | sample TARA_R110000824 | Tara Oceans TARA_R110000824 (sample SAMEA4397747) | marine metagenome | biome: Polar Biome; feature: [MES] marine water layer (ENVO:01000295) within the mesopelagic zone...; material: water (ENVO:00002006), including particulate matter (ENVO:01000060) such as...... | reverse complement strand
TATAATGAATTTCCTGTGCGTTGCAAGCATTGTGCTTCTATAGACGGCCGATAATTTACACAAATTTGGGGGACAAGATGATTTTACCGATAACGTTGACCGTAGCGGGCGCAGCAGCGCTGATAAATATCTGGCTTATGATCCGCGTCGGCCAGGTCAGAACCAGTGAGAAAATCAGCGTTGGCGACGGCGGCAATGAGAAAGTCATCCGCCGGATGCGGGCGCACAGCAACTATATCGAAAGCGCTCCCTTCGTCATGCTGCTGGTCGCGGCTATCGAGCTTGCCAGCGCAACCTCACCCACCTGGCTGTGGATCGTAAGCGGCCTCTATCTCCTCGGCCGCGTCGCGCATGGCGTTGGTATGGATGATGGAAAATTTGGCAAAGGCCGGATGGTGGGCACGCTTGTGACTATGTTAGTCTTGCTCGGCCTCGGTATTTACGCGATCTCGATCCCGTATATCGGCTAAGATCGCCTAACGCGCCGCCAACACATCATCCGCCACAAAAGCGTTGGTTTTGCGTTCATAGCCAAATTGGCTGGTGGGGCCGTGGCCTGGGATGAAGGTCACATCGTCGCCCAGCGGCCAGAGCTTCTGGGTGATCGCATCGATCAGGTCCTGATGATTCCCGCGTGGGAAGTCCGTCCGGCCGATTGAGCCCTGGAATATGACATCGCCAACGACCGCCAGCTTTGACGGTTGATGATAGAAAATAACATGACCCGGTGTGTGGCCAGGGCAATGGATGACGTCGAGCACGAGATCGCCGACAGTCACCTGATCGCCGTCGACCAACCAACGATCCGGAACAAAGCTCTTCGCCTCCATACCATAGCGCGCACCATCGCCGTCCAGCTGCTCAATCCAGAACAGATCATCCTTATGCGGACCTTCAATCGGGATACCCAGTTCTTCGGCCAGCATTCCCGCCTGCCCGCAATGATCAAGATGGCCGTGGGTGATGATGATCTTTTCAAGATCAACGCCATGTTCCTCGACGGCCGCTTTCAACCGGCTCAAATCGCCGCCGGGATCGCTCAATGCGGCCTTGTTGGTTTTGGTGCACCAGAGGAGCGTGCAATTCTGCTGGAGCGGAGTGACCGGAATAATCACGGCCTTGAGGGGTGCATCTGTCATGTCAGGCTATTTGGCGGCGCGATGCACAAGTTGCAAGGCCCCAAAAGGGTGAAGTGACTATAACCGTCGTCCCGTCCAGACGACCCGGCCGATGATATTCACGCTTTCAGCGCTGACATCCTCCCAATCCGGATATTGCGGATTATCGCTGCGAATCGACAATTTGCCGGATGGCCCCATGGCGACGCGCTTGACCAGCAGCACATCATCCATGCGCAACACATATATGCCGTCGCGCAAGGACCGCGAGGCAGCGCTGTGATCGACCATGATGTCATCGCCATCACCCAGGGTAGGAACCATCGAATCGCCATCCACCGCAATCAGCGACAGATTGGCAGGGTCCAGTCCCAGTCGCCGCAGCCACTTTGGGCCGAATCCCATCGATTCGGCATATTCGTCGTCCGCCAAGGATCCCGGGCCTGCTGAAGCGCCGACCTGTAATTGCTTGATTCGGAGCAAGCCATCACGTGCAACAGCTCCAGACCGCCGAGATTCGCGTACCGCCGGCGCTCCGAGAAGCCGTTCCTCGACCCCGTAAAGTTCCGCCAACCTGCGCCGGTCTTCCTCATCCAGTTTTCTGGGTGAACCACGGCGAATATATTGCTGGATATAGGCCGGGTTTTTGCCGAGCATTTTGGAGATCGCAGCAAAATCATGTCCGTTATCGCGGATCAGTTCTTCCAGATTGGCGCGCGGGTCTTTGGTCACAATAGACACAATATAAGCCGGCTGGCCGAAATTGGCAATAGGATTTTTCCTAGACATGTGGCGATATTATATAAAGCGTACCCAAGGTACGCCGGAGATGTTACATGAAGTACTATGACCCGATTAAGGCATTTGGTGGTGGTCGACTCAAAGGCGATAAGCTGATGCGTTTTGCCCACATTGATGAAGCAGGAACCTCAGCCAAGGAGGATTGGTGCGTGGTCGCGGGGGTGATATCTTCTCCTGATGGTCAATGGCGTCAGCTAAACAATTATTTGGCCGAATGTCGTAAGGAATTTTGTCCCGACCGCCCCGATATAATCTTTCATGCCAAGGACATTTTCCATGGAACCAAGGATTTCCATCGGGATAATTGGTCGCGAGAGAAGCGAGCGGAATTACTAACTGAACTATCAAAAATTCCGTGGAAATTTAGCCTCCCAGTAATTGGCTCCACCGTCGATAAATCAAAACATAAATGGGAGAAAATGGACCAGTCTGTCGGCGAACTTCAGTCCTGGCATTATGCTTTGGCATTTGGAATGTGCGTTGTGAACTTTGAAGGATTTATGCGCGGTCTGCCGGATCATCGAGAAGTTGGAACCGTGATCGCAGAAGATGTCCCTCATATGCGAAGATATGCCAAGTTTGGATATGAGAGAATATCTGAGCCAACCAAAGCATGGAAAGGTAGCAATAGCGCCTACCTCCCTATTGAAAGGGTAGTTGAAGAGCCTCTATTTTCTAGAAAACAAGGCTCTGCCCTACTCCAAATAGCAGATACTGTCGCGTTTCTGATCGGTCGCCATCGCAATGGCAAGGACGATGTTGAGTGTTATATCGACCACTTTAGAGACCAGATTTACGAGCTGCCTCATCATCGGGAAGGGGCGACCGGCTAACCAGTTTCTCAAATGCTTCGTCAGCGTCGATGGGGTTTAGTTCGCCAGCGTCGATCATCTCGCGGATGGCGGTGCGGAACCTTTCGTGCTGGTCCTCTGGGCTCTTCTCCGGCTTTTTCTCTGCCATATTGCTTAGGCCCTTGCACTAGTCGTTTGATAAGTTAGTCGCTTGCCAACGACACCCGCAAGGATGGCGTCTGCGCGCTGTTTATCGTTTACACCATTTGCCTCGCGATTGCTGTAGCGAAACTCAAATTCTGCCAGATAGCGGTGCAGATGCTTCTCCTGACAATGCTGATAAACGCCACGCATACCGCGCTTGAATATGCTGAATGACCCCTCGATTGAGTTGGTAGTCACATCACCGCGCACATATTCCTTATTGTAGTGATGCACCGCGCCATGCTCGGCAAACTGCCGCCCAATCTTGCGATAAATAGTGCTTTCGTCGGTCATTAGTCGGGCTTCATGCGACAGGTTCGCCAGCACGATAGGATGAATGTTGGTTCCGGATGCCTTATCGACATGGAAATAGCGCGCTCTGCCGCTTTCACGATCTATCAGGCCTAGAACGGCCATTTTGTGATGATATGCGCCGCGCACTGGCATCCCCGCCTTACGTCCGATAAAAGTCTCATCAACCTCGACAGCACCGCCACCCTGTCCGAAAGGCTCCAAACCACCATCACGCATCGCTTCGCGGATGCGGTGAGCCATAAACCATGCGGTTTTGAGGGTGACGCCCAATATCCGGTGCAGCTGGTTGGCACTAATGCCTTTCTTGCTGCCAGCGATCAGATACATGGCCTGCAACCAAACGTGCATCTTGATCTTGCTGCCTTCAAATATGGTTCCGACCTTCACGGTGAAGGGCTTGCGACAGTCGTAGCATTTGTAAGTACCGATGCGGGTGCTCTTGCCTTTCAGCTTTCCGACACGCTCCATGCAGCCGCAATGAGGGCACACTGGACCATCGGGCCAAAGCCTTGATTCTATGTAACTATAGGATTTTTCCTCATCATAGAAATGTGGTGCAGAAAGAGCGGAAGCCATTGGTTTTCTCCAGTTTATGGCGCTTTTCTAGTGATAAAAAGTGGGTACGTCAAGTATAATAACGCTAGACATGTAGGAAATCTCATTTCAAATAGGAATTTCCCTATTCAACGAGTCGCCGGACCGAGCGACGGGCAGCGAGAAGGAGATTACGGTGTCATTGTTGCGAAAAATCGAGATATTCCTGCGTGAAACTGACATGGCTTGGACAAGATTCGGACGACTTTCCGTATCCGATCCCCGCTTCGTTCAGGATCTGCGCAACGGGCGTCAACCCGGCAAAACCGTGTCCGAGCGGGCAGAATTTTTCATGACCTTGTGGCGGACAGACCATGCCGGCTAACCCAACACGATCAAAGATACGCTGCCGAGACCCAGGCTCAATGATTGTCAGCCAGATAAAAGCACTGGCCGGGCATCATGCCAGTGTCACCCTGACGCGCGAACGCCCCTGGGCCAGCATCACCTTCGCCGGAACGCGCCATAGCTTTGCAGTTGATTGCCCGGGTGACCCAGAAACCGAAAGGATGCAAAATCTGGTCAAAGCGCTGCCGGACCACGAATTTGCAATTCCCGGCTATTTTGTCGCAGATATATTGGTCACGGGACAATCGGAAAAACAAATATTTCTCGAAGCCCTTTCAATCATCGATCCCGCCAAAAACGCCGGGGATTAGAGACGGTCAGCGATGAACCCTCATCCTCTCCAAAGTACCGAGCGCAGCTTTCAAGGCCGCATCCATATCCGCTTGCCGGTTGTCTTCAGTATTGATTTCAACTGATCCCACTGACCGCAGTGGTGGAATAGCAACTGGATCTGGTGACTCGGAAGCCTCCGCCAATGACACCGCATTTTCAACATTTGGAACAGATGAAGGAATCGTTTGCGGCGGCGCACTCCGTTCACGCATTTCCAATGTTTCCAGGCGTCGGAGCCCCGCTTCCAGACGGTCGGCAAGCTGCGCGAGCGACAAGGTGGACAAGTCCGCTTTAGGAGTGACCACCTCTTCTCGCTGAGCAATATTCTCGGACCGATCCACTGCCGGCTCCTGTTGTGATGGTGTGCGCAGAATTTTCTCGGCCGCAAACGGATCGGGAGTTACGATCGGCGGTGTTGTTTTTTCCGGAGGCTTCGTGCCGTGCTGCTCAACCTCCGATTGATCAAACCGCTTGATTTTATCCGCAAGAGGCGCGCCCAGATCAGAAGATGCAAATATCGGCTGACGGGCCGGGGCATCGGGATGACGGTCCGCAGGCCTAATGTCCGGCAGATCCTTCAATTCGGTCACCTGACCCTGGGATTTTTTCGGTTTCTTCAAGAACTTGGTCAGTGATTTTGCTGACAGATTCAACTTTGGAACAGAGAAGCGTGATTTACGTTCTTGTTCATCGTCCAGCGATTCCGTCGTCAAGTTTTTGCGTAGTGCCAAGCTCATGTCGGAGCCTCCTCCAAGAAATTTTGGTTTATGATTCAAGATTAAATAGAGCGCTGAAGAAGATATCATGCCTGCTACAACCGCAATAAGGCCACGCGCGGTATTCCCCAGCGGCGGCGCGGCAGCCGGTATGATTTCGGACAATCCGGTCATACCGACGATATTTTCAAGATAGACATGCGGCAACGTCGCGATCACTAGCGCTGCTGCAATTCCGCCGGCAACGGCCATTGCGGGCTGTTTAAACCGTGCCAAGTCCTGTTCTATCGGATCCACATCATTCTCCACCATATCAGGCCGCACGTTCAAAAGACTTACGCGCAATCAGCCTTTGGTAAACGGGAGTGTAACGCAAAATGTTTGACGACCAGTTACGATCTGCTTCAACAAATTTTCGCGCTGTTTCAATAGTTTGAGGCCATGACCCACTATTATCGAGCAAAGTGGCCAACTTTTCCGCGATTTTTTCGGGATTACCCGCTGGAAACAGAGTCCCTGTAATTCCATCTTCAATCAGTTCCCGGTGACCGCCAACATCCGATGCCGCCACCAGCCGGCCTTGCGCCATCGCTTCGAGCGGTTTGAGCGGTGTTACCAGATCGGTGAGTCGCATCGCCTTGCGAGGATAAACCATGATATCCATCAGACCGTAAAAGCGCTCTACTTCAGCATGGGGAACGCGGCCGGTGAAGGTCACGGCTGACTCAACTCCCAGACGGGCCACCTGCGCCTTCAATGCCTCCTCCTTCGGCCCCCCGCCAACGAGAAGCAGATGCACGGCCGGATGGGAATGTTGAAGCAATGGCAGGGCCGAGATGAGATCGTCGAGACCTTCATAGTCATAAAAACTGCCAATGAATCCCAGAACCTGTTTGCCGACCAAACCCAATTTCTTCAGAAAACCCTCGTCTCGCGCCGGTGGTTTTCCGAACAGTTCCAGATCGACGCCATTAGGCGATATCGTTATTTTTTGCGATGGTACACCGCGCCCCATCAAATCGGAACGCAGTCCTTCGCAGATCACCGCCACCGCATCCGCGCCATTGACGACGTGATTTTCCAATTGCCGCGTCAACCAGTAACGCGGGCTGTTTTCCTTGCCCGTGCCATTACCAACAGCAGCATCTTCCCAGAAGGCCCGAATTTCATAGACCAGCGGTAATCCCGTTTTCTGAGCGGCGCGCAAGGCTGCTAATCCATTGAGTGCGGGAGAATGAGCGTGCAGTACATCCGGCTGCCAATCGCAGATAACTTGCTCGATACGCTCTGCCAGCACCGCAACTTCCCGCCATTCTCGCACCGGAGATGGACCCTGAACCTGAGCCAGAGTACGAAAAAACTGTAGGTCATCAAACTCTTCCAGGGACTGCTCTGCGACAAAGCCATGTTGATTCTGACGGACACCGGTTACACCCGCGACGACAAGACCGCTGGCGATTTGTGCCTTCATAATTGCCCGCGTGCGGAAGCAATAGCCGCTATGCAACGGCAAGCTGTGATCCAATATATGCAATATCCGCGTCATGGAGGAAAGCCTTGGCAAAAAAGGATTAACGTCCCGTCAACCCAAAGCCTGTATCGCGCGGTGATAGAAGAGCGTGCTTTCACCGCTCGTGTCAGGATGAATGGGTTAGATGATAGACAATTTTTCTATCGCTTTGACGCACGGCTTGCTGCTCATCGCAGCTTGGCGTTTGATTCATCGTGACGATCTTGATGTCGAAGCCCCCCCCGAACGCGACAAAGAACCTAGCGGCTTTTTAAAACGCTCGCCTCGCTCCGGATCCCCTCCCGATGCGTGATCTCATTTTTGTAGGATATCTTGTGGCGCTGCTGTTCATTGCGTTCAAGCGACCGTTTCTATTCACTCTGATCTACGCCTATGTCGACATCGTGGCGCCGCAGCGGCTGAGCTATTTCATGCTAAACTCGGTACCGCTGTCACTGATTGTCTTTGCCCTGGCCTTGCTCGGCTATATGTTCGCCGACACTAAACAGGACAGCCGCTTTTCCATTCGGCAGGCAATGATGATCCTGTTGCTGGCCTATTGCGGATATACCACTGTTCAGGCGGAAGTGCCGGTAGCGGCGCTAGAAAAATGGGACTGGATATGGAAAGCTTTAGTTTTCGCCATTTTCCTACCGCTGACCCTAAAGACCCGACTGCGGCTCGAAGCACTGGCGCTGTTCATGGTATTATGCGCCGGTACATTGATAATCACTGGTGGGATCAAGACCTTGGCTTCCGGCGGCGGCTATGGCGTTCTGGTGCTATTGGTGGATAATAATAGCGGCCTCTATGAGGGATCAATCATCTCGACGGTCGCTATCTGCATCATCCCGCTGATCCTGTGGCTGGCCCATCATGGAACCATTTTTCCGCCCGACTGGCGAGTGAAAATTTTCGCTTATTGCCTGATCTTTGCGGCCCTGCTGATACCTATCGGCACACAGGCACGCACCGGCCTAGTGTGTATCGGGGTCTGGGCGGTGCTGCAATTACGCTTCGTGCGCTACCGTCTTCTTTATGGCGGCCTGGCGGTCGCACTTGGACTCCTGTCAATTCCCTTTCTGCCGCAGAGCTTCACCGAGCGGATGGCGACGATAGAAAATTACGAAGCAGACCAGTCCGCATCAACCCGTCTTGCGGTGTGGCGATGGACGTTGGATTATGTGAAGGAACATCCGTTCGGGGGGGGCTTTGATGTCTACCGGATCAACAAGCTGACCTATGAATTATCCGAAGTGGATGTCGCGCAATATGAAGAATGGGGCATTGACCCGGATGACGTAGACGCGCGGATTGTGGAGGATGAATCGCGCGCATTTCACAGCAGCTATTTCGAAATGCTCGGCGAACAGGGCTATCCTGGCCTGATTCTCTGGCTGATCATCCATGTCGGAGGTCTGTGGCGGATGGAAGCTGTACGACGAAAATACGCGAAGTCGAAAAAGGATGGAGAGCAATGGGTAGCTCCCCTCGCCATCGCTTTGCAACACGGTCATATAATCTTTCTCGTCGGAGCTATGTTCGTCGGCATCGCATATCAGCCCTTTGTCTATATGTTGGTCGCGCTACAGATCGGTCTCGACACATATATGACACGGCGATCCGCCGAAGCTCAGTGGCAGCCGATAGCCAAACAGTTGACCGGCGTGGCAAAACCCCATGCTTTGCCGCAACCAGGCCGACCGTTTACAAATTGAGTGACGGCTTTGGCGACGCGCAGTAGAAGCAGTCCATGACGCTCACTGTTTCCGTTGCCGTCGAACGATGGCCTGTTGCCGGCTCCTTCATCATCAGCCGGGGAGCCAAGCATCATGTAGATGTCGTACGGTGTGAGGTGTCAGACGGGACCCATTACGGAGCGGCAGAGGCAACACCAATTTATTATGAAGGCGAAAGCGCGGAACAATGCGCCGCAGAGATCACTCGATTTGCTGCCAGCCATTCTGGACTTGATCATGCGGCACTGCTTCAGAACATGGCACGGGGTGCCGCGCGCAACGCCCTTGATTGTGCACTTTGGGATCTCGAATGCCAGAGAAATAATAAACCCTTGTGGCAACTGGCCACCTTGCCAGAGCCCATCCCCTTGGTATCGGCTTTCACAATATCGCTCGGTAAGCCGGAGATCATGGAAGCACATGCTCGCCAGGCCGCAGCTGACGGGCACGGATTGTTGAAACTGAAATTGTCGGGTCAGAATGACCAGCAGCGGGTTGCCGCCGTCCATCGCGGTGCGCCCGATGCTCGCCTCATTGTCGATGCTAACGAAAGCTGGAATGATCTCGACATTGCTGCCGAAGCTGGGCTGCTGGCGCAATATTCGGTCGAACTGATTGAGCAACCGGTCAGTGCTGGACGGGATCATCTGCTCAGCGGGGTGAGATCACCGATTCCGCTTTGCGCCGACGAAAGCTGCCACACCAGCGCCGATGTCGAGCGCATTGCTCCATTTTATGATGCAGTGAATATCAAACTCGACAAGGCTGGCGGATTGACCGAAGCAATGGCGATCGCTCATGCAGCACAAGCCGCAGACATGAAAATCATGGTCGGCTGCATGCTCTCGACATCGCTCGGAATCCACCCAGCATTCGCCCTCGCACAGCTCGCGCAATGGGTTGATCTGGACGGACCTCTGCTACTCGCCAAAGACAGGGCCGATGGATTTAAGTTTGATTCCGGAAAAATATTTCCCGCAGAAAGCGTAGGCTAGATTCCGTCCAGAGATTCGATCACCGGAGCAGCCGCCATACATGGTGCCAGCTTCGGACCACTCGCCCGGAAATGCTCCGATTTGCTATGGGCATCCAGTGCAGCCTGATCAACATAGCGCTCAAGCACCTTATATTGCTGCGGATTATCCCTGCTTTGAAACACCGAATAAAATTCATTGCCTGGTTCGTTTGCACGAACTGCAGCCATCAGCTCTGAAAAAGCGGCTTCAAAATCGGCATTCTTGCCTTCGGCCACGGTCAATGTTGCGATGACGCCTACTGCTGTCATGATATTCTCTCCCTGATAGAAAAAAGGCCGGCGATTTCCCGCCGGCCCACTGAATTTTAATTTCTAGAAAATTTCGAACAGTCCGGCTGCGCCCTGTCCGCCACCGATGCACATGGTGACTACGGCATATTTCGCGCCGCGGCGTTTGCCTTCGATCAGCGCATGGCCGGTGCAACGTGCGCCGGTCATACCATAAGGGTGACCAATCGAGATCGAGCCGCCGTTGACGTTGAGCAGTTCGTCAGGGATGCCCAGCTTCTGCTGGCAGTAGAGCACCTGCACGGCGAAAGCTTCGTTAAGCTCCCAGAGGCCGATGTCATCCATCTTGACGTTGAAGCGTTCGAGCAGTTTCGGGATCGCGAAGACCGGACCAATGCCCATTTCATCAGGCTTGGTACCGGCAACGGCCATACCAACATAGCGGCCCAGCGGGTTGAGCCCGGCTTTTTCGGCCGCTTTTGCTTCCATAATCACGCTGGCAGAAGAACCGTCGGAAAGCTGCGATGCGTTGCCTGCTGTAACGATATTGCCGGGGCCGAGAACCGGCTTCAATCCTTGAAGACCTTCCAGCGTCGTCGATGGCCGGTTGCCTTCGTCCTTGTTGATTGTAACTTCGACATGGGAAATCTCTTTGGTTTCCTTGTCCTGCACACCCATGGTGGTTGTCACTTCGACAATTTCAGCGTCGAAATGGCCAGCTTCCTGGGCTGCTGCAGTGCGCATTTGCGACTGATAGGCATATTCGTCGCAAGCATCGCGGCTGATGCCATAGCGTTTGCCAACCACTTCGGCGGTCTGCAGCATCGGCATGTAGATATCGTCATGCATCTTCATCAGTTCGCGATCCGGCTGAACCCGCATTTCCGGTGTCTGCACGGTCGAGATCGAATCCTGTCCGCCACCGACAACCACATCCATCATGTCCAGCGTCACCTGTTTGGACGCCGTGGCAATCGCCATCAGGCCAGAGGAACATTGCCGGTCGATCGTCATGCCTGGCACTTCGATCGGGAAGCCTGCACGCAGGGCAACCTGACGAGCCAGATTGCCGCCCTGTGAAGCCTGCTGCAACGCGCTGCCCCATATGACATCATCGATTGTACCGGGATCGATACCTGCTCTTTCGACTGCCGCTTTCGCGGAATAATGACCGAGCGTAGCGCCAGTCGTGGTGTTGAATGCACCCTTATAGGCTCGGCCGATCGGTGTACGGGCTGTGGAAACGATGACTGCATCACGCATGATGAAATTCCTTTTTGATTGATATCGGAGTCGAATTTTGGAGCCATTGTCCCCGTTAATCGGCCAATTAACAAGGGATTTTTTGCGATGGCGCGCTGCCGTTACGGAACGCTAGTCGTTATTCACTGGAACGGCATAGCCACCTTCGGGATAAGGCAGTATCATCTCGCCATCCGGTGCGGCGGTGAAGGTTGTTTGCGTCGGATAAGCAAATTCCAAACCTTGTTCGTTGAATGTCTGCAAAATTGCCAGCCCGATCGTATGGCGCCCTTCATAGACCACATCATATTCGCTGCTCATGATGTCGAAATCGAGTTCGAAATTGATCGAACTGTCGCCAAAGCCGACAAAGCCTGAGCGCACGAACACCGCACCATTGTCTTCGACAATTTTCTTCAGCAAAGCCGGAATGCGGCGAGCTTCATCAGGTTTTGTCTGATAGATGACACCGATGCCAAAACGGGTCCGCCGTCTTGCCAAGCGCGTCATGTTTACAATTTCCTTGTCCAGCAAATTGGTATTGGAAATGATGATTTCTTCACCGGTGATAGCCCTTAACCGCGTACTTTTCAGACCGATTTTCTCTATCGTTCCGACCGTGCTGTCATAACTGATCGTTTCGCCCCGACGGAATGGTTTGTCAAAAATGATCGACAGGGCGGCGAACAAATCAGAAAAAATGCCCTGAGCAGCAAGACCGATGGCTATGCCGCCAACCCCTAAGCCTGCGATCAAGCCGGTTACATCCACTCCTAGGTTATCAAGGATCATGATCGCCGCGATTGCGAAGAGCACAAAGGTGACCAGCAGACGGATCAACGTCATCGCATTTTCCAGCGTCTCATGCTGGTCGGGATCTTGCGATGTCCGGCGAACAATCAGCCCGAGAATGATTTCACGAAGCCAGATGGCCACCTGAACCACCACCGATATCGTGAACAAAACATGCACCACGCGATCGAAACTGGACGGCGCGCTAGCGAAGCTCACAACCAGTTCAGCCGATACCATCAACATGAAAAACTTGCTGGTTCGGGAAATGGCCGTACCGATGATCGTCCGATATCCGGTTAACCCGCGATTGTTCCGAACATAGCGTGCGCCAAGGCGCTTGATCGCACCCAGCAGAAAAAAGATAGTGGTGCCGATGACTAACGCGAAAATCAGCTCCATATAATGATCGGCAAGCCATCGGGAGCCATCCACGGTCACACGCTCGATGGTCGCGCTGATATCCGGCATGGCTGACACAAGGGGGGTATCTGTTGTTTTCTTCATAATTCTCCAGCTAGGGAGATGTACCGAAAATAACAACCCGCGGGATGATGCACACATCCGAGATGCCCAATGGTTTCAGGGTTTTTGAGCCCCTATGAGAAATTCCACATTTCCGTTCGGGCCAGTGATCGGGCTTTCGGTGATTCCCATTATGTTCCATCCGGAGTCAATCAGCCAGTCTTTCACTTTATCACAGGCCGCCTGGCGGACCGCTTCATCCCGGACGACGCCACCTTTGCCAACGTCGGCGCGCTCGGCTTCGAATTGCGGTTTGACGAGCGCAACCAACGTCGCCTTTTCTTTGGCAAATTCGAGCGGCCGTTCGAGCACTTTGACGAGAGAAATAAAACTGGCATCGCAAACGATGATGTCGACTTTCTCCGGTACATGCTGATTGGTGAGAATCCTGGCGCTGGTTTGCTCATGCACGACCACCCGCTCATCCTGTCGTAGTTTCCAGGCCAGCTGATTGGTGCCGCTATCTACAGCATAAATTTTTTCCGCGCCGCCAGCGAGCATGACATCGGTAAAACCGCCGGTGCTGCTACCGACATCCATGGCGGTCATACCGGTGACATCAATGTCAAAATATCGCAGCGCATGATCGAGCTTGATACCACCGCGGGACACCCACGGATGGTCTTTGCCCTTCAGTTCGATCGTTGCATCGCTCGCTATCTTATACCCGGGTTTGTCGACTTTCTTGCCCGCCACGGTCACTAGGCCGGCCATGATATAAGCTTGCGCCTTGGCCCGGCTCTCCGCGAGGCCGCGGTCCGCCAGAATCTGGTCAACGCGTTGCTTGACGACTTTGGGCTCAGGCTGGGTCATAGAAAATCAGGATTAGCCTAGCGCCACGCTTTTGGCTATGTTCCTTTGCTATGAGAATCATTTCATCACCGCTCTCCTTTCCTTTGGTCTTGCTCGCAGTCACGGGCTGCTCGACTGCACCGCCAGAACCAACGCCCGCCCCTCAACCCACCAAGCCGGTCGCGAGACAATCACCGATGCAGCCGAAAGGCGATTGGATTGACTGGCCGATCACCCCCGGCACTTGGGTCTACCGCAAGGATGACCGTGGCTCTCTGGCGTTATTTGGCAAAGCCGATAGAGACGCAATTTTCATCATTCGCTGCGATCGGTCACGTCGACAATTATTCCTGTCGCGCGCCGGGACGGTCCGGGACGGTAGCAAAATGGTGCTGCGCGCCAGCGCAGGCCAGCAATCCTATCCCGCGAACAATAGTGGTGGAACGCCGCACTATGCGGCCATTTCAGTATCGCCGGGCGATATCATGATGGACCGCATATCCTATAGCCGCGGCCGCTTTGCCGTTGAAATCAATGGTCTGGAATCGCTCGCCATCCCTGCCTGGCCCGAGTTCAGTCGTGTGGTGGAAGATTGCAGGGCCTGATCCGCTCGACATCAGGCCGGAACGCGCAATTGTGACAGCAAAATAAAAAATTTCAAGACTTGTTCGAAAACCGGCGTTGATTCACATTCACAGCGTCGAACAGCGGAGAAG
>TARA_R110000824_G_scaffold8429_10_pt1 | contig 13807 bp, 14 predicted proteins | sample TARA_R110000824 | Tara Oceans TARA_R110000824 (sample SAMEA4397747) | marine metagenome | biome: Polar Biome; feature: [MES] marine water layer (ENVO:01000295) within the mesopelagic zone...; material: water (ENVO:00002006), including particulate matter (ENVO:01000060) such as...... | reverse complement strand
TATCAATATTACATTTTGTGCATGTTTTAGTCATTGTATAATCTCCTGTTCGTATAAGTATTTACTCAAAGGCCCCATAATTCAAGTCGATTCTCCTGTTCGTACCTAGAGATTCCTTCTCTGAATGTGGGGCCTTTGTATTAAGTATATATATATATGAGCTATACTAATATGTTACAGTTATACAATAGGAATGTTGTAGAAGTTAAGGTTGTTAGGAGAAATCCCAAGGCTGGGCGTGGGCCAACTAGGCGCTTTCTTTGCACTACAAACAAACTATTGCTAAATAGTATTGCTGGTAAGACTGCTTTTCATTTCAGAGCACCATCACAACGCCCTCCGTATATTGCCAAGGATTATAATCTAGTAACTGTTTACGATTTGCTGATGCAAAATTGGCGGCAGGTAAATTTAAACGCAGATCAGATAGTAGCGGCTATGCCTGTTACTAATAATGAGGAAATAACAATATTCTGGGAGTACTTCGCCACAGTGTTAAGCAAGTGGTCTTCAAGTCAAAAGCAAATGTTCATGAATATGTAGTTGATTTTATTGTTACTTGGTCTAAGTATATAAAAGGGATGATATGACAATAAATGACACAGAGATAGAAGAAGTATTGATGGAATTGTTGCAGAAGGACCTAAAGCTGTCTATAAACAACAAACAATATCGTAAGGGCAAGTTGCTACTATTTAAACAAAATAATTACCATATAGAGCTTACTGTAAAGAAGAATGATACAGATATGAAGAGGTTTGAAGTTCCTATTCCGTTTGCTATCGAGAAATGGGAACGTGATGGATTGGTCTATTTTGATTATAGATTAGCCACACTATCCAAAAATGATAAAGTAGTCGGTGAGATGTTAAAGAATCTTCCAACCGAAGGAAATAACAAGTTTTATAACAAGATATTAGAGATTCAAATAGTAGAAGGAGAGTAGCATGGACGAGTTATGTTTATATTTTAGTTTGATTAGTGGTGATATATATTATGTCGAGGAAGATGAGATAAAGAACCTTGATAAATCACAGATACCATTAACGCAAAAGCCAAAATCAAATTGTAAAAAGTGTCATGGCCGATTCCATATGGGATTTGAACGAATTAAGAAGTATTATATACCGTGCCCAAAGTGTAAAAATACTTGTGTTGATTGGGATAACTTTAACGAACAAGATGTTGTCATAGAAAGTCCAAAAACGACATCAGAGATTGCCGACCATGACTTTATTAAGTCTGCTGAGCAATCTGGAATAGAAGGCGAGTAATATGTGCAAGAACGATATATTAGATAACATACGACAATTTAAATATAAGACACTATATTCGTTTTATTGTGCTATTAGAGACTGCAATTTATCAGAATCTGATATTGTAGAGGTAAATAGCCTAATTAGAGAATTAGGTCAGGATAAGCCTCTTAGTGAATGGATACAATAATGAAGTCAGAAACCTATAATTTTGAAATAAGAACATTAGTTGCACAGTTCGTAGATGCATTTGATGATGTTGTAATTAGGCGCTATAATAACGCGGCGGAAAGAGAGATACAAGACAAGATCAAGTGTAATTGGGTATATGCCCCCAAAACTAGGGTTATTCATGATCTAGTTAATAAGGCTAAACATATTAAGCCCCCAATCATCTCTGTAAGTATCGCAAACATGAGCAGGAATGTCAATCGGGTCTTCAATAAGATAGAGGGGCCGTATTATGACCTAGGACCAAACGATACAGGATTTTCTAGCCCTTTACAACCTGTTCCAGTTGATATTACAGTTAATATGTCTATTATAACTAGGTTTCAATCTGATATGGATCAGATTATTACTAACTTCGCTCCGTATAACGACCCATATATCGTAGTTAGCTGGAAGGCACCGTACACCGACCATGAAATTAGGAGTATTGTTAAGTGGAGCGGCGATATAAGCTTTGAATACCCTAAAGATATTGCCCCTACCCAATCATATAGGATGATAGCTAACACTAACTTTGTTATTGAGGGATGGTTGTTTAAAGATGCATCTGAACAAGTAGGAAAGATCTACAATATAGATACATCGTTCACCGCATTGCGAGATTTGGAAGAATATGAGGCAATGTTAGCAGATACCACTACAGATAATACAGATTTCTTTTATTTATCGGGCCAACCGCAAGTTAGAACGGCTAACCCTTCACTTATGATACCATGTGTAACAGGAACAGAAATAACTGTCGATGGTACATGGTACGATACGTTATGTTCGTTATATGTTAGTGGTACTCAAGGAGTATTCCCAGATATGACGTTATATAACCCTGCAAGTGGCAATTCAGCAATATCTGCCCTATATCCAGCGTTTTCTGGTGTAGAGATATCTACTTGGACTGCAAACACTGATAGTTCAATGACATTTACAATGCCACAAGCTGTAAGTGCAGGATATATTGACATTATAGCATTTAATGAAGCAGGTTATGGGGTTTTAACTGAAGATGCTGTAAGACCAACACTTAACCCGTATGTTTCGGGAACATCAGAATACGATAATTACGTCGAATGGCAAAGTCCGTCTGTTTCAGGCGTACAAGTTGCCCCATTTTATTACCATTGTAACTAAATAGTTTAGGAGAAAAAATTATGCCATCTAGAAGAAGTGCTACACGCAAGAGTTCATCGTTCCTCGATAATCTTGTGTCTAAATTACCATATACTAATAGGATTATTGATGATATTTCATCATTAAACCCAAAGTATGAAGATTTTAACGATCTAACTAAGAGGAAAGACGAGCGAATTTCGCAACAGTCAATTGTAATCCGCGATGAGCAGAACGATATAGCTGGTGGTCAAGGTTCAATAATGATCAACAAGGATTATCATCAGTACATGTATGCTAACATGGACGTTGATAAGATTCGTAGACTACAGCAATATAGAAGAATGGCTGGGTATGCTGAATGTTCCGATGCTATTGATGAAATTTGCGATGAGACAATTGTTAAGGACGACGAAGGTATTATTGTAAAGATAGATATCGACGGTTCACATAAAGACAATATAAAAAAGGAGCTTCGTAAAGAGTGGGACAAGTTTATCAATATCTTTAAGCTAGAAGATAATGGTTGGGAGAACTTTAGACAATTTTTGATTGATGGGGAACTATTTTATGAGAACGTCATCTCACAAAACCGACCAGATCTTGGTATTCTTGGTGTTGTTAGTATTCCATCCGAACTAATCAATCCAGTATATGACAATGTTCAAAATGCATTGATTAAGGGCTTCTTACTACGTAGAGCAGTTCCTCAAGGCAAGCAAGGCGCAGGAAATCAGAAGGAAGAGCTTATTGTATTCGATAAGAATCAGATTACATACGTTCACTCTGGTCTTTGGAACGAAGACCGCACAATGCGCGTGCCATACATTGAGAACGCTCGTAGAGCATACAAGCAACTTTCCCTTATCGAAGACTCAATAGTCATTTACAGGCTAGTCAGAGCACCTGAACGTCTTGTATTCTATGTTGACGTTGGTAATATGCCAGCACCAAAGGCTGAGCAGTATCTACAGAAGCTAATCAGACAGTATTGGTCAAGAAAGACATATAACCCACAAGCTAAAAGTGTTCAGAATGTTTACGATCCACAATCCATGCTTGATTCTTTTTGGTTCGCTAAGAAGAATGGTCAAGAGGGAACAAAGGTTGAACTTCTACAAGGTGGGGAAAATCTTGGACAGCTTGATGACCTTATGTACTTTGTTAAGAAGCTTTATAAGGCGCTTAAGGTTCCTATCGGAAGACTTAACCCAGAAGATTCGTTTAAAGACGGAACTGAAATTACTCGTGAAGAACTAAGGTTCGCAAAATTTGTTATGAGGCTTCAGAGGCAGTTTTCTACTTCATTGAAGGACTCTTTCATTGTACATTTGAAACTTCGTAAGATGTGGGAAAAGTACAATCTTAAAGAGCATGAAATTTGCCTTACATTCAACACACCTACACAGTTTATGATTATGAGAGAGCAGCAAACATTCAACTTGAAGTTCGAAAACTATAACAACATGGGTAACAACGAATTGGTTTCGCAGTCCTTCTCACAGAGACACTATCTCGATTGGACTGATGATCAAATGGCTGAGAACCGTGAATGGTTACGTAAGGACAATGAGCTTATGTGGGAAATTGAACAAATCAGAACCAATGGTCCTGACTTCCGAGAAAAACAAGGCGAACTAGAAGCTGCTGTTGGTGACATCGCTGGCGCTACTGGCGGTGGTGCTGCTGTAGGTGCTGCTCAAGCAGAGCTGGGAAAATTTAGGCCAGATACTCCTCCTGAATTTGGCCCAGGTCCTACCCAACCTGGAATGGTAGCTGGTGGCGAACGCCCACAAGCCACTCAAGCCCCAGGTCCTACTCAATAATAATTAATAACGAATAAATTTGTGGTAACATATGAAATTTATGTTATAATAGTCGGTAATCAAAGGAAGATATATGTCAGTTCAAGAATTGCAGGAATATACAAGAGTATCAAAATACGCCCGTTTTAAACCAGAAGAAAATAGAAGAGAAACATGGCCAGAACAAGTCGATAGAGTTTTCGATATGCACGAACGTAAGTTCGATAATGTACATGAGTTTAGAGAAGAGTTTGACTTTGCTAAAAGCATGGTAATGCAGAAGAAGGTGCTTGGCTCACAGAGAGCATTGCAATTTGGGGGAGATCCAATTCTATCTAAGAATGCTAGGATGTATAATTGCACAGTATCTTATTGTGACCGTCCAAGATTCTTTCAGGAAACCATGTATCTATTGTTATGTGGCTGCGGCGTAGGATTTTCTGCACAAACTCATCATGTATCTAAACTACCTAAAATTAAAGATAGGACAAAAGGGGAAATTACTTATGTAGTTCCTGATAGCATCGAAGGCTGGGCGGATTCTATTGGAGTTCTAATATCATCATTTATGGTTGGTAAGGTTCCGTTTCCAGAATACAAAGAACTCATAGTAAAATTTGATTTTTCAAAGATCAGACCAGCGGGTACTCCGATCAAATCAGGCTCTAAGGCTCCAGGTCCAAGGGGTCTACTTCAGGCATTGACAAATATAGAAAACCTTCTTACCAAATGTCTTAAGGTTGGAGATATTATTAGACCAATAGATGCATATGATATCGTTATGCACTCTTCTGATGCGGTGCTATCTGGTGGTGTTCGTAGAAGTGCCACAATTTGTATCTTCTCACCCGAAGACGATGAAATGGTCACAGCAAAAACTGGATCATGGCATAGAGATAACCCACAACGTGGTCGTTCAAATAACTCTGCTCTTCTAATTAGAGATGATACACCAAAAGAGTTGTTTGCTAAACTTATGGAGTCTGTAAAGGGCTTTGGAGAACCTGGGTTTATTTGGAGTGATAGTAAAGAGGCACTATATAACCCATGTGTTGAAATAGGCATGCAAGCTTATGATAAAGATGGTAACTCTGGTTGGCAGTTTTGTAACCTTTGTGAAATCAATATGAAGAAGGCAACAACCGAAGAAAAATTTTTGGAAGCCTGTCGCGCTGCTGCTATTATAGGTACAATGCAAGCATCATATGATGAATTTCCATACCTTGGTAAAATAACAAACGAAATCGTAAAGAGAGAAGCATTACTTGGTGTATCTATGACAGGTATGGCTGATTCTCCTGATATTGCATTTGATGCAGCTATTCAAAGAAAGGGTGCCAAACTAATCCTTGCTATCAATTCGGAATTAGCACCATTAATTGGTGTTAACGAGTGTGCTAGGGCGACTTGTGTTAAGCCAGCGGGAACAACTAGTTGCATTTTAGGTACTGCGTCTGGTATTCATCCTCATCATGCTAGAAGATACTTCAGAAGGGTACAAGCAAATATTTTGGAAGAACCTCTAAAATATTTTACTAAGTTCAATCCGTCTGCTGTCGAAGAGTCTGTATGGTCTAATAGCAACACTGATCAAGTCATAACGTTTATGTGTGAAGTTCCTGATGGCGCTAAAACAAAGAACGATGTGGATGCTATTACACTACTTCAAAACGTAAAACTAACACAGCAAAACTGGGTTGAGTTTGGAACAAGACATGAAGTTAGTGTAGCACCATGGCTTAGACATAATGTATCGAATACAATTAATGTAAAGCCTGATGAATGGGATTCTATCGAGCAATTCATTTACCGTAACCGTAAATGGTTTGCTGGTATCTCTATTTTGCCAATGTCTGGTGATAAGGATTATCCACAAGCCCCATTTACAGCGGTTTATACACCAACAGAATTAGTACGGGAATATGGAGATGCTTCAGTATTTGCTAGTGGACTTATCGTATCAGCTAATAGCGCATTTGATGAGAATCTTTGGCTTGCCTGTGACTGCATGTTGGGTATAGGGGAAATATTAGATGTTGATAAGCTTCGTGTTAAGATAGCCAGCGACTTAGAGACTAATGGAGTAAAATGGATAGAAGAGGGATTATCTCCTGAATCACCTGATAAGCTTCTTAGGTCTTGGCTACAATGCAACGTAAAAAATTATTACGAAAAGCGAAAGCTTCGCTCACGAGCAGAGATATTTGCAAAGAAATACTTTGATAATGATGTCAGAAAGATGACATACTGCCTAAAAGATGTACAAAACTGGAAAGTTTGGTGCGATCTTAAACGAGAATATGTAGACGTAGATTGGTCAAAATACTATGAAGAAGAATTCACATCGAGTGATTTTGGTGCTGCTGGAGAAGCCTGTGCAGGCGGAACTTGCGACTTAATGGGACTAACTGACCATAGTGATAAAGAAAGAGAAAAGCTTAAAACAAAAAGTTCCAAGTAAAACGTACCATTTATACACTTCGATTGCTAAATAATTGAAAGAGGAGTGTATAAATGGCAATAACGTTTGATATTTCGACTGGTAATCCCGTAGTTTTCACCAGTCCATCCATAACAGTAGAATTTACAGATACGACACCAGCACTATGCGGAGTTAGCGCTTGGGATTGGTCGTTTAACAGTACAACAGTATCTAATACTAGTTCTTGGACACATACATTTTTTGGGGCACAAGAATCTGAGATGATTCTTGAGGTAGGAACTAGTACTTATCTAGCAACAGCTAGCGAACCAGTAACATTTATTATAGAGCCAGCATGGCCCACATATCCATCATTTAGAATACTACCTAGTAGTAACTTTAACTTTGAATCAGGATCAGGGGTAGCAGCAATAACTGCCCAGAACACATCACCAGTGAATATGACTGGTGTTCAATACCTTTCAGCACTAACATATCTATCTGGAATGGTTTTAGGTAGCCCAGCCATAACAGGTACAAGTGTTACAGAAGGTCTTGAAGTTGTTACAGCCTCAGCAGATTCTTACCAATGGTATTTTAATGGTGTAGCCATTGATACCACAAGGGATTGGGATTACCAATTTTTTGATCCCATTACTGGTCTAATTTATTCCGATATGACCAGCATGGCCTTTACTGGAAGTGCATATACTACAAATAGCACTGAGTTTAGTGGTGAGCCAACGATATGGCAAACACTTTCTAGTGTTCCCACGTATACTGGTGTTCCAGGCCTATGTTCCCTACCAGAACAACAGCTTATCATTAACGAGACTGCGGATTTCCCATCTTGTGATGATGTTGAGCCCGTAGCACCCGCAGGAATACAAGCAAGTACAACACTAAGTCCTGTAGTAACAAGTTATGAACTTCTTTCCGAGAGAATCAAGATGCAGTTGGGTTGGCCAATGACCAATATTGAACTTTGTGAAGACCAAATTATGGACTTTATCAATCAAGGTTGTGAATGGTACTCTAAATATGCAGGATTTACTGAAGAAATCGTGATGTTCAACTCAGAACGTTATCAATGTGGCTATGGTCTTAAGATGGATGATATGTTTAACAACATTACCGACTTCTATTGCCCATTTTCTACAGCGGGTAACATGGTTTCTGGACAATATGTTGATTGTGACACCAACAACTATAGAAAGGTTGTTGGAATCTTCTCGGTTGACCCCGCTGGTGGGTCTGGTGGTGGAACAGAAATCCTATTTAACATGGATTATATGTTTGCACAGCAGGCATACTTCGGTGCAATGATGGGTGGGTTTGGTTATGACATTACAACATGGCATATGCTTAAAGAGTGGATGGATCTTCGTAAGAAGATGTTTGCCACACAGGTTTATGTTAACTTTAACCCTACAACACAGCTTCTAAAACTAACACCAGAGCCTCAAACTGGGTTTACTAGTGGAAGAGGACAGTATATAGGTGTTGTTGGTTGTAGACTAGAGAAATCTGTTAAAGAATTAGTGCAAGAGCGTTGGGTTCAGCGTTATGCATTGGCTTTAGCTAAGATATCATTGGCTCATATACGAGGAAAGTTTGGTGGTGTGACATTATTTGGTGGCGGGCAGGTAAATGCTACCGATCTTATGACACAAGGCTTAGAAGAGCGTAAAACGCTTGAAGAGGAATTGATGAACGGCTTTGGAGAAGCAGAACCGCCACTATTCTTCATCGAATAATTAATAAAAGGGTAAATATTTCAAAGCAATAGCTATAAGGAGAATATCATGGCATTTAAAAGAAAGAATAAAACTACTAAGGTTGATGAACCTGTAGTAAAGGCAGTAGAAACAGTAGAAACAGTAGAAGACGACTTTTCGTTTAGCACATCTGGATTCTCAACATTAACATATGTAAATTCGGGAAGTACGCTAGATGTAGCCTCTGTATCAGGTCTATTAAACCATGGATCACCAATACAAACTTATCCACTAACATTAAGTCTTGAAATGTCAGCTTCTCAGACTAGTGTTATCACCATTTCACCATCAAGTGTTAGTAATCCAGGTGGAAACACTTTGGGAATTACTGATTTTACCGCATCTACGATAGGTGCAGGAACAAGTGCTGTAACATTTACCCTTGCGGTAACACCCAACCATTTGAGCCAAACAGATTATATCACTACTGGAACTATTATAGCAAGCCTAAGTGATAATGTAACTGGTGACGAGGATTTTCAGTCATCAGTATTCACACTCAGTGGAAGCGGATCAAACCAGCGCTGGCGCGGCACCATGATTGGCGAAGGAATTATTTAAGGAGATATTATGAGAGATAAAGATACAATACTATTGGAACAACTTGTGGAATCAAAATACGACAGTCTTTTTTCTGGGAAACTAGAAGAAGATGATGGGGATACGTCTCTCGGCTCTGACGATAAAGATGACGATAAGAAAGACGATGACGATTCTTCTGATTCTGACGACAACAGTTCAGATGACGATAAGAAAGATGATGACTCTGATAGCGATTCAGATGATAACCCGTTTAAGAAGAAAGATAGCGACAGTGATTCAGATGACTCTGATGATTCTGATGATTCTGATGATGACGATTCTGACGGATCTAAGTCTGGCGGTGGCGATTCAGGAATCCAGAGCAAAGTAAAACAGCTTCAGAAACAGTATAACGACCTTTTGGTTGATGCTTTTGAGAAGTATGCTGCTGAGTGTATCGAAAATGCACTTGATGGTGTTGAGTCTAGCTTTGGTGAAGACATTCAGGACATTCTTGATGGCGCACTTGATGAACTCAAGGGCAAGATTCTTGGTGACTTGGGCGTTGAAGCTTCAAACGACCTTCCAATGGTCCCAGGTGCTGAAGGCGGCATCGGTGATATTGGTGGCGACGAAGGCGGCGGGATGGAAATGGAAATCGGTGGCGAACCTGAAGTAACATTCGGATCACCAGTCGGTGGAGTTCCAACAACATCGTCTGTTAGCGATGATGACGAAAAGATCGAAGAAGAAGGGCACCGTATTAAGCTCGGTAAGCGTAAGATCGTAAAAGAATCTACTAAGATGGCAACATTTTATGGATTTGTCTAAACACTAGCCCAAACAATTAACGTAATTAAATTAGCCACTCTTTGAGTGGCTTTTTTATTACATCGGTGCAAATAATATTAAAACGTTCATTTTACATATTATCTATTATAAAATGTATGTTATTTGGGGTTACTTGCAGCGAAAACTCCTGGTTTAATTCGCTGTACATTATTAAATCTATCCATTAAGTCCATATTAAGTTGCGCAGGTGTCATCCAATCTGCCATTGGGCCATTAGATGGCATATTAACAACCAATGTTCCTGTTGGAGATAATGCATCTTTCATTTCATCCAATGCATTATTATATGCTTTTAGTGGATCATCTTCATATACTTGAGTGTTTAGAACATTACTGCCCATTACTACATCATTACCACCTACTAATGACCCGATGTTGTTGAAAGAATCATACGGATAATATTCTGCACCTAAGTTAATAATATGTTGCTTAACCTTTTGATACTTCTCTGGTCCAGAACCATAATCTAATACCCTATCACCTGGTTGAATGATATCATCCAACGCTGCCTTATAAACACTGGTACTTTTCCAAGGTCTTGCAGTTTTTCCTTTAATGGTTATTGCATCAATATTCTCTTTTATATATTGTTTAAATGTTTTCATTAGATTGAATTTATTAAATTAGATAGTTCAGATGTTAAACCATCCAAGTTGCTAACTAACCTCTCTTTAGGGTCTTCAATTAAAGTTTGTGCTGCACCTGACGACACTCCAAGACCTTTTCGAACCTCTTCTAATGCATGTTCGTATACATCCGCTCTGGCCATATTAATATCAGATTTCATTTGGTAAGGTGTATTAAAATTTGTGTCGATTTTTGAACCGTAGGAATGGTATCCTCCTAGGTTGGGTCCATCTATTTTAATAACCCATGATTTATCTCCACCAAACCATCCCGCACCATCTTCTTTGATAGTTAGACCAAATTTTTGAACCAATTCTTTAATGTCCGATAACAGTTGGGGAATTTTAGCTTTAGCTTCCAACCTTTTTTCTCTGAACGATTGGGCTGGATCACCTGAATTGGTATCGGCAGCTACGGGTTCAATCACGTTTCTTAGATTTTCAAAATAATCTTGGTAATAACTCAAAATGTCTGGAAGACTATTCAAACTGCCGACTTTCGCTTTGATCGGTTGAATATTTCCAAACTCTTGTATTGTGTTAATTATGGTTTCGAAGGATTCTAACACCATTTCATATAGTTCAAGTTTTTCTTCCTGACTATATGTGATATTATCTTTTTCGTTTAATGCATCAATACGATCCTTTAATTTATCTACATAGTTAGAAGAAATGAACAATATATTCCCTAAAGTGGCTAGGGCCTTATTATCATAACTATTAATGTCAGCTTCAGTTGACTCTTTTATATATTGTTTAAATGTTTTCATTAATACCTCATTTGGTTTATATATTCTTTCTCAAATTTCCATTATCGTCCATCGTTAACCAATGATTTGAACCATCTATAAGTTCGACACTTATTTCCCATGAAGATGTTAAATTGAAACGTTTTCGGAAGTAATCAAGCATTGCTCCCTTTCTTTTTTGAATAGCTGATGCCAAACATTGGATATTTACCTTTTTGTTATGTGGGTTGACGTCTATTCTTATTGCGCCCCTCTCCATCGCTAACTCTTCGGGGTCGTATGCTTTATTGAAAAGATGGCCAACCGTCTCAATTTCTTTTAACTCAGGTTCTGTAATCCCAAACTCGTCAGGGTTGGCTACTACATATCTAGCATGAAGTTTCAATTCTTTACTAACTTGTCTGAACTCCCAATTCGGTAACATCCAAATAGCATGTCTTTGAGAATAATGATCATACTCCATGGTACTTTCAGTGAAATATTGCTTAAATGATTTCATTTTATTTATTATATCCTACATCAGCTAGTTGTTTATCCCATCCTAGTTGACTGCCACCTTTGGAAACGATCTTAAGATTCTCTAGATAGTACTTAGACCAGTTATATGATTCTTCTACATCAAATCCTTTGTAATCATCCAATACCCATTGCCACTTATGATGCCAAATAGCATTTGATTTTCCAGATACTACCTCTCCGTTTGGAAACACGTTAATATATTCACCAGCAAATGGTTCTCTAGCACTATCAAAATTATCAGAAGACTCAAATCTAACAATACGAGTCTTATCGTTATACTTAACTGTATTATACTTGAAATCCTCTGGTAGAACCTCTAAAGCATTTCGTAATATGTTGGGCGGGATAACTTTATGCATGTAGTCTTTGTGTACCCAGGTATCACTACCCATAGTTTTACCTATACCGTATTTTGTACTTCTACCAACACGAGAACCCTTTGGTGTTTTAAGGGTAACTGTAGTGTTTTCAGTTATATATTGCTTAAATGATTTCATATTTTACAGTAGACTCCTTTATATATTGCTTAAAGGTGTGCATTTTGTTATCTACTCGTTTATAATGTTGTCTACGAACTTGTTAAACTTAGATTCACCATATGGAAGTATCAAATCTCGGTGTTGTTTTGATACTGTTCTACCATCACTACCATCTAATGATGCCAAATTTTTGATTAGGGGTTCCTCGGTCTTCTTTGATATTCTATATGGCTTAATAACTTCTATATTACCGTTTGGTAGTGTTATAAAAACCTCACCTTGGGGTTCTCCTGTTGGTGTTGCGTTTAGAAGTTTCTTTTCTATAATTTCACACCAATCATCCCATAGTTTTTGTGCATGGTTATCACCACCAAGTATATGTAGTGCCTTTAGGTAAAGTCCCAAATCTCTTTTACCACCTTTAGTGAGTTCAAGAGCATCTTTTACTTCCTTATTTCCCTTGGGAAACGAAAGTCCCCCAGGTAATTCAAAATCTAACAATGACTTATACACTTTTGTATTTACACTATCTATACATCCATATTTCCCCAGTATAAGTTGTACTACGAACCCTGCCTTTGCTAGTGCTAGACCCTTTACATTCTTTATTAGGTACTTAAACACCTCAACCTCGTCATCCTGATGTTCTTTTACGAAGTCATAGATTTCGTAAATGTTTTTATCTAGTTCTTCTAACCAAGTAGAATCAAATCTATTGACTATCTTGGTAAATTCTTCTGAACTGTCATATCTGTAGTCTTGTTTCTTTGCTCTTGTTAAATACCACTCCATAAAGGGCGGAAAGTATTCTACTACATCATACCATCCCTTTGCCATTGTAAAGAATACAAATGCAAAGACTACTTTCATGTTATTAGGACTATGAAGGGCAAATTTCTTGATTCCTGGTTGATGTTCACAAAAACCACTTAGGTCTTCTCTATCTCTACCAGCATATACATTATTTTCCACGTCTTGAAGGTCTTTTTCCATAAGTTCGTGATAAAGAGTTTCTATTGTTATGTTCATATTAATATTTACCGTATGTTACGAGTAAATACTTAAAATGCGAGCTAAACCTAAATATAAGCAAGGTATTTATAAACCTATCAATAAACTTAAGTACAAAGGAAGTACTCCGATAGTATATAGGAGTGGTTTGGAATTATCATATATGCGTTTTCTCGATAACAACAGTAGTATCGTAACATGGGGAAGCGAATCAGTCGTAGTTCCTTACTTAAAGCCTACTGATGGCAAGATGCACAAGTACTTTATCGATTTCAACTTCACTATACGAGATAAACAGAAGAAGTTGCACAAATTCCTTATAGAAGTGAAGCCTGCTAAGCAATGCAAGCCACCTAGTACAAAGAACCGAAAGAATAAGATGACCCTTCTTAAAGAGCAGATAACTTATGCAACAAACACCTCAAAATGGAAGGCCGCATCCGAATGGGGCAA
>TARA_R110000824_G_scaffold11585_9_pt1 | contig 13843 bp, 12 predicted proteins | sample TARA_R110000824 | Tara Oceans TARA_R110000824 (sample SAMEA4397747) | marine metagenome | biome: Polar Biome; feature: [MES] marine water layer (ENVO:01000295) within the mesopelagic zone...; material: water (ENVO:00002006), including particulate matter (ENVO:01000060) such as...... | reverse complement strand
CCTCGGAGACTTTCGTACGCCTAACGGCGCCCGAAACCCTTCACGTTTCGAGACCGACTGCTTTTGATTTCCATCTAATCATTTCGAATGACCGCAACTGGCTGTCGTTCTGACATTGACAGCTGTGATTTCCGACGGCCGCTTTATCCCGAAAGCGGTCCCTGAGTTTGCTCGTATTTCGTAAACAGTCACTGAAAATCGGGGCTGCTGATCGTGGATCGCGAACTGTTGGCTGATGGTAGTCCCTTGCTAAACGTGACGGCTGCGGGCACGAACACAGCCAAAGCGCAATCAGGCGCCTATGGGGCGGTGGACAAAGTGGATTTCAAAAGCGGCTTTTGCCGGTGCATATTGGCTGGAGTGAAATTGAACGCGCGAAAAGTTAGTGCGTTTCGCAAATAGCCGCTACACCAACGGACAAACGAACCACAAAAGGAAATCGATATGCGTGCATGGGCCCTGAAGAGTCGTCCCGCCGGTACCCCGGTGGCTGATAATTTCCAGATGATAGAGGCAGCGGATGCCCCGCTGGGCGAAGGCGAATATCGCATCGCAAATAGCTGGCTGTCGGTTGACCCCTATATGCGCGGACGGATGAATGACGTGAAAAGCTATGCACCCCCGTTCGGCATCGGTGAAGCGATGACCGGCGGCGCGGTCGGCACGGTAACCGAAAGCAACAACGCTGATTATCCGATCGGATGCAAAGTGCTGCATATGGCGGGTTGGCGCGACATGGCTGTTGCTGGCGGCAGCAATCCTCCCGAAGGCGGAATGCCACCGGTGAAGCTTCCCGATCTCGGTGTTCCCGATCAACATTGGTTGTCGATCATCGGCATGCCCGGAGGTACGGCCTGGTTTGGCTTGCTGAAAGTCGGTGCTGCCAAGGAAGGCGAAACTGTCTTTGTATCGGCGGCGGCCGGCGCGGTTGGCTCGACCGTGACCCAGATAGCCAAGGCCAAGGGCATGACCGTGATCGGGTCCGCCGGCGGCGCAGATAAATGTGCATGGGTCAAAGAAATCGGCGCCGATGCTTGTATCGATTACAAGTCCGGGCCGGTATTGCCGCAATTGCGCGCAGCCTTGAAAGAACTCGGCAAATCCGGTGTTGATGTTTATTTTGACAATGTCGGCGGTGAACATCTCGATGCGGCGCTGGCCTGCTCCAACGAGCGCGCGCGTGTGGCGATATGCGGGATGATTGACGTTTACAACGATCAAAAGCCGCAATCGATGCAATTTCTGACCATGATCATAGGCCTACGCATAAAGATCGAGGGCTTCCTTTATCCCGATTTCGCCGCGCAAGTGCCCGAATTCAACGCCGATATGGCGAAACTGATTGCATCGGGCGCTGTCAAGGGCCGTGAGACGGTGATGGAGGGGTTGGAAAAAGCACCGGACGCGTTCATCGGGCTGTTTACCGGCGCGAACACGGGCAAGATGCTGGTTAAGCTATAGGGCGCTAGCGAAAGAAGGTTTCATTGACCGCGACATCCCGATAGCGGAATGTTGCGGTCAATCTGCAATATCGACAAAGCAGACACTAGGTCGGACTTTAGCGAATGATCGAAACTGGGAGGAAAGCTGAAGGTCCGCTTTTTGCGAGACTAAACCACAGGCGCGACATTGCCATTTTAGACACGCATCCAACAACCCATTACACTTATCGTGCGCAACAATGGTTTGAGATAGCACGGATTCGTGTGTTGGTTTTCGCGCCCGTTTCCCGCTCACCTGCGAAGTCGCACGCATCGACAAGCCAAAATCTGAACTGGATTGCTCCAAATTCAAGCACCCAAAGGGGTCAACCATGTCAGACATTTTAAATTCTTTATGCTTGCCGGCCCGAGAGGGCGACATTAGTTAAACCGTATATTGTTGACCTCTGAAAGAATTCTAATGAAACGCACTTTGGTCCTAGCTGGTTTTTGCACCGCAGCCCTGATGCTCGAGTCTGCCGCTTCATCGCAAGCTAAGGTGCTTGTCCTTCCCGTTCCCGATAGTGCGAGAGAGCTATGCGGGAATGGCTGCTTGAACCCTATCGAGGCGATTACCTATGCCGACCATGTAGGCACGAAGGCTGGTGTCTCAGGAAAATTTTTGATGGTTGTGCAGGCCGTTGGCGAAACCAAGGACACTATCTTTCTCAATTCCGAGGAAGACTATCGTGACCGCAATTGCCTCACTATTGCGGTGCGCAAATCAGTGATGGATCAGATTTTGAAGTCCGGCGGCCATGCCTCAGCCGAGGAAGCTTTTCGCGGTAAGCAAATCGTCGTGACGGGGACCGCCCGCAAGCTGCGGGTCGATTTTATCGGCAATGATCAGAAGCCGACCGGCAAATATTATTACCAAATCCATGTCCGCGTCCGCGATGCGAAACAGATAGATATTGTAAGCTAGTGTCGAATAGCTGGGCTAAGGCTGTTAGTTTGAAGGTCTGCTTTCAGCGGCTGCGCAGCTGGGCTTGAGCGGCAACAACTGGGGCTGTTGCTGACTGGCTGCTTCTGATTTCCATCTAATCAGTTTGAATGACCAAAACTGGATGGGAAGTGGACAGTCCCTATCAATATCCTAGCATCGCCCGCACCAGCCAGATGATCAACAAGATGGGAAGAGCGAGCACTGCCATTCCGATTAAGCTCACTGTCCATATGTTCGGCTTCAAATCGGCGTCGGTCTTGCCTGAATAGATCAATGCGTAGATGACCATCCCGACAACGATGGCCGGGAACAAAATGATCGAGGTTAAATACCGGAAGGGAACGAGCAGTTTCTGAAGCAGAGTGAGCTGCGGTGACGCGTGGCTCAGGCGCTTGAACACCCCATAGCTGTCGAGATAAGCCTCGATCGATATATCCCGCTCGACCGTATCACGCTTGGCCTCTTCCCGCGTTGGTTTGTTGCTGCAGTAATCGCAGAGGTTTAGCCCCGCTTTGCCATACACCTCTTCAACGGCCTTTTGCGCAACGCCATAAATTTCTTCGGCAGACTTTTGTTCAATCACAAAGCCAGCGTCGTGCGTGTAGACCAATTCTACTGCGCTTTCATCTTCAGATGCTTCCTTAAGCATTGCCTTGAAACGCAAATATTTGACGGCCCCATTATCCACCAAGACCGCCATCCCATATTCGTCGTCGGTGTCTTCGGCAGCCAGAACAGGCATGTCCAGCTGCTTTGCCAATGTCGCCGTGCGCTGAATCAGATCGAAACTGACTGTTGGGTTGAGCGCGCTGCTTCCGTCAGACAAGAAGCGTTCCAGTAGGGACACATCGATCCGGTGAGTGATACGACGATCCAGAAACTGGCTGAAATCCGGGCGGCGGCCCAGTGGCTTACTATGTGCAGTGAGATAGAACAGACCGGTGAGGGTCTCTTGCCAGAGCTGATAGCCGTCTGTGACCCGCGCCAGGCAGCTCTTCGAAGGCTCCTCACCCAGCACAACATAATGCGACCGCCACATAATTGCCGAGCCTATTATCGCGATCTGAAATTGGCAAGTGCTCTCGAACAAGCTAAATTAGGGCGATAACCGAAATAAAGACGACATATCATTGATATCGTCTATCACCCACAAAGCAGGCATTGGCTCAATCGCTCAATCGGCCAGTTCAACCTGCCGGACATCATAGCCAGCCTTGTTGAGATCGACGATCAGGCCTTCCAGCTGCTCGCGATCCTTGGCTTCACATTCAATATCGGTGATCAGGCCCTTTGCCGGCAGGTTAGTGAAAACCCGCTGGTGATAGACTTCGATGATATTGACTTCATGCTCGGCAAATTGCTTCACGACATTATAGAGCGCGCCTGGCTGGTCGCGCAGATGCAGGCGGAGACGGGCGAGCCGACCCGAGCGAGCGAGATCGCGCAGGAGGACGTTCGCCAGCAGGCGGGTATCGATATTGCCGCCGCACAAGACAAGTCCGACTTTTTCGCCAGCGAATTTTTCCTTATTCGCTAGCAGAGCGGCGAGGCCGGCTGCTCCTGCACCTTCAACGACTGTTTTTTCAATCTGCAGCAGCAGGCTGACAGCGCCTTCGAGTTCTGCTTCACTGACCAGCAAAATTTCGTCGACATATTTCTTGATGATTGCGGCGGTGAATTCGGACGGATTGCGGACGGCAATGCCTTCGGCCAGCGTATCGCCACCGGCGGTGACGGTTTTCCCGGTCAACTTGCCATACATGCTGGGATAGAGCGCAGCCTGCACACCGGTCATCTTGATTCCCGGTTTGATCGCATCTGCAGCGGTTGCCATGCCGGAAAATAATCCGCCGCCACCGATCGGGATGATCAGACGGTCCAGGTCCGGAATGGCTTCGAGCATTTCGATCGCGACCGTTCCCTGACCGGCGGCCACATGCGGGTCGTCAAAGGCATGAATATAGGTCAGGCCCCGCTGTTCGGAGAGCAACATCGCATGGGCATAGGCTTCGTCATAATTGCTACCGAAAATGACGATCTCGGCACCATGGCCGCGGGTCTGTTCGACCTTCACCATCGGTGTGGTGCTGGGCATGACGATCGTGGCCGGGATGCCGAGGTTCTTGGCGTTATAGGCGAGGCCCTGGGCATGATTGCCGGCCGAGGCGGCGATTACGCCAGCCTTGCGTTTGCTCTCGTCCATCAGCAGCAGCGCGTTCAACGCACCGCGTTCCTTATAGGCCGCGGTAAACTGAAGATTCTCGAATTTGAGAAAGACTTCTGCGCCGCTCAGTTCGGAAAGGGTGATGCTCTTCAGCGTCGGGGTGTGGACGACCCGGTGCTTGATCCGGTCGTGCGCCGCTTTCACATCCTCAAAGTCAAAGGAGGGAAGGGCGGATGTCTGCATATCATTCATATCGCCTGTGCCCCTAACGCATCTGGTCATGGAGGGAAACAATGATTATGGCCGTCTGACAGGTTAGGGAATTTTATGGCGAATATTGCATTTATCGGGATCGGCGTAATGGGCGGACCCATCGCGGCTCATCTAGTGGCAGCAGGGCACGAGCTCACCGTTTACAACAGGACCAAAGCCAAGGCAGAAGCCTGGGTGAATCAACATGGCGGAACGCTTGCTGAAAATCCGGCTGAGGCGGCGCGCGACAAGCAGATTGTAATTACCTGCGTTGGCAATGATGATGATCTTTCCTCCGTCACCATGGGGCGGGACGGGGCTTTTTCGACCATGCCGTCAGGCGCGCTGTTCATCGACCATACCACCGTATCCGCGCGGATCGCTCGGCAGCTGTCAGTAGAAGCCGAAGGCCGCGATATTCATGTCATCGATGCCCCGGTCTCCGGCGGTCAGGCAGGAGCGGAAAATGGCACGTTATCGATCATGTGTGGTGGTGGTAAGGAAGCCTTCGCCGCAGCCGAACTGATCATGGCGGCTTATGCCGGGCGCATTGTCCATGTCGGCCGCACCGGTGCTGGCCAGACTACCAAAATGTGTAATCAAATCGCGATTGCCGGGGTATTGGAAGGTCTATCGGAAGCGTTGCGCTTCGCTCAGGCCAGCCAGCTGGATCTGGATAAGGTCCATGAAGCCATCTCCGGCGGAGCGGCGCAAAGCTGGCAGATGGACAATCGGTGGGCGACAATGGCGCAGGACAAATTTGATTTCGGCTTTGCCGTGGACTGGATGCGCAAGGATCTCGGACTGGCGATTGAAGAGGCGCGAACCAACGGGGCGACGATTCCGGTGGCGGCGCTGGTTGACCAGTTTTACGCAGAAGTACAGGCCGCAGGGGGCGGACGCAATGATACGAGTTCCTTGGTGTCGCGCCTTCCGAAAAGAAAATAATCAAAGGTAGTTGATATGGCTGGTTGGCTGAAAAAACATGGTGCGGCATTGAGCTGCATGGCGGTCGCGGTTTTTCTGACACCCGCAGCTGTGCGTGCCGATAGCCTGATAGAAAATGTCAACGGGATGACTCTGGACAGCGAGGGCAAGGTCATTGGCTTTGTCGCGATGGTGGTGGATGACGACGGCAAAGTGAAACAGCTGCTGGATCGCCGCGACAAACGGCCGCGCGACGTGGATTTCCAGTTTGACGGGAAAGGCCGGTCGCTGATCCCGGGGTTTTTCGACGCCCATGGTCATGTCATGGGTATGGGCTTTGGTGCCCTGACGCTGGATCTTTCCGACACAAAATCATTGGACGAGGCGCTAGCCAAGATAGCGCGATATGCTGCTGATAATCCCGGTCGGCAATGGATCATCGGCAATGGCTGGAATCAGGAAACATGGGGGCTGGGCCGATTTCCGACCGCAGCGGAACTTGATGCGCTTGTACCGAACCGGCCGGTTTATCTGTCCCGGATTGACGGTCATGCGGCCTGGGTCAATGGCGCGGCGATGGCGGCGGCGGGCATCTCTGCTACGACCAAATCGCCAAGCGGCGGAACCATAGAGAAGGTCGGCGGAAAGCCGACCGGCATTTTTGTCGATACTGCGATGGACTTGTTCGCAGATGCTATTCCGGCTCCCAGACCGGTGGAGAATGATCTGGCACTGGGCAAGGCGCAGGATATATTGCTTGCCAACGGCGTAACGTCGATTGCGGATATGGGTACGACGATGCAGGACTGGCAGAGTTTTCGCAGAGCGGGGGATGCTGGCCAGCTGAAAATCCGGATTGTTTCTTATGCTGCCGGTATCGACAATATGATTGCGATTGGCGGTCCCGGGCCATCGCCCTGGCTGTACGACGACCATCTTAAGCTGGCTGGCGTGAAACTGTATATTGACGGTGCTCTGGGATCTCGCGGGGCCCTGTTAAAGGTGCCTTATACTGACAAGCCCAAGGAGAGCGGCTTGGCGATGCTCAGTTCTGCGCAGCTTAAAAACAAGATGAGCCGGGCCGCTATGGACGGCTTTCAAATTGCAGTGCACGCGATTGGCGACAAGGCAAATGATGAGATCTTGTCCGCTATCGAGGAACTGGAAGCCACTTATAAAGGGGATCGGCGTTGGCGTGTCGAGCATGCGCAAATTGTCGACCCTGTCGACTTCAGCCGTTTTGCTGCTACCGGAACAATTGCCTCGATGCAGCCGGTCCACCAGACGTCTGACAGGTTGATGGCGGAAGCGCGTCTTGGGCCGGATCGCTTGCACGGCGCTTATGCCTGGAAAACCTTGCTCGATTCTGGCGCGAAGCTTGCGTTTGGTACCGACGTTCCCGTGGAATCGTCAAACCCATTTCCAGGGCTGAGTGCTGCCATGACCCGTGAAGACGCTTCGGGTCAGCCTTTCGGTGGCTGGATGCCCGAAGAACGGTTGAACCGCGAACAGGCCTGGCAAGCTTATACAAATGGAGCGGCTTTTGCGGCTTTTGCAGAAGATCGACTGGGTAGTCTGGAGCCGGGAAAAAGGGCGGATTTCCTTATAATCGATCAAGATATCCTGCTTGCGACGCCCGGTCAGATCAGGGCTGCCAAGGTGCTACAGACCTGGATAGACGGAAAGCCAGTATTTGTACGGGACTAGCGATGGCGGCTGGAAGCAAGCCCGGTTAGACAGAAAAAATTAGCGAAGCCGTTGCGACGAATCACCAATTGATATACAAAGCCACTCAAGAAGGAGTTTATGTAAATAAAAACCCTTCGGAATTCAGCAGGGCGCATGAAAGTTCATTTTTTGAGCTTTTACCTTTTTGCAAAACGACCTGATTGGAGCACTTCTATGAAATTTGGTAATCTGGCTTCTGCCTTAGCAGCTGCAACTTTGGTTGCAGCGCCTGTTGCAGCTCAAGCAGTCAACAGCGTAGCACCTGCTGTTGAACGCGTAGGCGCAGCTTCTTCCTCTTCAGAAAAACTTGAAGGCGAAAATGGAATTCTGATCGCCATTCTGGCAGCTGCAGCGGTTATTACTGGGATCATCATCATCGCTGATGATAATGATCCAACAAGCCCCTGAGCTTTGATAAATTAATTAGAAAACGGGGCGATTTTCGCCCCGTTTTTGTGAATCCGGTCAGCCTGAATCAAATATGAAATTATGTGGTAAATCGCCTTTTCATTTTGTTCTACGCATTGCATATTGTTTTTGCCGATTCTGAACAATCTAACCAAAGGCTGGCTTTGTGACCGCACCCGTTCGCTTCCCGCGATTTTTTGTTACCAATCCCAGCCCTTGCCCCTATTTGCCTGGCAAAAGCGAACGCAAGGTTTTTACCGAGCTCAACGGTGCCCATACGGAAGAACTGAATGATGCATTGGGGCGGATTGGTTTCCGCCGCAGCCAGAATGTCGCTTATCGACCCAGTTGCCTGGATTGTAAATCCTGTGTTTCGGTTCGCGTGCTGGCCGGTGAATTTCGGCCCAGCGGTACGCAGCGGAAGCTGATAAGGCGTAACAAGGATCTGGTCGTAGAAGCGTGCGAACCATGGGCGACGGAAGAACAGTTTCAATTGCTTCAGAAATATCTCGCAAAACGTCATCCCGGTGGCGGCATGGCGGAAATGGACGAGATGGACTATTCCGACATGGTCGAGCAATCGCCGGTCAAAAGTTTCATGATCGAATATCGCGAGCCAACCGACGATGGCAGCAAGGGCCGTTTGGTTGGAGCCTGCCTCACGGATCAACAGGGCGACGGCCTGTCGATGATCTACAGTTTTTTTGATGCGGAGCATGGAGAACGCGCCGGTCTTGGCAATTATATCATCATGGATCATATCCTGCGCGCGAATACCGCCGGATTGCCATATGTATATCTTGGTTATTGGGTCGATGGTTCGCCGCAGATGGAATATAAGGTCCGGTTCCGTCCGCTGGAACGGCTTGGTCCGGATGGCTGGCAACGATTTGATCCGAGCGAGCTTCTCAAGCTGCAATGCCAGAATTGATGCATCGATAATCAAGTTTCTACCAAAAAAGCCTGCCAACCGAATGAGGTTAGCAGGCTTTTCTCATTAGCATCAGGCGATCAGTCGTACATGCATCGCGCCTGCTGGCATCCTTTTAGGGGTGCCGCTTTTGGTGCCGGTTTCCAGACCTTCTTCGGTGCGGGTTTCCAACGTTTCTTATATGTCGGCTTGCTATAAACCACTTCTTCTTCAACATAGGTCGTCGTCGTTGTGGTTGTAACCGGTGCGGACTGAATGACGATCGTTGTGATCATCGGTTGCGTCTGTGGATAATAATAGCCTGGGCTATAATATCCATTCCAGCCGCTGGGATAGGTCGGGTGACCTTGTGGCTGTTGCGCAGGACGATGGTGGACCGGTGGATAGTCCGGCTGCCGGCTGCTATGCTGCTGTTCATAGCCATATTGCTTGAGCAGCTTGCGGCAGCGATCGGTTCCCTGATCAATAGCAGCGCCCGCAACCGCGCCAAAGCCGCCGCCGATCAATGAACCAGCCAGACGGTTCCCCCGGCCAGCGATACGGTTGCCAGCAAAGGCGCCAATTGCACCGCCGACAACGGCGCCACCAATTCCGCTGCTTTTCTTGCAGCGTTCGAGATAGGCCATCTCTTCAGCATGCTGGCTGTCGAAGCCCCGATCATCCGGGTAACGGTCATTTGGATAAGGCGTGTAATGATCATTTCGAGCATTGGTTTCCGGGCGGGAGCCCCAATGGGGTGCCATATTGCCATCACCGATGAAAGTGCCGGAATATTCACCTTCATAGACCTGACCGTCGGCATCGCGGTAAGTGCCTTGCCATTCGCCCTGATAGCTGCCGTCTTCGCGATATGCGCCTTCCCAATCACCCTGATAGGTCGACTGATTGGTGCCATAGGCGGACGGTGTCGAAAGGACACGATCATCGCCAGCAAATACACCAGGGTCATAAGTGGCCTGGCCGTCGCGGTAACCGTCGTGATAGCCCTGATTATAGCGGTCCCAATCGACATTGTAGCGCGCGTCCTGCACAACTCCGTAGCGGTCGGTTAAAACTGCATCATCATAATAGCGCGACCAGCCAAAGCCGTAATTCGGCTGGCTCAGTCCGTAATAGCCGAAGTTTCCGATGAAATAGCTGGGCTGAACATAGGTCTGAGGTAAGCGAAAACCACGATGTGGCTTGCGATAGCTTTGATCATAACCCATCCGTCCCCGACGAACATAACTGCCGGACTGACGATTGCCGTCCATCCGGCGCGTACCACCCATCTTCCGCATCTGGCGCATGTTGCCCATATTCTTCATTTGGCGAGCATTGCCCATAGACTGCACGGTCCTGGCTCCGGATGCCGGGTTCGCCAATGCCGTCGAAGCGGCAAAGGAGAGATTAACGGACGGCTGCGCGATATCATCAGGGGTCGAGTCGATAGCGGCAATCGCCGATCCCGGTGCCACCGTCAAAATACTGGCAAGGCCAGTAAGTAAGAGGGTCTTCATGGTTAATCACTCCCTAGTTCCGAACATGCATCAAGCGTGTCCGACCGAAATTTGGTTAATGAACATTTACCATTTATCGGGGGCTTTGACCATTAGCAGGCTGTAAAATAGAGTAGATATAACGCTTTGTCTCGAAATGGGGCAGATTGGTTACCGATCGGTTAACCAAGATTATTGGCAATTGCCTCAATGAGCCGGGACAGTCCGGCTTCGTCTTCCGGCCGGAAATGGTCGGGCAAGGGACTGTCGAGGTCGAGTACGGCGATGACCTTGCCATTTTTCAGAACGGGTATGACCAGTTCGCTGCGGCTATCCGCATCGCAGGCGATATGACCGGGAAAAGCGTGGACATCGGCGACCCGCTTGGCCTGGCCGGTCGCCGCCGCAGTGCCGCACACACCTGCTCCGATAGCGATCCTGATGCAGGCGGTCTTCCCCTGAAAGGGGCCAAGCACCAATTGGTCGTCGATCATCCGGTAGAACCCGGCCCAGTTGAGTCCAGGCAGATATTGCCAGATCAGCGCGGCGACATTGGCCATATTGGCAATAGCATCTGGCTCGCCGTCGACCAGAGCGGTGGCGAATGATGTCAGATCCGCATATAATTCTGCTGCAGGTTGATCTTTATTGATGGTAATGTCCAACATGGGCTTGCTTTCGCCTTTCAGGCTAATCTTGAGGTTCCGGTTTCTTTACCGGATCATATTTTGCAAACCAGCCCATGATATTGTCGACCTTGGCGATAAGCTGGCTTGGTCTGCGGGCAATGAGATGGGATGCCCCTGGTACTCGCACAAGCACCGTGTCGATTTTCTGGACCTTGAGTGCGGTATAGAATTGTTCGGCTTCCCAGGCCGGCGTGCGCCAGTCGGCTTCTCCCACCATGACCATCGTCGGTGTCTTGACATTATTGACGATGGATAGAGGAGAACGGCGCCAATATTCCTCTGGCTGTTCCCATGGCTGGGCCCGGAACCAGTGGCGGCTGACAAAGCGGGCAATATCTCCAGCGAGCGCCATGCTGGTCCAGTTGATTACCGGTTTGACGGTTGCCGCCGCTGCGAAGCGATCGGTTTTTCCAACTGCCCAGGCGGTCAGCACTCCGCCGCCCGATCCGCCGGTGATGAAGAGCCGTTCCTTGCTGACATAATTTTTCGCGATCAATGCGTCGACCACGCTCATCAGATCGTCGTGGTCATGTCCGGGATAATCGAGATCAATCAATTGCGCAAAGGATTCACCATAGCCTGTCGAGCCTCTTGGATTGGCATAGACAGTGACAAAGCCTTCCGCTGCATAGCGCTGGATCTCGGCGGCAAAATAGGGGCCGTACATTGTGTTCGGCCCGCCGTGGATTTCCAATATCATTGGAAAGGAGCCATCCGGCCGGAAGTCCGGGGGCAGGGCTATCCATGCTTCAATTTCGCGGCCATCATGGGTGGACGAGACTTTTATCTCTTCAATCCGTGCCAGATCCAGATGACCCAGTGTATCCTCGTTAAGCCGCGTGAGCTGACGACCATTGCCACTGCCACGGGTCAACGCAACTTCGGCGGGTCGGCGGCTGCTGCCCTTGGTATAGGCGATCAGCGGGGAACTGCCGCCTGCCTTGCTGGCAACTGAAAAGCTACCCGAGGCATAGGGACGGCCAAGCGATGTGCCACCAATATCCTCTACCAGATTGCGCACATTGCCCGCCATATCGATGGAAACGAGAGTCAATATGCCATCGACTTCGGTTTGGCCGACAAGTGCGCGGCTGTCCGCTCTCCATGCAATGCTATCGATCGACCGGTCATAATTGGCGGTCAGGCTTTTGATGCCACTGCCGTCAGGGGTCATCACATAGACATCGGTTTGCTGATAGGATTTCAGCTTGTCGTCATATCCGCGATAAGCGATGCGGGAACCGTTCGGCGCGACAATCGGCGCAAAGTCAGGTCCGTCGCGTTGCGTCAACGCGGTTACCGCCTGACTGGACAGGTCGATCCGGTAGATTTCGCTCTCTATCGGATCAAGATCCGCATTCTCGGCTTCGTTGCCGGTCACGAGAAGAGCGCCATTGCCGAGCCATTGCGGGGTATCAAATCCGTTTTTGCCATGCGTCACTTGCCGCGGCGTGCCACCTTCTGCGCTCAATGTGAATATCTGGGTCTTGCCTTTCGGCAGATAGCCAGCGCCATCGAAGCGGAAGACGAGATCATCGACGATGCGAACCGGTTTGGCCCAGTCCGCGCCTTCAGGACTTCTGGGGGGCTGCGCAAAGCCCGCGCGCTCATCTGGAACAAGCATGGAAAAGGCGATCGTATTGCCGTCCGGGGACCAGACTGGCGCGCCCGGTCCTTGCTCCAGCTGTGCCAGGGAAAAGCTGTCTCCACTATCCTGATATCGCACGCGCAGCTCCGGCTTGCCGTTGGTCGATGCCAAATAGATCAGGCGATCTCCGCTTGGTGACCAGCGAACCGACGAACTAGAGCCTTTGCCGCTAACCAATGGTCGGTGCTCGCCGCTTCGGGTGTCGATCGTCCACAGGTCACTGATGACCTGGTCCGCGAACTTGTCCATCGATTTGCGGGAATAGACGATATTATTACCATCGGGCGAGATTTGCGGATCGTCGGCATATTCCAGATCGAACACGCGCTCGGCGGTGAACCGTCGGGGATCATCACCATCGCTGGCCAGACCAGCGGTTGATAAGGAAGACAGGCAACAGACTGTGAGTAAATAGCGTATTTTCATCGATACCCCCTATGTAACCTGATTTTATATGAGGAAAGCCGATGCTTTGCCAACAGGAAACGGGTCTTGGAGCTTTGCCGGCAAACATTGCCCCGATGGAGGTCGCTCAGTCCAGACTTGGTTTGCCGCGCGTTTTCTTGACCGAAGATTTCTTCTTCTTCGTATCTACTCGTCGGGCTTTCGCGGCTCTGCTCGGGCGGGTTTTGACCCTGCGGGCGTCCCGCTGATAGGCTTGTTCGATCATCTCCGCCACGCGTCGGCGCGCTTCTGCCCGATTGGCTTCCCGGGTGCGATATTCGCGCACCGTGAAGACCAGCTCACCGCCAAGGGTCATTTTGCGCCCAGCGAGCATTTTCAATTTGCGAAAGGCATAAGGTTCGAGCCTGAGTGCATAGACATTGACCCGCATCTGAACTGCGGTCGCCACTTTATTGACATTCTGACCGCCAGGCCCGCTGGCAGCAAGAAACGTCTCGGTGATCGCGCTTTCGGGAATTTCAACCATATTAAGGTTACTAGCGTGATGTGCCGCCGCGTGACAGAGCTTGTTAACGAAGCTTACCATATGCGGTGAAAACACAGTTTCTTTTGTACATATTTGTCACAAATTCGGACCCAATCCGATCAAGTCTCGACAATTGCGGGTCGCAAACGGCAAAAAGTTAATTTTTTTTCGGCCTTGGCAGAGAGTCCTGAAACGACTCATTTCTGCGGGTTACAGAGTCATCGGCTCTCCCGCGACTCGTGCTGAATCCTGCCTTAAGC
>TARA_R110000824_G_scaffold21622_4_pt1 | contig 13846 bp, 2 predicted proteins | sample TARA_R110000824 | Tara Oceans TARA_R110000824 (sample SAMEA4397747) | marine metagenome | biome: Polar Biome; feature: [MES] marine water layer (ENVO:01000295) within the mesopelagic zone...; material: water (ENVO:00002006), including particulate matter (ENVO:01000060) such as...... | reverse complement strand
TCGAGAGACTTGTAGCCGGCCCACAAAGCAATCGAGGTCAAGTCCGCGATGTTCTTCTTTGTAGCGCGGCCTTCGCGGTAAGCCTGGGTCATCACCTCGAAGTGGAAGTGAGCAAACTCGTGGAAGAAGGTCGAGATGTTGTGCCTCTTGAAGAGGATGACCTCCATCGTCTTGGAGTTAAACTGACCAAGAACGCTCCCCTCCCCTGCGGCGCGCAGGTTGGTGTCGGCCTCTCCGGCTCCGGGTGCCTTGTAGTTCGGAGGGACATACATCCAACGGCCCCTTTTCCCAATACGCGCTTTCAACTCTTCACTGGTCTCCTCTCGTACGAGTTTAGATTTCTGCCTTGTGACCTTCTTGCCGTTCACTAAACCGGAGTAGGTGCCCTTCTCTTTGTTGGACTTCACGCTGGTCATCACGGTGCCATCAGCGAACGAAAACTCTTTGTATTCATGCCAAGGCTTAAGCCCACGATTGCGGTAGAAGCGTTCTAGTTGCGATTGGTTCGGTCGCCCCCCCGACAAGCCCATGGTCGCCAGATCAGCGTCTGGATGGCCCAGGATTCGCACGTTGTGCTTGTCAGCAAGTTCCTTGAAGTAATTCAGTGCCAGAGTGCCTGTGCCTTGTCGGGTTCCATGTTCCACCCGACTCCCCTCCTTCCCCGTCGTAATGGTTACAACATTAATCCCAGACAGGTTCACATCGTTGGGGTTCTCCGCTGCGGATGCCTCAGTAGCCTCGTCCCGCGCAGCCTGCGTGTCGCCCATCGGGTCTATCGCCCCCTCCTTGAGGGAAAACTTCACCACATGATGCGGCTCTGGCCCCACTTTCAGCAGGGGACCCAGGTAGAAGTGTTGAGCGCGTGCGGGGTAAACTGCCCCCTCTTCGACGAGTTCTTCAAGGGTAAGCTCAGGGAGACTGAGAACCTCGTTTACGAACGCAGTGTTGGGTCTGACTGCGCCTTCGGACTGCGCCTCTGCTACTCCGGCTTGCTGCTGCTCTCCGGCTTGCTGCTGCTCTCCGGCTTGCTGCTGCTCTCCGGCTTGCTGCTGCTCTCCTCGGACTTTGGCGAAGACTTCTCGGTAGATGTCATCGAACCGCCCTTCTTCGGTCCCTTGATCGAGAACACTCTGATCGGTGCCCCCGGCTTCAACGGATGGTTGTCCGGTAGCTTCCGACCTCGTGGGTGACTGATTGCCATAATGTGCCTCTTGTCCGTCCTCAACTGCAAGCGCGTGACTTCGCAGCGTGCTGTGAGACTCTATCACATCTGTTTCGTAGGTGTCATCCAGTTTATCGTCTAGAGCAGCTCGCAGCTGATCCGCTACATCCGAATCTAGTCCCGCGATGAGCATGTAGTTGCCGGTTGTCGAGTGCCCAATAGCAACGCGCTCACCGTTGATTTCGGTGGGCCAGATGACATCGGTGTAAAGCTGGTCGATCTCTTGCGTTGTAGTCCCAACTGGCAGCGTGATCGAGATCGCGCTTTTCTGCTCAAGCCCCTTCACTGCGTCTGGGCTTAGGATAAACATCCCCTCTTGGTAAAGCCCTTCGCCGATTGCGTCAGCAATAGCCACGACTTGCTCAGGGTCATCTACGATCAGGCCGATCGATGCTTCGCCATCGCCCTTCCACCCACCGCGCTGGCTGACCGGAAGGATGTTAGTGCCGAACTGGCGCGCTACGCGATGCACTACTCGCTCAAGAATATCTTGCGTTGCTTGAGCGCGCTGTTCGTCGGTAAGACTCTCCCACTCTGACAGCAATACTGGATTGAGGTTGGGCTTTGCCTCCACGCCAATCACGGGGTCTGTCTGAGGTCGGCCTACGTCGGGCTTGCCTTCATCAACAGATTTGCCGTTGTAAGTGCGACCACTCTCCGTGTCTGCCGGAATGCCGTCCCAGAACATGGGGTCAAACCCCCCCCCAAGCTTAACGACTTCTTCCCATACTTGGTCGATCTCGATCTCGCCGGCCCCATACCGGGACCACAAAGCCTTGAGTTGATCAGGCAGCTCCCCACGCTTTTCTTCAGCACCAAACAATGCGCGCACTTGCTCCCAAGTAATCGACTGCATCTCTCTAGGGAGTAGGCCATGCTTCTCGGCGGCTCGGCGATACGCTTCCCACAAGTAAGCGTAGACTCCCTTGAGTCCTGTGGCCTTGCTGCTTGTTGCTCCTGCGCCGCCCCAAGCCTGCGTGACCTCTTTGTCGCTTGACGAAAGACCCAGGAGGTAACCTGCTGCAACAGCGTGCGTGTCAATTGTCAGGTGGCCCTTCTTCGACCAAGGTGCGACTAGGTTGTTGTAGAAGCTTCTTACCTTGTGCGCGTCACCGATCTGCTGACCAATGTTCTCAGTGCTTCCGTCTCGCAAGACTGACAGCACCTTTGCCATAGTGTCGTAAGAGGTCCACTGTATTGTCTGGTCAGCGTCACCTGACACACCACCTTCCGGGGTCAATCGGCGCAGAGTTGACTCGTTGTGTGTCTGGTCGTAAAGGCGAACCCAGTAAGCCTGAAGTTCAACCGGCACATCTTGGAAAGCTTTTCCCTCTAGGAGGGAAGGAAGCTTGGCGACTCTCAGGTCGCGACCTAATTTGACTGATGCAATAGACTCTTCAGATAGAACCGTGAACGCAGGCACTGCAAGCATGTCGTTAAGAGGCGCAAGCTGCTTGTCTAGCTCGACCACCTCGCGCGCCTTCATTTCGACAATGTCTATCTCTCGCTGTTCTCGAATAGCTTTCTTGCCTTCCTCTGCGCTCTCCTTCATTTGCGCGATGTCTTCTTCTCGCTTCTCACGAATCTTTGTAGATTGGTCTTTCTTGACTTGGCCTTTTGTCTTTAGGTTCGCAATGCTTTTCGCAGCCTTGACCTTAATGCTTTTCTCGCTGGACTTAACCTTCTTGGAGTTAGCAGCAATGTCTTTGTTTGCCTGTTTCTGAATCTCTTTCTCGCTTGATTCAACCCTGGCAGACTTTTCTGCGCGAAGCTGACTTTTCTGCTTATTGACTCCAGGCTTAACGTCATCCTCGCTCGGAACTCTGATGCCTAGCCGAACGGCTTCTTCTTTTGCTACGTCCTTGAGTTTGTATCCCTTTGGCAGCGTTACGTCGCGCTCACCAATGGCAGCTTCTCTGGGAGTCTTGCTAGAGTCCAAGGCTCGCGCGGCCATCTCTTCGCTAATGACTTCAGTAGCCGCGTTGAAGTAGATGTCGAGCATCCGCTCGGCCATCGTCATGTTTACGAACCAATCTTTTTGCGGCGACAGAACTGCAATGATTGCCGCCGATTGACCTGGGTGAATGCCGTATCGGTCAGCCCACTTGTCAACAAACTTGCGCCCACCGACATACCATTGCCGAGACCTCTCGCGCTCCTCTTCTGACATTTGCGAGTAGAGCCAGTCAAGGTTTCGAGAGACATGCTCGACGTAAGCCTCGATCACTTCTTCGTCGCTCATGCCTTCTTTTAGCCGCAAGAAAGACATCTCTTCGCGAAGAAGCTTCGCGTTCTTAACGACAGACTTCTTGTCAAGCATCGCGGTCACAAAGTTGACCACGGTCATATCAGTGTAAGCGTCCTCTTTGCTGTCTCGCCCTCCGGGCAGTCGAGTAGGCTGCTCAAGCTGCCGCAGGATCCCGTCCTCGTCTGCGCTGAAGGTGCCTTCGTTGTTGGTGGACTTGATCTGTTTGGGGTCGAAAACGATGTATTCTTGCGGTGCTATTGTGCCCCCCCCACCAACGATGATCCCGTCATGTCCTTCGGCTTTTGCTTCTTGAATTGCTTCACTAGAAACCGTCTGCATTCGCTTAGGGTTCTGAAGATTCAGGAACACAGGATACACGCCAGGAGCAGGGGGGTTGTCTCGACCTTCCTTGACTTGATGCGAGCTGGTGTAGGCTGTAGCCACTTCGGGGTCAGGTGTGAAGTGTGCCCCGCCCCTCGCCCCATCGGCGTTGCTGCCGTCTCCGTCAGTTTCAAACGCGCCGAATGACGCATCTGGAGACCCGTGGTAGACCACCAGCGGATGACCTTCCGGGTCCACGACCGCGCTGTCGCCGAACCAGCGCACGAAGTTCTCGGAGGCTAGCCTGCCGTTAGCGGCCATGCGGTCACCGAACTTCTCCTTGGCCCAGGCTACTACCTCTGCCCGGTGGTCTGCTTCCACGAAGGTGTAGTTAGCGTCCTGCTCGAAGTCGAGCGCCTGCAATCCCGCGATGTGGTTAAGCAGATCGCTTACTTGGTCGGCAGCTACGCCCTGATTACCGATAGCTCCTCTTGGATTCTTTAGCTTGGCAATAGGCATTGTTGTCCGCTTGCCGTCCAAGACAACGGGAACAGTTGTCTCCCCAATCTGATCCAGCAAGAACGCTCGATGATGCCCATCCATGAGGTGGAAAGTTCCGTCTGGTAGACTGTTGACCTCTATTGGGTTTTGCTCAACAAACGACTTTAGATTCGACTGTGCGCTTGAATCAGAAGTTAAGGCATCAACGCTCTCCCTCATTGTGGGGGTTCGAGTAGGCCCCTCCTGGGTCCGAAGCTTCTCTCCCATCCTGGCGTCGGCAGCCTCCTGCGCTGTCCCTGCGCGATATTTCGCATAAGAGACCTCTGACACATCTATGCCATCTTGGACAGCCTGCTGATAAACGTAGTTCCTGACAAAGGACGCAAAGGCTTTGATCTGCGCCCGCCTCTCTTGGCTGACCCTTCGGGTTCTCGACTCTGACCACCCAGTGCCGCTGAGGACTTCGTCGGCCTTGATTAGCTGTGCCTCCACATCCTCCTCGACACCGTCGAGGTAGGTGTCCTGCATCTTTTGGCTAACACCATCTGCCTTTAGCTTTTCTCGGTGCTCTTTAGCTAGCTTGTCAAACTCCTCCTTCTTCTCAATAGCCCCCTTCACCGACATCGCTTCCGGGTCATTGGCTCGAACGATATTAAGTATGCTGGGGAGGATCTCGTAATCGTTGAGCTTGTTAGCTAGGTCTGCGGGCTTGATCTCGATGCTTGGCGCGACCTCGGCGTCGAGGTCCATTTGCGCCTTCACACCCGGCAGGATCTCGTCGAACTCCTCTACTGTGATGCCAGCTTCCTCTAGCACCTCCATCAAGTCCTCGCGACTGACGAACAGAGTCTCAAGCGACTTGCCCTTCAAGACGCTTTCAATGAAATCTGACAAAGCCGTGGAGGCCATGGACCCGCGCTGCGACAGCATGGTGCCGTCGCGCAACGTCGCCAGCTCCTTAATTGACTCGGCTGTTCTTTTCGCTGCCGCGACACGCTTGCGATCAGACGCATACCGCAACACTGGACCAGGGATAGCTGGCAGCCAAGCGGCCATCGCGGTGTGGCCTATGGTGCTTGCCACCAAGTCAGCCAAGTCCCCCATGTAGTTCTCGTCGCTAAGAGTTCTCTCAAGCGGGAACAGGCGACCTACTTCAGGGATGAACCGGTCAACCTGATCAGCAGTCAGAGTCTTATCTCCGTTGACAAACTTGCCGGTGTATCGCTCATACACATCGGCAGACACCGTGATAGATCCGTCATCGTTAGTCGTGATCGTGCCGCCCCCAGGCATGTTGAACACGCCGGGTTCCTTGCCGATTAACTCTCGGAGTTCCTCAGTCGCATCCATGCCGATCGACTGAGTAATAGCCGTCATTGACTCTTGGCCGATCTCCTCAACAATTTCGCTGCCATATCCTGCGATGTAGCCTACAGCGGCGCGCTTCAGTGACCTTCTCACCCAGGTCTTCGACATTTTCCGACCGGCAAGCCGGCGAACAAAGTTATTGCCGATCTCGGCAAACTGCTTGCCTGGGATCAGCCCTCCCGCGACCTCGATTATGCCGTTGACCACGGCCACATCCATCATCAAGGACTGGGCGACATGGCGATCCATGCCGGCCTGCGTGTAATCACGGAAAGCGTTTCCACCTTCCATGATGCCTGTCTGGTAGCCACCTACCGCAGCGCCGGCAATCGTCCCCGACCAAATCGCAGCAGGCCCCATTCCACCTGTTACAAGGCCGGCAGCGGCTGTCGCTACAGCGCCCGCTGCGAACGAAGTCGGGGATGTCTCGTACATCTGCCCAAGCATTCTAGATGGGGCAACAAGCCATTCTTGAGAGTGAGGCGTGGCTTCGAGATACTTCTCGACCAACGTCATCCTGTTCTCCACGACCTTGTAGTCAGACGTTCCCGGCTCAAGGTTCGAGAGTTGCCAGCCAAGCTCTCCCCGCTCAAACTCCAACCTTCCTGCGTCCCACTGCCTGCCCCAGGTCTCGATCTCTGCAAGACCCTTTAAGTCATCGTGGGCCATCGCTGCGAAGTTTGGGTTTGACGCCCAGGCAGCTAGGAGGGGGCTTTTATTGACAAGATCCTGATCCCGGATCTGAGCAAGAGCCATGACTTGGCGGGCCGCGTCGATGTTGTTCCTGATGACCTCGCGGTCCATGCCAGTATCAACATGCAACCGCTCTACGTCAGCGGCGACAGCAGGATCTGTCTGGACTGCTTGCCGCACCGACCGCATGAATGCGTCACTAGCTAGCGCGTTCTGCTCTTTGAACCAAGACTGTGCAGTAGGGTCGAGCTTGCTTTCTAAGGGCGCTGGGGCAGCGGTCTCGGCAGGCTTGATGAACTCGTTCGCAAAGAGCATGTCCTCGCGAAACCTCTTAAGACTTGCACGCTTTGAGGGACTCAGGATCTCTCTAGGCGACAGCGGCTCGACATCTTGACCACTCATTATTTGCCACCCAAGGATTCTAGCCACTTTTCAAATGTCAACGAAGCCGTGCCATCGCCTCCGGTAGTGCCAAAAATTGCTTTTGCCAGCGCGGCCCCTGCTCTTGCCGATTGCTCTCCTGGCCCAATTATCGGTTTCTGAGCTATAGACCGCATTCTAGAGTGATTCTTTTTTAGCTGATCCATCAGTATCGACAGATCCTCCTTGTCAAGTTCAGGCGAAAGAGATGCCCCTTCAAAAGTTTCTCCAATCTTTAATAACCCCGACTTGTCGTATAATGGGATTGCCTTGGCGGTCGGGGGTCTTTCCGCCCTGGCTTTCAAAGCTTTAGCTGCTTGCCAGAGAGGCACAGACATCTTTCTCATGATCATTGGATCGTTTTTGGCTGCTTCGTAAGTGACAGCGGCTGCATATCGTCCTAGATGTGGGAGAAGCTCTTTCAACTCCTCCTTGCTGACACCGCTCCTCTTTCTCAAGATCTCGCGAGCGTTGTCGAGCATGAAGCCATCTATTCTTTGACCTTTATAAGGAGCAAGAGCATCGACCACCTTTTGATCCCAATCCTCGCTATTCATTAGCACGATGTTGCGAGCGTTTTGAATCATGGACCGTGAGTCCCGAGCATCCCTAAGTAGGTTAGCTCCGTCTTCGGCATCACCGTATTGCCGCTGGGAGAAGTCGATCACGCTGGCCTCCGTCTCATCCACGAGTTGCTGGATGTATTTGTAGGTGACAACGTCTCGGCTCGCCCCGATTCCCTTGTCAGCCTCGGCAAGCTCATACTGGATCTCCCCCTGGATTCTCTTTACGAACCCCTCACCGAACCTGCCCACCGGGACAAGCTCGCCGTCAACCTGGATTGCGATCCTGCCTATCTGGGCTTTGTTCAGGTTTTGATTGACCCGAAGCGCGTAAGCGGGAATCGGAATATCTCCATCGTCAAGCTCACCGTTCTTTTTTAAGTCAAAGAAGAAGTCGGTTGACTTTAGGTTTCTCCGAAGCTCTGACGCCATCGTCCCGGCGTTCATCCCAGGCGAGTTGGGGTTGTTGTTATGCGCCTCAGTCAAGTGACGATTAACGGCGTCCAGCATCGAGGGGCTGACCCTTGCAGTCCTCACAACTGTGCCGTCATCCTTAGTCTTCACGCCCCCAAACACGTTGACCGTTTTGTCATCGGTCATCGTCGGACCGAGGATGTCTTGAGCCGCCATCGCTACGCCTGCGATCCACTCCTTCGATCCGGGCTGATGCATGCCTGTTGTCGCTTTGTATTGCGTCAACACTTTTTGGATCATCCCCTTGTTCTCGGCTTCGCCCGCAAAGAAGAACTCCGTCAGTTTCTTCTCTATATCTTTAGGAGAGTCTTTCTCTGAGACCCCTGGCACATTCCAGATTTTTCTATAGTCACTCTTAATAGCTTCATAATGCATGAGCATATTCTGCTCAACTCCCATGGTGAAATCGTCTAACAGATCCTTGGCTGCGTCTAACTCGGCTTGATTTGCAACTTGTCTGTTGCGCGCGAACAGACCAGAAGCAGCCAAAGCTCCTGACACTTTTCTACCGTTAGACACATCTGCTCTGCTTTCCATCATCGCAAGGGCTTGCGGGTTGTTTTGGATGGCCGCAGATAGGCCGGGAGGCAGTTCGGCCATGCTCGTGGCGTTAGGAACAGTGTCCATGACATTCTGAACAAGGTCTCCTGCTTCCTGTCGCTGCTTTGCAGCTACGTCCGCTCCCTCGACATCAAGGTGCCTAAGAGCAGTGGAGTAGACGGAAGCTGTGATCGCTCCTGACCGGGCCTGCCTTTCTAGATCGTTCTTGGCGCGGGCTATTTGCTGAGAGGCCAAGTAGCCGCTTGGAGGGCCGAAGTCACCAACGCCTGCCTTGTCGAGAGCCTTAAAGGCTAGGTGCAGCGCCTTATCGTTGTCCTCCCTGGATTTCTGCACAAGGCCAAGCTGTTTGATTTTGCCCATCAGAGCGCCTTTCATTTTGGGGTTGATCTCTGTTGCTGGAATTGACTCCATCAACTTCTTCGCCCTCTTAATCATCGGCGGGTCTTGGGCAAGCAAGGTGCTAACTACCTTGTCGTAGAAGCCGGACTTCTTGTCTCGAATGAAAGCTTCGCGGACCTCTGGTGGCCCCGATTCACCGATCTTTAGATCGGCCTCATCTTCATAGTCGGAGAAAGCCGTGTCGCGTTGAACCTCGAAATTAGTGCGCGGCGGCTTCTTCGGGTCTTGGCTAGCTTTTGCGTTAGCTGCATGCTGCTCTAGAATAGGCGGCCCTGTGTCGATGTTCGGGTCATCACTTGGCATCTCATCCGCAGCCGCCAAAGCCAAGGGGTCGCCTTCTGGTTGGGCAGCCGCAACAGAAGCCGCCACCGCCGCGTTATCACCAGACGCAACAACAACTGCCGCCTCTTGAGCTTGTTGAGCTTTCAACTCCCGAGTCAGAGACCATTGCTTAAAGCCTAGCAGCGACTGCTGCGCTGGGCCTTTAAGCATGTTGCGAGATTGGTCAGTCGATGCCCCAGTTATTGTGTCATCGATGAAGCTCTTGACCTTGCCTCGATATGCTTCGCTTTGCCCAAGCTGGTCTGAAGGAGACAGCTTCGAATGCTCAATTTGCTGCTGAATAATGTAGTCAGATATCTTGAGGTGGTCTGTCTTAGCACTGATGTAGTCGCGCTCAGAGCGGATCTTAGCACCAATTCGAACCATCGAGTCGCCCACCGCCGACATCGTCTGTGCTGCTTGCTGGCTCTGCTGAAGCAGCATGGTGGACATCGGTGCTCGCGCCCCCGACAAGGGCTGGGCATTTGGCATGCCCACCTGACGCGCCATGTTAGGTAGTGGAACTTGTGGCATTATCTCACACCGCTGTAGTTGCTCTGTGTCCGGCTAAAAGTAGACATCACTTGTCCTGCGCCGCCGAGTAATGATGTGAAGCCCGCCATGCCTTGTGCCTCTGCTCCATAGGAAGACTGCAAAGCTCTGGCTGCCGCAGCTTGGCCGCCAAGCAAAGCTTGCCGCCCTTGACCCGTGCCTATGTCCATCCGAATAGCAGCAACCTTGTTGGCCGTGCTTTTCCTGACGGTGGCGAGCGCGGTGTCTTTTGCCCACTCCATAGATGCAGATATCTCTTTGCGATTTCCCACGCCCGCCTGGGTGCCTGACGCGCCTCCCGTTGCGTCAGAAGATCCAATCAATAGCCGATACTTAAGCCCCACTTCCCCGCCTTCTTCATGGCCGGCTTGACTCATCTCCCGCGAGGCGATCTCTTTCAAGCTGTTCGCCCTGCCTTCCTGCTGCATCTCAAAAGTCAGCCTCGACTCTTCAGCGGCAGCCTGATACTTCATCGCGTCAATCGCGTAGAAAGCATTCACCACACTTGTCGCAGCCCCAGCAATAGACAGGCCGAGGCCGAGGTATTCACCTCTTGTTAAGGTGTGATCCCCTACCGCAGTGTTTAGCCAACTTGTTTTTGGTTTTGGACCTGCCATATCTATCCTCCTGACGCGACCTCAATGGTCATCCCTGCAATTGTAAGTGGAAGCGGATTGCTCTGTTGGATGACAATCTGCCCTTCATCATTCCATGACGAAGGCAAAGTAACTTCTACGAAGTCTGACAAGAGCGACCCTGCCGCAGGCGTGAGCGAAGATCTCATGCTACTAGCAGTTGGGCCGGCTTCAAACGCTGCGCTCTCAAACAACCTAGCCCACACCCGCGTGATGTTCTTGGTCCGGCCTGTGCCAAACGCATCCGCGCCAAGCATGGTCATTGGGAGGGTCTTGATCTGAGATGTCATCGGCAAGCCGACATGGACTTTAGCAGCAGCCTTAGACAGGGTCAGGGCACCGCTGGTTACCGTGCCCGTTCCGGGCAAGCCGTCAGCAAGGTAGGCTACTGATTTGCCTTCCAGGTGGCCTAGCCCGTTGATGGTTGTTGTGGCTGTCCCCGAGTAGGTCACGCCACTGTCCACGAAGTAAGCATCGCTGATGTTCTCGGTCCCCCCTCGGTAAGTGTCACTGAGCCGCTCCACGTAGCGGTTGCTGCCTCGCTTCACTATCACGTAAACAACATCTTCATCGCCTTCCGGCACCGACACAACAGACTCAAACGTGCCGTCTGTCGTTGTGTGCTGATGCCATGCCCCGACCTTCTCCTCGGGCACATAGGTCAAGCCAAGAAGCTTGCCCGAGCTAGAGACACACCACACGATCGGGAGCGGCGACTTCTGGTAGGACATATCCTTGATCGTGTGGCCATCAAACAAGTGCGATGCTCGGATGCTCAGGTCTCCGGTCATGTAGCCAAGGACAGAGGCGTTGTAGCCCAGTTCGCGAACGTGACCGCCGCGAGAGGCTGCGAACACCACCGTGTTGTTGACTAAAGCTGGGGGAGCGGAGTTAGCCCCGACGAAGCTTTGCGGCCTGACCGACACCGATGACGGCGTGAGGATATCGTCGTTTGCCGGGGTGACTTGATACTCGGTCGAATCGCTCAACAGCATTAGCTGCGCGAGCGGGATGATGTGCCTCACCCTGCTCTGCTCTCGGGCGGCGATGCGGAAGTAGATCCGGTCGGAGTCAATCGTGGGGATCGAGTAAGACATGTCTGCCTCGGTCCCGCTTGCAGACATGAATACGTCCTGGGGCAGCAGCTTGCTGCCGCCAAAGATCCTCCGACCTTCGTAGTATGAGGTCGCCCCTGGGAAGGCCCCAGAGACCGCTGTGTGGACCCCAGTGTCTGTGCCGATGATATCTACCGGATCCTGAGACTCGTCAGTCAAGGCGACCTGGAACGTGTCCTTGACCGCGTTGATGACGTAGTAAGTCTGGCTATCGTTCAGCCCTGGAAGCTCATCCGAGGTGCGGAACAACACGGGCGTGCCGTCAATCATCCCGTGGTCAGCCCATGTCACGTAATCGCCTTCATCATCAAACGTGACAACAGACGTTTTACGCATCGAGTTATCGGCTATCGGTGGAGCAACAGCCAAGTCTGGGCCGATGTTGTCATCCTTGAACGTGACCTCATCAGTCTCGCCAATAAAGCCGTAGAGGCCACTGATCCTTTTGTAGATGCGATACCGAGTCGCGCCTACTGAGGATGCCCACCCAACCTTGTTAAACGAGCCAGGGACATACAAGTTGTTCTCGACCTTGATCGACTCACTCGCCTCGGACTCCTCGTTGTTCACATCAATCGCAGTAACTACATACTCTTGCTCGATGTCTTCACCCAGGCTAGCAATGCGGACCTTAGCGTCTGGGTTGACGTTGTACATATACCCCCCCGCTGCACCCGATGGATGAGAATACTCACTGTCGTAGTAAAACCAGCTAAGTATTGACTGAGTCCCCAGTCCCCCCAGTGATCCAGTTTCCGCAGCCACACCACCAGAGCCATTGTCTGGCGTGAGGATGCGGCTCCTGGCAATCACGCCGCCATCAGTTGCTCTGACATCTACTTTGTGAACAGGATCGTTTGCGCTGCCACCTCCAAAGATTTTAGCAACCTCAAAATACCCGTTCTGGATTTCAAAAGCTGGAGCAAACTGAACGCCGTTGGGAAGAGGGACAGTATATGCACTGCACCCACTTAAATAGATTACGTCTCCCACCGTAAAAGGGGGGTCGTTTAGGTGAGGATCACTGGCACCGGCCTGAGCGTCATTTGTAAAGCACAGCTCTAAAAGAGGCCCGGTAGTAGTTCCTAGCTCAATAGTAAAATTAGGCGGGACTCCAGCCCCTGGTGGAACAGTGCGAACGCCGTAGACCTTGGTGTGAAGCCCTTCATCAATTTCTACTTCTTGCAGGTCAGTAGGAGCTTTGGCGACAGCCTTAAACTTAATGTCTTCTGACTTCCAGTTTGTCGAACTGTAGCGGCGAAGCTCCGCAGCTGGCCGCAGAGTGCTGCACAGCGTCATGACATCGTTGCTTTGCGTGGTCGATATCAGCGGAAGCTCAGGCTCGGTGTAGTCGTGGGGAACTTCGAAGTAGGTGCCCCCACTGACTACGTGCCAGCTATTCGGCGTAGGGGCTGTCAAGTCGATAGCATCACCGTATTGAGTGGCAGAGACTTGGAAGTCATCCGTGGTCTTGTTGGTGACGTAATAGGTAGTGTCGTGAGACAATCCACCCGGCAGCGTGCTTGTTAGAGTTCCTTGGCTAGTCTTTGCTGGCTTGCTAAAGACCACTGGATCCGCGTCTGATAATCCATGAGAAGGCCACTGCACCTTGTCAGTTGTAGTGTCAAAGGCTGGTCCTGCCTGAAATTGAACGCCGCCCGTAGAAAAGCCAGCAGAAAGAGAAACGTGTGTTCCTCCCACTGCTAAAGCTTCTAGCTCAAACGTGTCATCGGTCTTGTCTGCCACATAATAAGTAGTGCCATGCGAAAGCTGATTAGTCCACCCCACACCAGCGTAACCCTGCGACACGGTGACCGCTTGACCATCTGCGAGTCCGTGAGCGGTTGCGTTGACTAAGAGATACCCTCCACCTGTTCGGGTTATCGTTGCAGTGAAAGCTGCCCCAGTAGATCTGCCAGGAAGCTCTCGCCAGTATTCAGCCTTGTCGGCAGTCCTGGTTATCGGGACTCTTGTTCCCGACTGATCATGATCCAGCTTTTTCAAATAGCCAGATCTGTCGGCCAGCTCTTTCTTGCAATAGTATTGCTTGCCTCGGTATGAGACCAAGTTGCCCGAGTCGGCGACCTTGTGGATTCGCCTTTCCCCAAACCCCAGATACCTAGCAGCCAAATCACCAATACCTGACTCAGCTTCGCCAGGAGACGTTGCAAGCCTAAATCTTCCAAGTGCTGGGGTGCCACTGCCGGCACCGGATGGGCCAGTAGAGTTAGTCAGGTTTGCTACCCAGTAAGATTTGAGCACATCGAAGTGATTGTCATCTACTGCCTGCGGCATCGCGCAGCCTGTGCTGCCACCCGACACGGTAGACCCCACGTAGCCTGAAGACCCAGAACCGTGAGGCGCTCCCCCTCGGACTTCACTGATGCGAAAGATCCGATCGCCGCCGGAAGTTGAGTCATTCTTGGTGACGTAATAAGGCTTGCCCTCCTCGA
>TARA_R110000824_G_scaffold33733_7_pt1 | contig 13848 bp, 7 predicted proteins | sample TARA_R110000824 | Tara Oceans TARA_R110000824 (sample SAMEA4397747) | marine metagenome | biome: Polar Biome; feature: [MES] marine water layer (ENVO:01000295) within the mesopelagic zone...; material: water (ENVO:00002006), including particulate matter (ENVO:01000060) such as...... | reverse complement strand
TGGCTTCATCTTTTTAAACGAAGATATGTCAAAGTCTTTAAACATTAGCACTTATGTCTAGATGCCCACATGTTAGCGTAAGCACTTGGATATACTTTAAATTTTCTTTTAGCAGCGGCCTTTTGACAAGGCTTTAGCTTACCTTTCATAGGTGATTTATCTTTAGTTTTGTCAACAAGTTTTCTTTTAGCTGTTTTTTCTTCGTCTCTTTTAACAGGATCAAAGTTTTTAAGCTTTCTTTTACCTACTACTTTTTTTATTTCTTTGTTTTTTAATTTAAAAGGCATAATACATTTTTTAACAGTTCCATCTTCTTCTAGCAGCTCTACCTCTTTCGCCAGTCCAACCTTTTGATCTTGCACAAAAAGATTTTCTACGTTTAGCAGCTTTGCTACCTGGTTTTAATTTAGAAGGTTTAGTAGTTACGGCAGTTTTTAATTTACTACCAGGATTATTTCTTTTGTACTCGTCAACACCTTTTTGTGTCATACCGCCGCCTGCAGCAGCGCCTGTACCTGTTTTGTTTGCTTTATTAAAGTTTTTGCCACGCCCAATAGTTCTACGTGGATCAGCTTTACGCATAGGAGATTGATCAAACACTTTTATAGGATTACCAGTTGTTTGAAACGTTCTTCTTCTGCCGCAACCTGTGACAGGGAAAGGATTATTTTTTTGCGTATAAGCCATAGTTAAAGTATTACTTAATTTACCACCTATTTAATTGTGATGATAGCACAGTTGACTTTTGTTAGTTGTGCGTATGCTACATCTTTTACCGTTATTTAAAATTTGACGGCATTGCTTCTTTTTAGCTTTTTCTCTTTCTTTTATTTTTTCTTTAGCTTCTCTAACGTCTTTGTACGTATCTATACCTAATTGCCATTGATTCCAACCTAACGATACAAATGTTCTTTGCATTGCAGTGTTGTCTTCATTAAAAGCTTCTTTTAAGTTATCAAGCTTAGTGTATATCCTGTGTGTTGGAGCATTAGTAACACCTTCTATTAAAGAAAAAGCCATAGGATATACTGGATTGTCAATATCAAAAGCGCCTATTTCAGACATTACATCTTTATTGTACTTATACGTGTCACTAGCTTTTTTTATTTTTCTAGCTTTACTACCAATTTGTGGTGAAACATTTAGTACTTCTATAAACGTATTAAAGTAATCTGCTTTATATCCTTTTTCGCTTTCTTTCATAAAGCTTCTAACTACGTTTTTAAATGTAGAAACTATAGCGCCTTTTACACCAGAACCTCTTAGCCAGCCATCAGCCATACTGTTTACTAAACTTTCTTGCTTTTGCTTAGCTTTAGTATCTGCATAGTAAAATTTTACGCTAGGATATTCAAATCTGTTTATGGTTCCGTCTTTAATTCCTTTTTTATATTGTTTTTTAACACTACTTGGTATTTGCTCTTCTTCTGGATCGTCTTCTGCAAACAACGCTTGTTGAAGAGTGTAGAATATAAGACTTTGTATTGCGCCGTAATAAGCTATTCTTGATATATGAGTTTTTATGTCACCTCTTTTGTTTGCTATATCAGTAATTGCTTTTTTAATTATTCTATTATACTGTAGCGGAGTGTTTTGAAAAGCTAATAATAATCTACCAACAGGAGCAGCTTGTTGCTGTGATATACGATCAGGTCTACTTGACTGCTGAGACTCTTCTGTAATATCTTGAAAGTCTATCATTGCTTGGCTCTCTGCTTGCTCTTGAGTCATGCCTTGCTTCATTAAAGAGTTCACTCTGTTTCTGTAGAAAGCAGCGCCACCAAAAGCAATAGCAAAGCTATCTGCTATTTGAGTTGGTAAAAATCCTATTTTAAGTAAATACGCTAGTGCTCCGCTAGCACCACCACCACGACTCAAGCTATCAGCTAAATCAGCCGTTTGTATATCTTGTTGTAAACCAGATCTTCTAACTTTCAGCTGTGGCGAGTTAAATAACATTTTAAAATCTTCAGCAAACTGACTTACGTTGGCTATAGCTTTAGCAAAAGCAAATATATTATTGTCTGTGTGATTTATAAAGTTTATAGTAGATATTGTCTGAAGAACAGCAGATCTACTATTAAAGAACATGATAGCACCAACAGCGCCTTGTAGCCAGTTCATAGCTTTGTTAGTCATAGCGTTTGGACCAGTAGGTCTATTCTTACCAGTACGCATACGATATAACATATCTTTCAAGGCCTCAACATAACTTTTCCCCATAGAAGCTTCAAGCTTAGCTAACATTTCAGGATTATCTAATAACTCATCAATGTTTTCTTGCCACTCTTGCAAAGCTTTATTTCTATGCACAGAGTTTAAAGCTTCGTACATGTCGCCTTTTATACTACCAACACTCCAGGTTTCTTTTGGAGCTACATATTCTCCAGAAAGCTGCAAAGTTTCTCTTATATCTAAAGCAAAGCTAACCATGTCAGCATTTTGAGCAACTTTAGCGGCTATAGCTTTACGCTCTTTAGTTGTTAGACCTGGAACTTCAATATCTTGTAAATCCCATAAGTATATTCTTATAGCGTCTTCGTTAGTAAATTCATTGTCAAATTTTTTCTTAAGGATTTTAATAACGCTCCTATGGGTTTTTCTTATTTTATTATAGCCTTCCATCATGTTATATTGTATAGAATTTAATTTTCTATACGCTCTATTAAATGGATCAAAGAAAACTTGTTTGAAAAACTTCATGTCAGACTCTCCTTGCTCACCCTTACCCGCTAGTCTCATCATCAAACCTTGAAAGTCATCAGCACCTGGCGCAATAAAAAACTCACGTTTACCTTTTTTAGCACCTATAATTTTAGCTCTTGCAGGATCTATTTCTTGATCAATACCTACAGTACGCTTAAGTATACTGTCAAAGTTTTCTTTTTTAGTTTTGCTAAACTTAATTTTAGCTTGTACTGATTTACCTTTAATATCTAGCTGGTCAAACACATTTTTAACCGCTTTGTCTCCACGTAAAGAGCTTTTGGAAAACTTAGATGAAATTTGTTGTATTTTGTTTTTAGGTATAACACCTAAGACTGTTACAGCTGCACCGTTGGTAACTTTTCCTTTTTCATATAGATTATAACCTAAGTCGTATTCCATGTTGTTTTCAGCTGACCACTCTATCCACTCTTTTATAATTTCATCAGCTTTCGGGTGCGACATTATTTCTCTAACATCGTAGGCTTTATTACCTAAGTTGAACTTTTCTTGTATGTGTTTAGTGAAAGTCGATACATCGTTTAGATCAGGTATAATAACCATATCTTGTATATCTGAAGCTTTTACGCTATAAACTTCTCCATCACCCCACATTTGAGCTGCGTCAGCATCATCTAAATAAAACCAAACAGCGTTATTATCTCTTATAGTGTTGATAGTTTCAGATCCACCATGATACAAAACTCTGTCTTTAATACTATTTTTAAACTGTTTATATTGTGGAGAGTTAACCGTGCTAGATAGCTCTGTTTTAGAAAATTGTATTTTTTGCTTTGTAATATCTGGAATAGCTCTAACAGATTTACCTTTGATGTCTAGCTGGTTAAATACATCTTGCACAGCTTCAACGTTAGGCATAGCATCATCTACAAAATAAATATCATTATATCCTTCTGCATACTTATCTAATATCCACTGAGCTTTAGCATTACCAGCGCTATTACCTAGCCCAGTTATGTTTTCGTATGGCAAAATAATTCCTTGAGATTTTAACCACTCAAATATTGCTTTTTGACTTTGAGGAGCTCTTGCGGTCAATATAAATACGTTTTTGTTTCCGTATTTAGATATTTGATTTTTTAACTTTTGCATGAGAGGGCCTGGCTTACCTTTAGTAACTTTATTAAAATCACTAAAATCAAACGTCCAACCTTCAGCTTTTAATTGCTCACCAACGTGAGGCCATTGATCTGAAGATACTTCTTTTACAACACCATCTTTATTAGCTATGACTACATTTTCACTAACACCAACTGTTTCATCGAAATCAAAAATACTCATACCTCTTGATGGCGTGCTTTTGTTGGTGAGTCTAGCAAGCTCTGAAGCTTTATTAATAGACTCAGATTTTGATCTTTTACCCCTTACTTCAAGTCTTTTAACACCGTCTTTATTTTTGAAGAACTGTCTACCACCAGCTTCTAACATCACGTTGATATTACTTTTACCATGATTTTTAGATTCAGCAAAAGCTTGCGACGATAGCTGCGCGTCAACTCTAATTCTTATTCCAAAATTACCGTTTGCTAATCTATGTCTTGATATTCTAAAGCTTAAAGGTATTTGAACTCCATCGAATGATTTAGTACCTAAATTCATTATATCATTTGACTCTTTTCCAAAGTGAAATAATCCAGCAAGGCCTAGGTTAATATATTGCGAAGGAATACTTTTGTTTAAATACCCAAAAGAAGCCCAAGAGCTATCAACAGAAGTTTTAGTGGCAGCGTTAAGCTCTACCATTAAATTGCTTAAGCCTTTAATTTTTTTGCCATTTACAAACTTTCCTTGTAAGTAATAGTACTGCTGTGGAGTAAGCTCTGTTGTAGATCCGTCAAAGTCAATACCAAATCTATCCTTAAGTCTTTTTTTCATTTTTTTAAGAACAGGAACTGCTTTTTCTTTGTATATATCGCTCAATAACTCAGGTTGCTGTACTTGTGCAGAAAGACCTAAAATGCCTTCTAGTTTAAGAGTAAAATACGCAGTAATAGAAGAAGTTCTAGCAGAATCAGCCTTTACCTCTATAGCTAATAAATCTTTACCGTCGAACATTAAAAGTATGTCTGGTAAATTAGAGTTAGCAGAATCAGCTAATACTACATCTACAAAAGGTATACCGTTTGCAACTTTGTTTATATTGTCTCTAGCGATACGCTCTATTCTAAGAGAAAGTTTTTCATTGTATTTAGCTCTAGAGTAATCAGCGTTTTTACCATATAATTTGTTTCTTAACTCTTTTAACTTAGTAACTTTGTATACATCTGATTTACTTCTAACAAAATCAAGATAAGCATAGTCGTAAGCTTCTTGATCTATACCTTTAGGCTTAGCAAGTAAAAATTTACCGTTTTCAAAACCCTTATACGCTGACTTGTAGTCTTCGTGTTTAGAGCTGTCTAAAGTTTCAAATGCACTTCTTGAAAACTTTAAAAAAGGAGATTTATTTATTTTACCAGCAAGTTGTCCTACTTGTATTTCTGCTGATAAACCTTCAGTAAACACTGAAGCTTCTTCTAGTATATCGGGTTCTTGTATAGTTTCCATAGTAGCATCCTGTGCAAGTGATGTGGTAACCATACGTGATAATCCATCTTTTCTAGTTCCTAGCGTAGAAGAACCAACTTCATAACCTAAAACCTCCATCATATTTTTACCAAGAAAATATGCTTCTAATTCTTCTTGAGTAGGCACTCTTTTCTCAGATAAAAATACACCTTCTTCGCTTTTGTTAATAGCATCAGGCGGTAATTTACCTTGATCAATAGCTTTTTGTATATCTTCTTTTTTTGTAAGTCTTTTAACAGGCACGGTAAATATTTTTCTACCACCTTTAGTTTTACCTTTACCTACTAAACGCTCTAACGCGACTAAATCTTGTAGTGAACTATACTCTACTATAGTTTCAATATTATTAATCAAGAATTTTCTATATGTTTCTTTTGTTCCAATAGCACCTTGAACAATATTCTTCATGGTCTTTTTTACCGTGTTTTCAAAGTTCAATAAAAATTCACTAGCGCTTATTTCAGTTTGTAGTGTTCTAAATATTTTTCTTAAGCCTTCTCTAATGTTTTCAACTTGACTAACACCAATAAGCTTAGATCCATCTTGATTTTTTAATTTATGACGATACTTTGATTGTAAAACTTCTTGCTCTGCAGTAATCTCTACGTTTTCTTGTTGCGTCTCACTGTATACGCTTAAGTTTTGCTCTTCAAAGCTTTCTATACGTTTGTCGCCTTCAACATACAAAAAGTCTCCAACTTCCATATCTGAGTCTCCAACCTTTTTGTTTAAAGAAACACCTACAACAGTTTTTTTAGAGTCTCCTATGCTATCTAAAACTCTTTTATTTAAATTAAAGTTTACCCAACCAGAAAGCCCAAACTTACCTTCACTAGTAGTTTCTTTTTCAGGATTAAATCCTAATATAGCTGGTATTACTTTTCCTTTAACATCTTCAATAAAAAGCTCTAATGGCTGCCCATAAACATTAGCGTCTTTACCAGAAACGCTTATGTCATATTTTAAGAGTTGAGCTTTTATCATAGCAGATAATCCTCCACCTTCAGTTAAATAAGTATAAGCCTCAACATTTATACCAGCATCGTACTCGGCTTTGCTAGTAGCTTTTTTACCAATCTCGTCTACTTCGCTTTGAGCAGCTTTAGCTTTTTCAGTTATCTGTCTTTCTGTTGCCGTACGACTTCTTTTAGCTCTACGAGTAGTTTTACTAGCCGCAGCTTTTGTTGTTTGTTCTTTTTCAGCTACAGTTTCTTCAACTCCTTGTTTAGCTAAAGCAACAAACTCAGATCTAAACTGACCTTGCTCTGCATCTGAAACAAAAATATCAAGAAAGTTTTGAAAACTTTTACCATCAGTTATATCTAAGTTTTTGTAAGGCGTTTCTTTGCTAAAAGAATTTTTAAGCCACATCATACCTCTTTGAGCAGCAGATTTAGTTAATCTTTTTTCTTTCTTTAATTGAACATAATAAGTTAAAGCTTCTTCGCCGTATATTCTAAAGTTTTGTTCTTCTGAAAGACCTTCTTCGTATTCATCTCTCATTCGTTTTTCAACTTTAGCTCTATCGCTTCTACTCAATGTATTTAAAAAGTCTTTAACTAAATTTACGCCTTTGTCAGAAAGCTCACCACTACCGTCTTTTTTTCTAATAACAGACTTAATTACAGCGTGCAAAAACTCGTGAGTACCAACGCCAAATGCTGAATTTTTAACAGCATTTTTTTCGTTTATAAATATATTGTTACCTAATATCAAAGCGTCACCACCGTCTTGGCTTTCAAACTCACTCTGAGTATAAGGATTTTCTAAGCCATGTCTTTTATACCACTCGTCAACTTTCTCGAATAATTCTTTACCGTCTTTTACTACTACTTGATTTAGCTCGTCAATATTCTCTACAGCAAAACCAGAAGTTTTTAAGTCTGCTTGAAGTTTTGACTTAACCGCTTCATTTCTTATCTCTGTTGTTTTACTATTTATTTCTTTTAACTGCGACTGGTATTGGTTTAATCTAACTTCAGCTGCTTCTTTTGTTATAGCGCCCTTCTTTTTAAGGTTGTTTAATTCTTTTATTTTCTTCTGTACAGACTCTCTTGAATTAGCTAAATCTATTATTTCTTTTTTTCCTTTATCAGTTAAAAACTCAGAGGCGTCTTTGTTTCTTTTTAGATAAAGCTTTAGTTCTTTAAACTCTTGATCTACTTTAGCTTTGTTAGCTTTAATTACTTCAGGATCTTGTAATTTATAAGCTTCTTCTTGAAGTTTGTTAATGTTGTTTATTTTTTTATCAATAAAATCTATAGAGGCTTCATCTCTTCTAAACGCAGCGTTGTATGTCATACCACCACCTTGAATCATGCCACCACCAATCAAACCTGCAAAAAACTGATCTAAAGCCTCGTCTGATCCAGCGTATTCAGCTACATCTTCTGCGGCTTCTTTTACACTCATTTGAGCACCTAGATTATTATTAAATCTTTCTAATAAACCTTGAGTATATTCAGTAGCACCTTCAGTACCAGATCCTACAAGTAGCGTTAAAGCTTTTCTATGTGCTAATATATTTTTAAAGTACTTGCCTGACAGGCCATCTAAGCCTAATTTATCTAAAGCTGCGACAAACCCCGCTGCTGCAGTTGGAATTAAAACTTCACTTTCGCCGTTTGCCATAAGCTTTCTAACAGACTCTTCGTCTCTTCCTCCATACAAAGCGTTAGCTTTCTCTAAGTTAAAGCCCTGGTAAGTGCTAGAAACGGCCTCAGCATATAGAGACGCTCCTCTAGTAAGTTTAGCCAATACAATAGATTTTAACATTTGACCAGCAAAGTCTATAGCGTACAAAGAAGCATCTTTGGTTTTACCTTTCTTCATCGCGTCTGTAAAACCTGTAGTATCTCTGCTAGTAAACTCTTGTATTTCTTTTTCGGTTTCAAGAGCTCTTTTTATAACAGGCATTGCCATATCTGCTTTTATAGCATTAGCATCAGAATCTATAAAGCCGCTTTCTATATCATCAGACTTTTCAGCTAGTCTAGCAAGCTCATACCATCTTTCGTTTTCTTCAGCATAATGTCCCTTTGATTCAAAAGCCTTTTTATCAAAAACAATTTTATTTTTAGTTAAAGGATCTATGAAATATACATTTTTTGTGCTAGCATCTTTATCAGACGACTTATCTATAGCAGACTTAAAGTCTCCTCCAAACTCTTTATCAACAACATCTTTAGGTGTAGTACTAAAAGCATCTCCAAAAACAGCGTCAGCAAGATCCACACCAACATCAACAGTGTAAGCGCTGTACCAGTCTAATGTTTTTGAAATCTCTGGAAATTTGTTTTTCATAGACACAGCTAAGCTTTCAAAGAAGCTTAAATCATCTTGATCTTTTTCTTTACCAAAAATTTTTACTTTTTTAGGAGAATAACCAGACTTAAAAGTATTAAAATCTTGACTAAATAAGCCTTTGTCAGTAATAGCATCAAATACTTTTTTTTGATAATCTTCACCAAGCATGCCTTGGCTAAAATCCTCAAAAGAGTTATTGATCAAGCCAGCTTCAAATATAGTTTGATATAGTTTTTGTAGATTATTCATGCAGAACTTTTATTCAGATTTTATATTTAAAGGTAGATCATCTACTTCTTCTTTGAGTGGCATATTCACTCTGTTGTGCATAGCATTTTGTAGTCTTTCAGCTTCGCTTTCATCACCTATTAAGTTATCAAACTCATAAGTAGCCATCTCTTCACCATTATAAGTGACTACTAAACGATCGCCAAAAGTTCCACCTTCAAGATTTTTTAGTGCTTTAAACTTAAACCCATACTTACCGTATGCATCGTTAAGTTTAGTTTCAACAAACTCACCGTCACCAAAATCAAATATAGCATCATCTTTATCTAACCCTGCTTGTGTCCAACCGTATTGCGTTATGCCAGCAAACGGACTTTTAGCTATACCAAATTGTTCTCCAGTACCAGCTTGGTCTTTATACATCATGTTTTTGTCTAGTTCTCCTAACAAAGACTTGTCAAGATCACCAGTAGGAAAAGCTTTAGGTTCTTTAAGTGGAACTTTACTACCTTGTGTGGTTTTAGTCTCTGCAGCTTTCTTTTTATTATATTGACTAGCAACGTTGCTCTTCATTTCGTTATGATACCATTTAGTAAAATGTTTTTTAACATCAGGCATGCCTTCTACTAAAGCATCCGCTGTTACGCCAACACTTCTAATTCTTTCGTATTCTGCCATTTTAGCATCTTCATCATCATCAGCAATACCGTTTGCTTCATACCAAGACGTAAACCAATCATTAGTGTCAAATCCCATAGCATCGTCAGCATCTCTATTGTCGAATATAAACGATTTTAAACCTGCGTTGCCAACGCCATCATTTTTCCACAAGCTATTTATCTTACTGTACAGTACAGCGTCATCCACAAACTGAGCGTTAATAACCTCATTGTAAAGGCCAATATGTTTTTCCATTACAACAGAGTTAGTATACATAGGTCCACCAGCATCTAAGCTAGATATAGCTGTAGGGTCTTCTTGTGGATTATTAGGATCTTGCCAGTGAAGTTTGCCATTAACATTTACAAAATTGTTTTTATTTCCAGAAAGAATATCTTCATACATGTCTCTCTCAGACTTGGTCATACCTTCTGTTAACTCTTCAACTCTATTGTCATCTTTCATTATATTCCTAATGCCCAATAGCTTTTTATTGTCTTCTCTAAGTTGAGCGCTAGTAGTATTTATTTGATTTAATTCGTTAGCAAGCTCTTGATACTTTGGATTACGAATATCCATAAATGACAATTGTTGATTTATTTCTCTAAATCTTAAATTGTTTTGCTGCATCACATTGTTAACTAAGTCTCCAGTGCCGTCATATAGCAATGATTCATCTATTTCTGGATTAGCAGCAATGTAAGCTGCCATACCTGCTTTTTGAGCAGCTTCAGCTTTATCTTTTAATTCTATAAGAGGAGCAACAGCTTTTTTTATGTTAGATAATCCAACTAAAGGTTGAAGAGCTTGTTGTCTAGCGTTTGCCGATAATTTTTCAAATAATCCACTACCAGTAGACTTACTTACGTTCTTTGTTAAATCACCAAGAAAATCTTGGCTTTCCATAAAATCTTTTTCTTCTGCCATAATTATTATTTCTTGTATAAATCTTCAAAGCCTTCCATAGTAGGTCCCATTTGTGGCTTTTTTTTCAAAAAGTCAAATTCACCAGAAGCTACACCACCAGCTATTGTTCCACCTAAATCACCAAGTGCAGAACTAAACTCTCCTTGAGCTGTATTGTATGCTTGGCTAGTTGCTGTTTGTCTATCAGCTGCTAAACCGTATAGACTATCTAGTCTGTTTTGTTCTTGCTGCTGAACGTACATGTCACCTTTTCTTTGAAGCATATCCGCTTGATAAGCGCCTTGACGCTGTAGCATGTCTATTCTCTGCGCGTCTTGTCTTTGTAGCGAGTCTATTCTGCTAGACTCACCTCTTCTAGCCATTTCACTTTGACGCTCTTGTCTTGCGATATCAACAGATTGTCTTCTAGCTTGCTCTGTTCCGATGTTAGATATTTGTTGTGCTAAACCAGCTACACCGCTACCACCAGCTACGCCTCTTAAGTTTTGTAATATATTTGCTTGTTGTTGTTGCGATTGCTCACGCATATAATCTACGGCTCTAGTGTCAACCTGTGGCTCTTCGTATACGTTTTCCATGCCTGTAAATTGACTTTGAATACCTTCGTATGGATTTGTAATTCCTTCGTAAGGATTTGTAAACTCGATAGCATTATAAGCGTCTCTAGCTTCTGCTAATCTTTCTCTTGCTTCAGCGTCTTGTCTTCTAGCAGCCTTTCTAGCTTTGCCAGCGCCGAACAGCCCTAGCACAGAAGTTCCTAAGCTTATCGCTGTTACGGGGTCCAACTTAAGCGGACTTATTTTTTTTAAACCTACTATTGCCATATTATTAAATTTATGTATTAATAGTTACATTTTTGACTTGTTATTTACTACTTTCTGATACCTCTGCAGATACAGAAAACAATTTACCTTTATTATCAGAGTCTAACTCTAGTTTAACTCTAGCGTAATAGCCTTTTAAACCTGACGTATTTACTTTGTTGTTTTTTACAAACATTAAAAAATCACCTTCTTGAGGTGTTGCTGGAGTTTCAACTGTAGTTATTGTTGATCCACTAATATTAGTTACTTCTCCAATTATTATAGGATTATCTAAGCTATTAGATATTGGACCTGCGCCATTTAGCGGTGCATAATATAATATATCGCCCACTTGAAGTGAGTCATTTATCTTTACATTTTCGTTTAATTCAATTATCATGATCCGTCTGTGCCTGGTGTTATTAAATCGTCAATTCTTACGTTTATTGTTTTGTTAGTCTGAGGAAACTGAGTTACTGTTAGCTGAGCATTGAAAGTAGCCGCCGTTGTTAATACCTCTTTTGCGTTTTCAGAAGTAAATGTCAACTTTGTACCTACAGTTAACGATTGCGCAATATCACAAGTTATTACACCATCACCGTCAGTTCCACTAGGATCTGGAGTAACTACGTTAACGTTATTTGTGCTAGAGTTATCAACACCTATACCTGTAAATCCAGCTCTACTTCCACCAGGTATGCCTTGAGTTTTAGTTACATTGATTGTAGTTCCAGATCCTCCAGCTCTAACGTTTGTAGTTATTTCTGGTGTACCTGGATCTATAGAGCTTGAATTTAAAGCAATACTAGCGCCTATAGCTGAAGCTGCTAAAGATAAACCAGAAGCTCTCAATGTCATAGTTTCTCCATCTTCAAAAGGCACACTAGTACTAAATACAACTTGTTTAAGCTCTGTGTCTATAGCTTGTATAACAGTAGTAGAAGAAGGTACTGTAGTTCCTTTGTGAAAAATTAAACGCATACCTACAACTAAATCTGTAACGTCAGAAAGTATAGCTCTAGCGCCAGCCACGCCATCGCCACTAGGGTTACTAGATATAGTTTTAGTTGTATCAAACTGAAAGCTATTGTTGTTTAAACTTGCTCCGTTTATAACAAACAAACCTTGGCTGTTAGTGTCTGTAGTAGCGTTGCTTATAGTTCCTGATATATTAACTATTTTTGAAGTTGACGTAGAAGGTGAACCTGTAGTTGTAGTGTTAGCTATTACTGGATTAGAAGCATATTTAGCCGTATTGTCTGTAATCAAAGCAAAAGTTATCGTAGAGTCAGATATAGATCCTATCTCTTCAACATAAACTCCACCAGAGATTACAGTATCTGTATAAGGCTTTGGGCTTACGATAACAAAATACTTTACAGAGCTACCAGCTGGAAAGTGTATAAGCTTTGAAAAATTACTACTTGTCAACGTAACCTCTAATTTGCTTTTAGTGTTAAAGCTAGATTCAAAACTACTTGTAACAAAGTTATAAAACTTATTAGTGCTGCTAACAACCTGTATAGTCGCTTGAGCGCCAACTTCGCCTTGTATAGACAAAGATCTGTTTTCGCCAGCAGCGTTTAAATCAGTTGTTAATATTGATATGCTATTTATATTTGCCATTTATTATTCGTCTACAATAATTTGATCGTACTCAACATCAGCAATAACACCTAAGCCTTGTACGTTTAAACTTCCTATATCATCTGAGTTTGTATTATCAAAAGAACCTCCTCTTATATAGTTATAGTATTTACCTTCTTTTTTAATAAACTCTGGTATAGAACCTTTTTGTAAGTCAGTAACTATATTTGAAACAAACCATCCATCGCCACTATTTAAGTTGTCGTAGTTTACATCAGTAGCACCACCAGCATGCTCAACATAACCGTTTCTTTTACCTGCGCTACCTTCATAAGATAACGTTTTAAAATCTTTTACTACAGGCGTAGAATCATTAAATATAAAATCAATAAAAGAATTTACTCTAGCTTGATCATAGAAAACGTTGTTATTAGTTTCTTCTTCGTGGTGCTTGTATATTGCTCCGTTATTAAACGTGTAATAATCTCCACCTAAACTTATCCCGCTTTCTGGAATAAATGATTTAAAACTTATCCAACCTTTAGCTTGTTCACTGTAGCTTAACGTCTTTGGCTTAAAGTCTTCATCTACTACAGGTATCATAGAAATATTATCTATAGTTAAACTAGCTCCATCGTTTTGACCACCAAAAGCTCCAAAGTAGAACACTAAAGTATTATAATACACGCTTACACCTTGACCTGTTACAGCAGAAAATGTGTCATCTATAGTAAAGTATTCATTAAAATGACTAACGCCGGCTTGAGCTTGAGAAGGATATAAAGTCTTGTAATGAAATCCTTGTCCTTGAGAATTAAAGTAGTAAATTCTACAAAAACCATTAGCGCTACCATTACTATAATCAAACGAAAGATTATATCTAGTGCCAGTTCTTAAATTACCTAAGTTTTGTCTAGCATAAACGGCAGACGTTGAAGTTGGGTTAATATTGTCAAAAACTAAAGACCCACTGTCCCAATACACGTCGTTTGTTTTGTTTTCATTACTATTATCTTCGCTCTCAAAAGTCCAGCTATCTGCT
>TARA_R110000824_G_scaffold244639_4_pt1 | contig 13900 bp, 12 predicted proteins | sample TARA_R110000824 | Tara Oceans TARA_R110000824 (sample SAMEA4397747) | marine metagenome | biome: Polar Biome; feature: [MES] marine water layer (ENVO:01000295) within the mesopelagic zone...; material: water (ENVO:00002006), including particulate matter (ENVO:01000060) such... | reverse complement strand
GGACACCGGATGGGAAAGACCAACACAGCCTGACCCAAAACCCACGTGTGAATTTAACAGTGCGGTAAATAGGCCCCTCGCGCCCCGGATGCAAGGGAAAAATGCGGATTCACGCTTAAATCCGCCGATCGGGACTAAATATCGTGAACATCGATAACCCCGGCAGCGGATTTAAGGGCCTGACGGACTTCCGGCGTGATATTCACCTGATCGGAAAGATCAAACTCAACCTCCTTCGCCTCCGCCTCCAGATTGAGGACAAAGGCGACACGCCCCCGGCCCCGGCCGCCCTGTTTGAGGATCGCCGCCACTTCCGCAATCGGCCTGTCGTCATTCGCAAAAATACGTACGCCATCCGCGATATTCGCTGCCAGCGTTTCCAGCCGTTGCAGGCTCTGCACCGTCAGCCGCGGTTGATCACTATCGAGATTTCCCGTCACCCGCAGCACAAGCGACTGCCCAACGACCAGCAAATCACGGTATTTATCCAGCGATTCCGCGAACATGGTGACCTCAAAGGCCCCTGTCGCATCGGAGAGCTGAACAAACGCCAGCGGTTTTCCCTTCCGCGTCCGGAGCTCGCGCTTGCCCATCACCGTTCCGGCGAGCGTTGCCGCGCTCTCCGTCGTGCCAAGGCTGGCAAGGTAGCTCGCCGCATCACGAACCCCCGCTTTGTCCAATGTCTTGTCCCATGCATCGAGCGGATGGCCCGAGAGGTAGAAACCGATGGCGTCGAACTCCTGCTTCAATTGCTCCATGGCCGTCCAGCGGGAGACATCGGGCAATGCCGGACGGACGGTCAAAGCCTCGGACGCTCCGCCAAACAGGTTGACCTGACCCGAGCCGCGCTCTTCCTCCGATTGCTGAGCCTGACGTAACAGAATCTCGATTGCAGAGAAAACCTGGGAGCGATGATCCAGCATGTCGTCAAACGCACCGGCCCGGACGAGATTTTCCGCCTGACGCTTGTTCATATATTTAGGGTTGAGACGCGCCGCAAAATCGAACAGGTCCTTGAACGGGCCATTCTCGCTGCGCTCGCGCACGATCCCGGCCATCGCCTCCCGCCCGACATTCTTCACCGCCGCAAGCGCATAACGCACGGCGCCCTGATCCCCCTCAAATTCCACCGAAAATTCGACATCCGACTTATTAAGGCATGGCGGGTGGATGGGCACTTTCATGCGCTCAAGATCCTGACGGAAAATATTGAGTTTATCCGTATTGTTCATGTCGAGGCTCATGGACGCCGCCATGAATTCCACCGGATAGTTCGCCTTGAGCCATGCCGTATGATAGGAGACGAGGGCATAAGCAGCAGCATGGGATTTGTTGAAACCGTAGTTTGCAAATTTCGCCACCAGATCGAAAATATGGGTCGCGTCCTTGGCGGAAATCCCCTTTTCCTTCGCTCCTTTGGCGAAGATGGACCTTTGCATATCCATTTCCGACTGGATTTTCTTACCCATGGCCCGGCGCAAGAGATCAGCATCGCCCAGGCTGTAGCCCGCCAGCGTTCGCGCAATCTCCATCACCTGTTCCTGATAGATAATGACGCCGTAGGTTTCCTCGAGCACCGGCTTCAGCTCGGGATGCAGGTAATCGGGCTCCTCCTCCCCATGCTTGCGGCGGATATAAGTCGGGATATTCTCCATCGGACCGGGGCGATAGAGCGCCACGATGGCGATAATATCCTCGAACGCGTCAGGGCGCATTTTCCGGAGCATGTCCCGCATGCCCGAACTTTCAAGCTGGAATATGCCAATGGTATTGCCGGTGGAGAGCAGCTCGAACACCGCCGGATCATCCAACGGCACCTTCGCATAGTCAATCTCGATACCACGGCGGGCCAGCAGCATTTTTGCCCGGTCCAGCACCGTAAGGGTCTTGAGGCCGAGAAAGTCGAATTTCACCAGCCCCGCCGTTTCCGCATATTTCATGGAGAACTGCGTTACCGGCATGTCGGAGCGCGGATCGCGATAGAGCGGCACAAGCTCATCGAGCGAGCGGTCGCCGATCACCACGCCCGCCGCATGGGTGGACGCATGGCGATACAGCCCTTCCAGCTGCAGCGCGATTTCCAGAAGGCGCGCAACTTCCGGATCACCGGCCCTCTCCTCCCGCAGGCGTGGCTCGATATCCAGTGCCTGCTGCAAACTGACGGGATTGGCCGGATTGGCCGGGATCATCTTGCTGATCCGGTCTACCTGACCGTAAGGCATTTGCAGCACCCGCCCCACGTCGCGGACCGCCGCCTTTGCCTGCAGCTTACCGAAGGTAATGATCTGCGCCACCTGATCATGGCCGTATTTGTCCTGCACATAGCGGATGACCTTTTCCCGCTTGTCCTGGCAGAAATCGATATCAAAGTCGGGCATCGACACCCGCTCCGGATTGAGGAACCGTTCAAACAGGAGACCGAAGCGTAGCGGATCAAGATCGGTAATAGTCAGCGCCCAGGCAACAACCGAGCCCGCGCCCGAACCACGGCCCGGGCCAACGGGAACATCATTCTCCTTCGACCACTGGATAAAATCGGAAACAATCAGGAAATAGCCGGGAAAGCCCATTTCATTGATGACACTGATTTCATAGTTAAGGCGGTCGACATATTCCTTCGCCGTGGCGTCCCGCTCCTCGGGGCTCATCCCCTCCGTGAATACTTCGTTTTCAAGCCGGACTTTAAGGCCTTCCGAGGCGGCTGCCGCCAGTTCCCCCGCCTCATCACGCCCCTCAGCCGAGGAGAACGCCGGCAGGATCGGGTCCCGCGTGGGAGAGGCCACCGCACAGCGCCGGGCAATGACCACCGTATTATCGATGGCTTCCGGCAGGTCGGAGAAGAGCTCGACCATCTCCGCCTGCGATTTGAAATAATGATCCGGCGTCCGTTTGATCCGATCCTGGTCCCCGACATATTTTCCGGCGGCGATACATAGAAGCGCATCATGCGCCTCATACATATCACGATCGGCGAAAAACACTTCGTTGGTCGCGACCAGCGGGATATCCAGATCATAGGCGAGCTTCAGGAAGCCCGGTTCCGTTTTCTGTTCCAGCGGCAGGCCATGGCGCTGCAGCTCCATATAAAGGCGTCCGTCAAAAATCCGGGCAAGATTGCGCACATACTCTTCCCCCGCCGGCAACTGGTCTCCGGCAAGCAATCTCCCGACGGGGCCTTCTGCTCCACCGGTCAGGCAGATCAGTCCGCTATTATGCTGTTCGAGCAGCGCCATCGGCACCTGCGCCGTTTCCCCCGATTCCGTTTTCAGAAAAGCATGGGACGTCAGTTTCAAAAGATTGTTATAGCCCGCCTCGTCCTGGGCCAGCAGCACGACGGGGTCCGGCTCCGGCCGCCGCCCGCTCCGGTCAATACCGTCTTCGCGCATGATGGCGAGCTGACAGCCGATAATCGGCTGCACCCCGCCCCCCTTCATCGCGAGGGAAAATTCCAGCGCGCCGAACATGTTGCTGGTGTCCGTAATCGCTACTGCCGGCATATCGTTCGAGACGCAGAGCGATTTGATATCCTTGACCGGCATCGCCCCCTCAGAGAGGGAATAGGCGGAATGGACACGCAAATGAATAAAACGGGGGCCAGGCAGGGCACTGGACAACGGCAAATCTCCAATCTGTGATTTCAGCCGTCCCATTATTGCATGTCCTTAACAAAAGATCAGGGCTTGACAGCACCTTCCGTTAAATTTCTTGTGGATAACTCCCCTTCCGCCTTAATCGAAAATCATCTCCCTAGAGCTGTCCGGCAAGGCCTGCCACGATATCCGCCCAGAACACCATCACTCCGAGCGCACCCGCAAAGGCAGCACATTCAAATCCGCTTTTGATTATCTGATTCATATTCATGGCAGTTCTCCTGATTGTCTGCTGGAAAACAGCATGTTCTTGTTTTGTTCTTTTGTCAAATAAAATTATTCAATCCGGGAAAGCAAGGCAAAACTGCCGTCTTACCCAGCTACCAGATGATGATCCCGAACCTGGACAATCCGGTCCATACGACGGGCAAGCTCATTGTTATGGGTTGCCACAAGTGCGGCCACCTGCCGGTCCCGCACCGCATCCAAAAATTGCTTGAACACAATCTCCGCCGTCTGCTCATCCAGATTTCCGGTCGGTTCATCCGCCAGCAGGATCAGCGGATCATTGGCAAGCGCTCGGGCAATGGCGACGCGCTGCTGCTCCCCGCCGGAAAGCTTGGCCGGACGATGAGAGAGCCGGTCCTTCAGCCCCATCCGATCCAGCAATTCTTTTGCTTTTTCTTTCGCCTTCGCTTTCGGAGCGCCCGCGATCAGGTTCGGCATCATGACATTCTCAAGCGCCGAGAATTCAGGCAGAAGATGATGGAACTGATAGACAAAGCCGATTTTCTCGCGGCGAACTTGCGTGCGCTTGTTATCCCGCGCCTTGCTGCAATCAATATTATCGATCCGCACCGTGCCGGTCGTCGGCGGTTCCAGCAAGCCGGCGATTTGCAGCAACGTGGATTTACCTGAACCGGACGGTCCCAACAGGGCGACAATCTCGCCGGGGCGGAGTTCAAGCGCGACATCTTCTAAAACCAGAAGCTTCTCCTGCCCCTGCTTGAAGACACGCCCGATATTTTCAAGTTGAAGAACGGCCTCACTCATATCGAAGCGCCTCCACCGGATCAAGGCGCGCAGCACGCCAGGATGGATATATCGTCGCCAGCAGCGAAATGACGAGCGCCATGATGACGACCGTCGTCACCTCCGCCACATCTATTTTCGCAGGCAAATTCGAGAGAAAATAGATTTCCGCAGAAAACAGTTCCGCCCCAGTGATCCCCTCGATCACCCCCTTGATCTTGTCGATATTCATACAGAACCCGAGCCCCAGCAGAAAGCCGAAAAAGGTTCCGACAACACCGACGCTGGCCCCGGCAATGAAGAAGACCCGCATGATCATGCCGCGGGTTGCTCCCATGGTCCTCAGGATCGCAATATCCCGCCCCTTGTCCTTCACCAGCATGATCAGGCTGGAAATGATGTTGAAGGCCGCGACCAGGATGATCAGGGTGAGGATCAGGAACATCACATTCCGCTCCACCTCAAGCGCATTGAAGAAGCTCGCGCGGGATTGCTGCCAGTCATAGATAAAGGCACGGATATTCACCGCATTGATCACCTCGCTCCGAATGGCCAGAGCCTCGTCCGGGTCCGTCGCGAAGACTTCGAGTGCTGTCACTCCGTCCCCCAGCCGGAAGTAATTCTGCGCCGCCTTCAGCGACATATAGATATAGCCGCTGTCATACTCATACATTCCCGTATCGAACAACCCGGCCACATCAAAGGTTTTAACCCGTGGCACGGTGCCGAAGGCCGTCGGCGTGCCCTGCGCCGAGATCAGCTTCACCTTGTCACCTGCCGAGACTCCCAAGGTGCGGGCAAGCCTGTAACCGAGGACGATTGAGTTATCATTCCCGAAATTTTCCAATGAGCCTTCAACGATCCCGGTTGAGATAACGTCAAGGGCGGCAAGCTGGTTCGGTGAGATACCTCGGACAAGCGCACCGCTCGCCGCCTTGCCGGACGCCATTACCTGCCCTTCGACAATCGGCGTTACCCGCACAACTTCAGGAATATCGGCAAGCCGCGCCACGATACCGTCAAAATCGACCAGCGACTCTTCCGCCGGGGCGCGGACTTCATAATGGCCGTTCAACCCGAGAATACGGTCCAGCAGATCCGCACGGAACCCGTTCATGACGGACATGACGATAATCAGGGTTGCCACCCCGAGCCCGATGCCAAGAAAGGAAAAAGTGGCAATGACGGAGATAAACCCCTCCTGCCGCCGGGCACGAAGATAGCGGAGCGCCATCGTCCATTCAAAACTCGAAAACACTAGCTCCGGCCTGCCAGTAATTGCAGGGCGTCGTTCAAGCCTAGTTCCTGCTTCTCGCCGGTGGCGCGGTTCTTCACTTCGACAACGCCGGATTTCACGCCGCGCGGCCCGATTGTCGCCTGCCATGGCAGGCCGATCAGGTCCATATTGGCAAATTTCTCGCCTGCCCGCCCCGGCGTGTCGTCATACAGCACCTCAATATCCAGATTGTTGAGCTTGCCATAAAAGTCCTCGCAGGCTGCATCACAGGCTTCATCCCCGCTTTTAAGGTTGATCAGGCCCACCTTGAACGGTGCAACGCTCTCCGGCCAGATGATACCGGCATCGTCATGGGACGCCTCAATGATGCCGCCGACAAGCCGCGACACCCCGATCCCGTAGGACCCCATGGAAACGATCACGTCTTTGCCCTCCGGGCCTGCAACCTTTGCGCCCATGGCTTTTGAGTATTTATCCCCGAAATGGAAAATATGGCCCACCTCAATCCCGCGCCGGGAGACCAGATCGGCCTCGCTGACATCGCAATTGGCGGGATCATGCATATCATCCGCCGCCGCGTAATAGCTCGTCCATTTATCGACGATCCCCTGCAACTCCTCCGCGGTGTAATTCGTCTCCGTCGGGGTCTCAAGGGTCAGGAGGTCCTTGTGGTAAAAGACCTCACTCTCGCCGGTATCCGCCAGAATGATGAACTCATGCGACAGATCGCCGCCGATCGGCCCTGTCGCGGCACGAAGGGGAACGGCATTCAGCCCGAGGCGGGAAAATGTCTTGAGATAAGCCACGAACATATTGTTGTAAGCCGTTTTGGCGCCTTCATAATCCAGGTCAAAGGAGTAGGCATCCTTCATCAAGAACTCACGGCCGCGCATGACCCCGAACCGCGGACGGACTTCATCGCGGAACTTCCATTGGATATGGTAGAGATTCAACGGTAAATTCTTGTAACTTCTGACATGGGAGCGGAAAATATCTGTGACCTGCTCCTCATTCGTGGGCCCATAGAGCATATCGCGTTCATGCCGGTCGGTGATGCGCAGCATTTCCTTGCCATAATCATCATAACGGCCCGATTCCCGCCAGAGATCAGCCGGCTGCAGGGTCGGCATCAGGATTTCAAGCGCCCCTGCCCGGTTCTGTTCCTCGCGCACAATCTGCTCGATCTTTTTCATCACCTTGAAGCCCATCGGCAACCAGCTGTAGATCCCGGCGGATGATTGCTGGATCATTCCGGCCCGCAGCATCAACCGGTGGGAGACAATCTGGGCCTCCTTGGGGTCTTCCTTGAGGGTCGGCAGAAAATAACGGGACAGACGCATTTGAGCCTCAGAACGATTGAAAATGATAACTTTTGGTGACTTTTAACGGGATTTGAGCAGATTGCAAGGATTTCACCTTACTGATACCGTTTCCGGCATTCATCGGCGATGGCATTTTCGGCCGGGTCCGTCAGTTCCTGCCCATTGTAAAGAAGCTGTCCGGAAGCAATGTCGAATTCGACAATCCCGACATTCACCTCGGCTTCCGCCAGCTTCGGATTATAACTTTTCAATAAATCCTTTAACGGCAAGGCGAGGTTTACATAGATCTGATCGGGAATATTCGTGCGTTCGTCCTCAAGGTCCGCGGGCGCGACAGGTTTGCCATGTACGTCAACGCCCGGCTGATAGGTGACATCCGGTGACTGTTTGTATTTCACGATCTGCTCGCAAGCAGAGCGGGATACTTCAAGCCGTATCTCGTCCTCCGCCACGGCGGTTGCCGCAAAAAGCCCCATGAGCATCGCCGCCACAAGAAACCGGAACATCGTCCTGTCGAACCTCCTATATATCCTGGAAATAGGCCCGGATATCAAACAAATCAAGGTCGACAATTGTCCAGACAATGATAAACAGCAGGGTCGTAATCACCGTTGTCATAGCGAATTTTGTCCATATGCGGGGGTTTGACGGGGCGCTCTCGACCGTACCGGGCTCGATCTCCCCTTCATCCTCGCTTTGTGGTTTCACCCCCCAGGGCAACACCGTAAAAAGGACGAGCATCCAGGTAATCGTGAATATGACAACGCCGCCGACAATGGACATTCTATGCTGCCTCTATACCTGTTCCAGTTCGACAAGAGTTCCGCTGAAGTCCTTGGGATGCAGGAATAAAACCGGCTTCTTATGGGCGCCGATCTTCGGCTCTCCATCCCCCAGCACCCGCGCACCCTTCGCTTTCAGCTGATCCCGCGCCGCGATGATATCCTCGACTTCATAGCAGACATGATGGATACCGCCAGATGCGTTTTTCGCCAGGAAACCCTCAATCGGGGAGTTTTCCCCAAGAGGATGGAGAAGCTCGATCTTGGTATTCTCCAGCTCGACAAATACGACGGTCACGCCATTGTCGGGCTCGTCCTGCGGTGCGCTGACTTTCGCGCCCAGCGTATCACGGTAAACCGCCGTGGCGGCCTCAAGGTCGGGGACCGCAATGGCCACATGATTCAATCGTCCAATCATCTTGTTATATATCCTTACTCTTCCTCAAATCTGATGACGTAGATATCCGTAATCGGCCGCCGCCCGGCAAGCCTGCGAAACACCCGGCGAACCGCATTATGCGCCGATAACTCAACCTCGTCGTCATCCAGTTTTTCGCTTTTTTTCAAGCGGTTATGATTATCTATTATCTGTTCTCTCAAGTCTTTTTGCAACTGCGGAAACAGGGTTTCATCCAGCACGCCCCGTAGTCGTATTATCGGATCCTCTGTTATTTGGCCCTTTTCATTGACAAAGACAACCCCGCTGACGCTGCCGTTATAGACAAGGCGGCGGCGGGTCGAGAGAAATTCACCGTCCAGCGGGGTCAGGCCCCCGGCATCGACCGCAAGCCGGCCCGAGGGGACATTGGCAATAATACCGGCCTCTCCCGGTGCAAGCTTGAGAATATTTCCGTTGGTGATCTCAATCGCCTGTTTCACGCCGAGAGACAGCGCCAACTCACAATGGGCTCGGATATGCCGCGCCTCCCCATGGACCGGGATCGCGATCTCGGGCTTCACGATCCGATACATATCGGTCAGCTCCTCCCGCGCCGGATGGCCCGAAACATGAACGAATTCATCAGCTTCGGTGATAACATTGACACCAGATTCAGTAAGCTGGTTATGCAGCCCATAGAGTGTCTTCTCATTCCCCGGAATGACTTTCGAGGAAAAAATCACCGTATCCCCCGGTGAAAGTTCAACATGGGAATGCTCCCCTCGAGCAATCCGCGCCATCGCCCCGCGAGGCTCTCCCTGACTGCCGGTACAGAGGAGCAGTATCTTGTCCCGCGGGATATGGCCCACATATTTTTCATCAAGAAATGGCGGCAAGTCATTGAGATAACCCGATTTCTTCGCCGCCTGCGTCATTCTATGCAGGGAACGGCCGACCAGCACGACGTGCCGGTCATTCCGTTCGGCAACGCTGGCAATCGTCATAAGCCGGGCAATATTGGAGGCAAAGGTTGTGACCGCGATCCGCCCAGACGGAATACCCCGCAAGAGCTGGTCAAGACTGTTTTGCACATCCTGTTCCGAACCGGAGACACCTTCCTTGAAGACATTGGTGGAATCGCAAATCATCGCCAGAACGCCCGCTTCGGAAACCTTCTGCATTTTGGCAAGGTTGCTGGCCGGACCGACGACCGGATCCGGATCAAGTTTCCAGTCGCCGCTATGCAGGACGCGGCCGTAAGGAGTCGTGATCATCAGCGCCTGCATTTCCGGTATGGAATGGGTGAGGTCAACAAAGTCGATATGGTAATCGCCGAGAGAGACGGAGCTGCCCGGCGCAATCACATTCACCTCAACCTCATCCTCAAGCTCCTCCTCCGCCAGTTTGAGAGACAGGATTTCAGCCGTAAACGGGCTCGTATAAACCGGACAGCGAAATTTCGGCCAGAGACGGGCAACCGCCCCGACGTGATCCTCATGGGCATGGGTCACAATAATCGCAAGCAGGTCTTCGCGCCGCTCTGCGATCCAGGCGGCATCGGGAACAATCACATCGATGCCCGGCGCCCGGTCATCGGCAAAAGAAATCCCGCAATCGATCATCAACCATTTCCCGTCGCAACAGTACAGGTTGAGGTTCATGCCGATTTCCCCGCTGCCGCCGAGGGGGAGGAAATAGAGACCCTCCTTTAAGTCGCGATCAATATTGCTCATATGGAGTGTCAGCTATTCCTGTAAAAAATTTCAACAAGCCCCGCGAGGGTCAGATCGCCGTTCACAATCTCGATCATCTCCGTTCCGCGCGAGAACAGCGGCGCGAGACCGCCGGTTGCGACTGTTTTCATCTCGCTGCCATATTCGTCTCTGATGCGCGATACCAGCCCCTCCACCATCGCGATATAGCCGCAGTAAATGCCGGCCTGCATACATTCGATCGTATTCTTGCCGATTACCCGCTGCGGCCGTTCTACGGCGATGCGCGGCAGCTTGGCCGCCGCCCGATAAAGCGCATCAAGGCTGAGATTGACGCCCGGCGCGATCACGCCACCGATATAGTTTCCGTCTGCATCAACGACATCGAAGTTCGTCGCGGTTCCGAAATCGATCACCACCAGCGGACCGCCATAGAGCGAATGAGCCCCGACAGCGTTGACCAGACGGTCCGCCCCCGCTTCGGACGGACGGTCGATCAACGGTGTCATCCCAAGATCCACATTTGATTCCCCGATGACAAGGGGAGTCACACCGAAATAGCGGCGGCAAAATCCTTTGATGTTGAAAAGGGTTTCCGGCACCACTGTCGCAACAATTGCGTGGGTCACATCATTGAGCTTTAACCCGTCAATCGCCATCGCCTGGCTGAGCCAGACGCCATATTCCTCTGCCGTACGGGAACCGGACGTCGATATGCGCCATTCATTGACAAGCGTCCTGTCCTTATAGGCGGCACAGGTAATGTTCGTATTTCCAACGTCAATTGCCAGTAGCATGGACATCTCCTTGGGTTAGCTGACGGGAGGGACTATAAACACTTCTCCCGCCGAGATCAGCTTTCTTTCACCAGTATCCAGTATAAGCGCGAGCGCCCCATTATCTTCCAGCCCGGCGAAGGTTCCCTCCAGTGTTTCATCGGAGAGTTTCACCGTTATCCGCTCTCCAACGCCGGTGGCATGGGACAGCCATAACTCGCGGATCGGCGCAAAATCATACTGCTTCCAGGTCGCATAGAGCTCAAGGAATGCATAGGAATAGGCAGAGAGCAATGACTCGACCGTAACCTTCGCGCCCGCTTCCTTAAGCGATATGGCAGGCAGGCCATCGGTAGATTGCGGATAACTCGCGATATTGATGCCGGTGCCGACAATCACGTAATCCATCATGCCATTAGGCTTTACTTTGCTTTCGAGCAGGATACCGGCGGATTTGCGCCCGTCTATGAGGACGTCATTGGGCCATTTCAACCGAAGAGAGGTTTCCGGGTTCAGGAATGTCGCAATGGCTTGCCGAATGGCAAGGGCCACCAGAAAGGAAAGCCGGGCCGCTGCGGCCGGATCACAGTCAGGGCGGAGGATCAGCGAGCAGTACAGATTCCCCTCTGGACTGACCCAGCTGCGGCCGCGTCTGCCAACACCCTGTTCCTGCCGTTTGGCCCAGACAATCTGTCCCTCCGGCGCGCCGGCTTCGGCGAGATGTCGGGCCTCGACATTCGTACTGCCGACAGTATCGAAAGCCGTAAGCTTAAAAAAGGGCGGAATATCTATTCCGCCAACATCGGGTTTGATCACGGGAACAGCACAGCCGCCGCAGCCTCCGCCCCTTCAAGCAAGGGAGCCGGGAAAATAACGAAGAAGGCCACAAACAGGCCGGACGCCGTCATGATGATCGTCTGGGTCCGGCTCACCGGTTCGAACCCTTCTGCCGCATCATCGAAATACATGATCTTGACGATACGGAGATAATAATAGGCACCGACTACCGAGGTCACCAGACCGACAACAGCAAGCGGGACAAGACCTGCATTGACGGCCGCCACGAAGATGTAGAATTTTCCAAAGAATCCGGCGAGCGGCGGAATACCGGCGAGGCTGAACATAAACAGCAACAGGAAGAACGCCATCCAGGGACGCGTCTTGCTGAGACCGGCAAGCTCGGAAATATCCTCCACCATCCCGTCGCGCTGCCGCATGGAGAGGATACAGGCAAATGTGCCGATATTCATCACCACATAGATCGCCATATAGATCAGAACGCCACGCACCCCCTCTTCCGTGCCCGCCGCGAGACCGACAAGCGCATAGCCGATATGACCGATAGAGGAGTAAGCCATCAGCCGCTTGATATTCTTCTGGTTGATGGCCGCAAAGGCACCAAGGATCATGGAGGCAATGGAGACAAAGACGATAATCTGCTGCCATTGATCGACAAGATCGCCAAAGGGCGTGACGAAAACCCGGAGGAACAAGGCAATCGCCGCCACTTTCGGGGCCGCTGCGAAGAAGGCTGTGACGGGTGTCGGAACCCCCTCATAAACGTCCGGTGCCCACATATGGAACGGCACGGCGGAGACCTTGAAGGCGAGACCTGCGATGAGGAAAACGAGGCCGATCAGCAGACCGACGCCAGCCTCCACCTCCCCGCTCATGAAAGTATCGCGTAATACATCGAAATTTGTCGTACCGGAGAAGCCGTAGATCAGCGAGACGCCATAGAGCAACATGCCCGAGGACAGGGCCCCGAGAACAAAATACTTCAGACCGGCCTCCGTCGAGCGGACGCTGTCGCGTTTGAAGGCGGCCGTCACATAGAGGGACAAGCTCATCAGCTCGATCCCGAGATACATGGTCATGAGATCATTCGCCGAGATCATCACCATCATGCCCAGCGTGGCTATCACGATCAGGATCGGAAACTCGAACCGGACCAGCTTTTCGCGCTTGTTGAAATCAATCGACATGATGATGGCAAAGGCGGACGCGCCCAGGCACAACGTCTTCATGAAGACGGCAAAATTGTCATCGCGATACAGCCCGCCGAAGGTGGTAACCGTCGCATGGCTTTCAAACTGAACCAGAAAACCCGCACAGATGAAAGCGAACACGGACAGCCAGGAAATCAGGTTCGTGGACTTGTTTCCGCGAAAAGCGCCGACCATAAGCAGCGCCATGGCAACACAGGCGAGGAATATCTCCGGAAGGGCGATTGAAAAATCGGGCAAAACCATTTCTTGAACCTACCTACTTAGCCGCGTTGAGTATTGTTTTACTGGCCTCAATGGCCGTCTCATGCTGATCCATCAGATTGGTCACCGAAGCATGCATAACGTCGAGGAACGGTTCCGGATAGATACCGATCCAGAAGGCCACGATGATCAGCGGCGCGAAGATCATTATCTCGCGGCGGCCCACATCCATGATGTTTTTCAGGTCCTCTTTCACCAGTTCGCCGAAGACAACCCGGCGATAGAGCCAAAGGCTGTAGGCCGCGCCAAGGATAACGCCGATCGTCGCGATAAAGGCCACGGTCGTATTGACCTGATAGGCGCCAACCAGGATCAGAAATTCACCGACGAAACCGCTGGTGCCGGGAAGGCCGATTGTCGCCATCGTAAAGATCAGGAAGATCAGCGCATATTTTGGCATGCGATTGACGAGGCCGCCATAGCGGGCGATCTCACGCGTATGCAGGCGGTCATACACCACGCCGACACAGAGGAAAAGCGCGCCAGAGACAATGCCGTGGCTGATCATCTGCAGAATACCACCTTCAAGGCCCTGCTGGGTGAATGTAAAGATACCGATGGTAATAAAGCCCATATGCGCGACAGACGAATAGGCGATCAGCTTCTTCATATCCTTCTGCACCAACGCGACGAGCGAGGTATAGATAATCGCGACAACACTGAGGGCGAAAACGAGCGGTGCGAAATACTCCGATCCTTCCGGGAACATCGGGATCGAGAATCGCAGGAACCCGTAACCACCCATCTTCAGAAGGACACCCGCCAGAATAACCGAGCCCGCCGTCGGCGCCTGCACATGG
>TARA_R110000824_G_scaffold156392_1_pt1 | contig 13901 bp, 9 predicted proteins | sample TARA_R110000824 | Tara Oceans TARA_R110000824 (sample SAMEA4397747) | marine metagenome | biome: Polar Biome; feature: [MES] marine water layer (ENVO:01000295) within the mesopelagic zone...; material: water (ENVO:00002006), including particulate matter (ENVO:01000060) such as...... | reverse complement strand
ATTTAGTGCCTCTATGGCAGCGGCATCTTGTTTTCCTGAAAAGACATAATCATTAGATTCTCCAAACTCACTACGGAGTTTATTTAATTCTTTAGTTAATTGTTCTATCTCTTTTTTAAGGTTTGCCATTTAGTAATGAATTGCAATATTATGTTATATGTCATAAATATGAAAAGGCATCAGTTTTTTGATGCCTTTGTCACATAACTAGAGGTGTTTGGGTTTTTCTTAGGGGTTACTGAACCTGCTGCTTTCATATTTGCTATAGAATCTTCTACAGTACTTTTACTTTGTTCATCATTTTGTTCTTTATAAAACTTATCTATTGAACTATATGTAAACTTTCTAAGCCATATGGGCATGTTATATATAGTATGGAAGTCATACCCCCCCTTACCATGAAATATAATATCGTGAATGCTTGTAAATAAGTTATTCCGATATACTGCTGCTTGTTTAGGCGTCAGGGAAAAAAAAGTTAATGCCGATAGGTACCTCCATTTCCCTTTCTTCGCCATTAATTGTTAATGTTGTTTCTAAACTGATATCGGGTTGTATATGTTTAATATATTCCCTAAGTGCCCGAGAGTCTCGGGCTAAAAGATAGTTATCTACAAAGTCTCGAATGGTTTTTGGGGTTTCATCACCCTCAACCGATGTTATTAAATGTTTCATTCGAGTAGATAGTTCTGCTGAACTTAATTTATTGATTTTTTTAAGTCCTTTTATCTCATTTTCAATTTTTTTCTCTAAATGACCATCCATTATTCTAAAGGTAACATTAGTACCTGTGTGGGGTAAAGTAAATTCAAAATTGTTTTGTCGTTGAGAAAATTTACTTTCATCAATCTCTTTATTTTCTAATAAAGATAAATCAACTACATGCTCTTCACCACTATATTCAAATTCATAATCTTTACCATATCCTAAAATACGTGAAGCAATCATTATAGCATTTTTATCACCTACTAAAAGATCATTATAATTTACTTTTGTAAGTATAAGAGATTGAAGTAATTTATCTAATACTGTACCATTATTGATAAAGTTTTGATTAGTTAAAATATCTTCTTCTTTAGCTGTCATATACTTCATTTCAACCTTCCCACTAGCTAGAGGGTGGTCTAAAGGATAAAGTAAACCTTTAGAAGGCAATTCAATAGTTTCGGTTGGGAACTTGTATTTAACAGGTTCTTGAGGGGTAGGAGTTCCCGATGTTGGGGGAACTTGTGGGGTTCCCGTTGTTGGGGGAACTTGTGGTACTTCGCTTTCCATAAATTTTTATTTGTTTATAACTTAATTGTTCATGTATAAATATGAATATAAAAAAGGAACTTGACATAGCCAAGTTCCCTTTAAAAATAATTGCAAAATTGTTATTAGTAATTCAATACACAATAATCCATACCAATGGTAACTGTTAGGTTTTGAGCGGCAGCTTCATTATCCCAGTTATATTCACCAAATTCTGCAGCTTTAACGAAAGCTCCTTTGATGATCCATTCTGAGACTATATCACCCACAGGGCCTAAAATATCAATTGTTAGATCTTTTTTATAAAAATCTGAATATCCATTTCTACCTGTTACTGACTCATGATGTAAACGAACCCATTCCATTACTGCTTGAGCTCCTGATGGAGTGATTGGATCGAACATTGTCATTGTTAAATCATTCCATTTTAATTTACCCTTAATTTTTCTATACGTGTTGATATGATTAAGAACAATTTCTTCCTGCGAGAATCCGACGGATGAAATACCTTTAATTGTATACGATGGAACACCGTCCACATACATGATAAATCTATTCTGTACCTTAGGTTCAAAAGCTGTGAAAAATATTTCGTTTGGATCTATTACTGCCATTTTGCTTTATATTATGTTGTTATTTTGTTATAAATATTAAATTTTCCTTCTTTTATGCTGGGAAAGTTGCTCCAGTTGGTAAAACATTAAAATCTAGGTAAATAAATTCTGCTGTTTTAGTTGGTTGTAAGTAAATTTGACCAATTAATTGGTTTCTATCAATTACATCCGCAGTATTATTTGAAGAATCCATAATTACTTTAAAAGCATACAAACCTTGTCTTTGTTGTACTGATTCTAAATATGGGTTAACTTGACTTAAAAATGCATTTCTAGTAGCAATAGTATTTTGTTCAAATACTAAATTATCTGCAACTTGTGAAATGTAAGATTTAAGTTGAATTAATAATCTTCTAACATTTACTCTATCTAAAGCACTTGCTTTTGTTTGTAGTGTTTTTTGTCCAAATACTACTGTACCTGATCCTGGGAATGAAGCTATTGGATTTACTTTACCTTGGTATAATACATCTCTGTTTGATTGTGAGAATTTTCTTTCAGGACGTACTACTGTAGCTAATCCACCTCTATTCAAACCTGCAGGTGCAAACCATGCTTCTCCTACTCTATCATTATAAGCATAAACTCCTGGAATCATTGTTGAAGCTGGAACCCATACTAATTCTCCTGTTTCTGGACTTGTCGTTTGTAACCATGGGGCATAAACTGCAGCATAACTGGAATTGTATGATTGAGCTTCGGCTGTCATGGAATTAATTGTAGCACCATATGTTGAAGCATCTACAATTGCAATTGCATCTCCTCTTTCTTGTACCATATTAATTAATTTGGTAGTTGTAGAAGGTGCAGTTTCAATCATAATACCAGGTACTGTAATTGAGTTAAATATATATTCATCTTGATTTGATAATAAATCAATTGAAGTAGTATAATTGGTATTATTTAAACCTTGAATATTTTCAGAATTAACAATTTGCTCATTAAATGCAGCTCCGGCTGTTTCAAAATAAACTTGCCCTGTTGCACTTTCAAATGAACCACTAGCTATTTGTGGTAAAGATGAAGTAAATTCTCCTTTAAAATCTCCGTTATTGTCAAAATATTGAGGTGTTTTAGCATTTACAGCTGAAATATACACATATCTTGATCTGTTAGGATAAGTACCATTATCTTGAACATATGGTGTTGTATCACTAGTATTAACGGTTTTGTAACTATCACCTATTACTTTTGAAATATAATTTGGTGCTGTTGGGTCTAATGATAAATTAGTAAATGATTCTAATACTGTTTTTTGGTCTGTAGTATCACTACCTCGTCTAACTAATAATGTAAACGTACCTGAAGATGTACTAAATTGAGGAATTTCCCATCTTAAATTATCATTTGAACCTGAAACTAAAGCTCCATTAACTTCTGATCCTGAACTATTCATAATAGCACCTTCACCAAATGTTTTTAGTGTGAATGAAGTTGTCTTTGTACTTAATGCACTACCTGAAATATTTGTTGATGTTGCACTTGTAAATGATCCAGATACAACTCTAGTTACTAATAGTGTAGTTCCACCATTATTAAAGTAGTTGTAAGCAGAGTTTGAAGTTAAAAATTCTTGTTGTAAACTTGCACTCATAAAAGTTGTTCCAAATGCTTGAGTATACTCACTATATGAGGTTACTAAAGTTGGAATTCCAACTGGGCCTTTAACTGTTGGGCCTATGATTGCAGCGCCTGCTTGAATTGGTTGGGCGGTTACTGCTGAAAGATCGTTCTCTCTAGCTAATACACCTGGTGATAATAATGTTTCTGCCATTTTATTGTAGATTATAAATATGTTTTGTTATAAATATTATACTTTTTATCAAAATTCAAACTAGTATAATAGTTCATTTAATTTTATTCCGCAATACATATGACACATTTGGTTAAAAATGTAACACATTTTGGATTGATTTTAAAACTTGAGAGGGTTTTATAGATTTAGTACATTCAAAATGTAGTAATGTATCTTTATGATCAGGACACCATTCCCAATCTCCAGGATTTAACCACTCACGATTGAAACATCCAGTACAATTACCTTCAGGTGTTGATACTCTTTCACAGTCTTCAAATTCAGTATAAGATTCACTAAAGCCTGAAATTAATACTACTGGGGTATTTATAGCCCAAGCTAACCAAGATAACCCACTACCTACACCTATAAAGGCTTCAGCATGTTTAATTTGGTTCATTCTAGTTTCAATTGGAAAGTCACCCGTTTCATTAATTACATTTAATAAAGTACCCCCTAGTTTTGAATCATGCCACTCATCATTTAAGGGTTCTTGAGTAATCATCATTACTTTATAACCTTTTACATTTAAAGTATCAATTATTTTCTGCCAACCCCCGGGATGGTTCCAATACTTAGCATGTGCCGAAGCATGTGGAGCAATTACAACATATTTTTCTTCTATTGGGCGACCTGTATCTTGAAAATCTAAAATTGGTTTTACTTCTTTATAATCTAAACCCAAAATTTTGGTTGATGTTTCTTGTAAAGGGATTGGTTTAAAATCACAAGGTATTCTTTGTGAGTTAAATGTTTTATCATCATTGTAAAACCACCCAACACCATACATAGCATATAAATCTGGAACTGATTCACCAGGGGTAGAAAATTCTACTTCTGGGTATTTTGTTTCAAACCATTTATTTTTAAATGTAGAAACTATAACATGGCAGTTCCATTTTTTTCTAAATTCTTCAACATACGGAAACCATGCTAATGTGTCACCAATAGCATTTGAATCTAAATGAATGTAAACTCTCTTACCTTCAGGATTATATTGATGTTCAAATACTAATTCATTAGTAGATAATTCATAAATTTTTATTTCCCAACAAACAAAGTATTTTACATTAGTTCTAGTCCACATATTATTACTAATAACAGTATCATGGACAATTTCATTAGTATCTAAATTCTTTATTGTAACTTTATATTGTTTATCTTGTTTACCTAAGATTTCTACAAATGCCCCTTCAATAAAATTAATATTAAAAGTATTAGAAGGTAACTTAATGGGTAAGTTAAGGTTTTTAATGGAGTTGTAGGTATTAATTAATTCTTGTTTCATAACACTTGATTATATATTTTAAGTAATTCTATTGTTCTATTTTCCCAACTAAAATCAATACCAGTTTTAGTTGAGTCTTTTATGTATTTACCCCAATTATTTAAAATATCATCTAAACCCCTTTCCATATCAAATATATTACGTGGAGATCTCCACATTCCAAAGAAATCAGTTTCCATTTCAATCCAACCAATAATAGGTAAACCACACGCTGCTGCTTCTAATAATGTAAGATTAGGATGTCCAGCTTCCAACTCTGAAGGATGGAGAAATATATCGTGGTCTAAATAAACTTGCCTTAAATCAGCATTACTAGGTTCCCAAATAAATTTTAATTTTGGATAATTTAAAACCCATAAATTTTCATTTATCCAATTTTGATTATTTTTAGGACCTACAATAGTAAGTGGTAAGTTACGTAACATAGCTAAACCAACACCATATGAAAATCCCTTCCTATCGTGTCCATTTTTACCACCCATACCATTATTAGCAACCATTAATAATTTTGGTTCTTTAGGTACTAATTTAGGAGTACTTTCAGGATAAAAACCATTAGTATTAACCCCATGTGCAAAATATATGCACTTTGGGTGATTAAAATAATCTACTAACCATTTCGCGGGCATTAATGAAATTAATGAACCTTCAATTGCTTCTAAATTTTCTTTAAATGTTGATGATTCTTTACCATAGTATTTTACATGGTGATCATGCAATTGGTAGATATATGGAATGCCTCTATTTTTTAAATCTATTGCTAAATTAGCTACATGACAGTGAACTATATCAAACTCACCAGGTTTAATATGACCCGCCAGTTTATGAGTAGACTCATGACCTAATTTTCTTTGGTTTTCTTCAAACTCCCATATAATTTTTTCTATTGCTCCCCAATTTTTAGGAGGTATATCTAAACCACATGCCGGGTCAATGTGAACTATTTTCATAATGTTGCGTATATTTCAGGGCTATTATTATCCATTCCTTTAAATTCTTGTTCTATAATACTAAAACCTGGTAGGTGTTTAGTATAAATTTTTTCTGCGGTACCTACTTTTAATTGAGCCACATTACACACCCACATATCAAAAGCATCCCAAGGAGTATTATTGATTTTATTCTGAATATAATTAATTTTATTATTATTAATTAAATATGATTGAGCTGGAATAAATGGTGTTATATCTGTGTAAAGATCTTCAATTTTAGGTCCATTTAAGTTACGATTATTAAATGGGTTTCCAAATCCAATAATATCTTGATTATTTTCTTTTGCTAACCTACTAAAACGATCTAATGATTGTTTTAATTCACTAAACGGAGAATCTACAATTACATCACCTTCAAAAATTAAGATATAATCATAATCCTTATTATCTTCAGCTAATAGTGCATCTGTATGGGCTTTATAACAACCATAATGTCCTGGGGCTAATTTATAATGTCCGGGTTTGTCTTGAACATCATCTGGTCTATTGCAATTATCTTTTGGTGGTAGTTCTGTCCAGATTTTATTTATGCGTTGTTCATATTTAATACCTGTTAATTGGCAAAATTCTTTTACATTTTCGGAAGAACGGATTTCTTTTTCATTTGTATCCGGTTCTGTAACTAAATGCATTAGTTTAATTTTAGGTTTTATTTCATATTGGGATCTATCCCCAAACCATTCAAATAAACCATTTTTAAATATTTGGTTATTTCTATAATCATCATCAACTATTACTGTTTTAGAATCTAATTGAACATTGGTAGCTAAATCATAAGTATCCCAAGTAACTTTAAATATATCTCCTTCAGTAAATTTTACAATATCATATACGTGAAATTTGCTAGTGATTTGAAATTCTGCGGTATTTGTAATTACCCCATTTTTTTCTAAAGTGTATTTTAATAAACGGCTATCATTACTATTTGAAATTTGTACAAATGGGGTAAAGTGGTCTGGGATATTACTTGGTAGGATTGTAAAATATTCTACTCGGGAGTAATCTTTATGGGTGAAGGTTTCAACACATTTAGATTGAAATTTTTCTCTTTCTTCCCAATAAACATTTGATTCATTTTTAAATCCATGATACATAAGATTTTCTAAACCATTAGATTCAGCTCCCCACTTAGACATTAAAGCATCATACTGTTGGGCATTGTCAATTTTAGGTTTTTGTAAGAAAAATTCAGGACGAATACCTAAAAACCAAGTTGTTATTTGTTTACCCTCTAATGCTTGATCTTCTCCAAAAAATGCATCTTTAGTATTAAGGATAGAACTAATTTTGTTTACATAAGATTCATCTTTTAAGATGTAGTCATAATTGAGAAAATATACCTTTTTAATACCTAAACCCTCAGCTAAAGCACACCCATTATAGTAATTTGTATAACAAGTGGGACCATGATATACATCATTATCTTCACCTGTTAAATTAATGTGAGCTTTCATCTCATTCGTAGACATCCATGAATTTGTATAAAAGGTATGTTTAGTTAAAATATTATGATTATCATTAATTGAGTAATCTGCTAATTTATCTAATTCTTCTGGTATTGGTATGTGGGATGTTAGGATAACTTTACGCCCTGTAGCTTTAACAGCTTTAATACACTCTATAGTTGTATCAATTACAGCTTTAGTATTAGGGTAGGTAGAAATAATAAATGCTTCCTCTTTAGGATCAATGTTTAAAGGTTTTTCATATTTAAAATCTGATAAATCTAAAACTGAAGAGATTATATCCTTGTTTTGATTTTTATCTTCGGTATTTAAATAATCTACACTATCAAATGTATCAAAATAATCTAAATATACTGGAAGATTGTAAATGAGTAGGTTCATATTCCATGAAATAGCTTCACGAATTACTAAAGGCATTGTTTCTTTATCCGTGTTAGTTCCACGAGAAGTAAATAGGAATAAGTCCATCGCCTTATAAAAGTTATCCACATCACTACGTTCATTCCACCAGATTACATTGGCAGGCTTGTCAGCCATTAATGGCTCCCAATAATGTCTAAAATTATCTGCTTGATTACCAACACTGTGAAATTGAACATCAGGAAGCATTTTAGCGTATTCAAAAAACTCTGCTTGATTTTTTCTAGGTGTAAATAACCCAACGTGTAAAACATGTTTTTTATTAGGATCTAAACCTAAAGCACTTAATGCTTCTTCTCTATTTGGGCGTTCTTTATACTCAATTGGATAATAAATTACCTCTTGAGGTACGTTAATATTTTTATATTGTTTTTTCTGCCATTCTGATACAAAAATAAACTTATCTGGTAAGAATGTTTTATTATTAGTATCCATTGATGAATCGTGGGATGTTTCTATTAAAGAATAAGATCTATCTTGATTATATAATCTTTTAGCAATCTCAAAATCCATAAAATATTCAGGAATTTCTTCTAGATGAATTATGTCGGGTTGGATTTGATCGATAATATCGAAAAGTTCAGTTTTATCTTCACCTAAAACAAAAAATCGTTCAGGGGGGATCATATTTTGTAATCGATCCTTTTGAACAACTAATACACCACCTGTTAGATTATCCCATTCAATTAAATATACTTCAATTTCATCTTTTATTAATTCTACTTTTTTAGTAAGATATTGAGGTAGCCCTCCTGTAGATAAGTGAGGGGCAATGCAAAGCAATTTTTTCATAAACTAATTTTAACAATATAACGTAATATAATAACTAATATTTACATATCCAAATTATAACCTATTACTGAACCCAAGCCGGCATCCAATAATCTGTGCCCCCAATATTAACTACTACCCAACCTGCAGCAACTAACCCAGCATTATTTGGAACTTCTGGATCTTGAAATCCAAAATTAGCGGGTGAATTATTAGCAGCGTTAAATATATGACCCGCCCCACTAGTACCGGATGTACCTACTACCCCTGCAGCACCACTAGTACCTGATGTACCCGGAGAGCCTGGAGTACCTGATCCTGAAGTACCATTTGAGCCTTGGATTGTTGATCCTGCAGTATTAGATGCTCCTGAAGTACCTGCAGTACCTGTTGTACCTGAAGTATTTGACCCTCCAGAATTACCACCTAAACCTGATGTACCTGTTGATCCTGCTGTTCCCGCAGTTCCTGAAGTGCCGGCTTTACCTGAGGTACCTGTAGCTCCATTTGTTCCTGAAGTACCTGTTGTACCCGATGTACCTGGAGAAGTGCCACTTGTACCTGCAACCCCATTTGTACCTGAAGTACCACCCTTACCTGAGGTACCTGTAGCTCCATTTGTTCCTGAAGTACCGGTTGTACCTGAAGTTCCTGGTGATGTTCCTGATGTTCCAGTTAAACCGTTTGTACCTGAAGTACCTGTTGTTCCGGAAGTGCCAGCTAAACCTGAAGATCCAGTTGAACCTGAAGTACCTGATGTTTTGCTTGAGCCTGAAGCACCTGTTATACCTGTAGTTCCTGTTGAACCTGATGTTCCTGAAGTACCTGCTTTACCTGAGGTACCTATTAAACCATTTGTTCCGGATGTTCCGGTTGTACCTGAAGTACCTGGAGAAGTGCCACTTGTACCATTTAAACCATTTGTTCCGGATGTTCCGGTTGTACCTGAAGTACGACTTACACCATTTGTACCTGATGAACCTGAAGTGCCTGAAGTACCTGGGGAAGTGCCACTAGTACCAGTTAAACCATTTGTACCTGAAGTGCCGGTTGTTCCTGATGTTTTACTTAAACCTGAAGATCCAGTTGAACCTGAAGTACCTGATGTTTTGCTTGAACCTGAAGCACCTGATATACCTGTTGTTCCTGTTGATCCTGCAGTTCCTGAAGTGCCTGAAGTACCACCCTTACCTGAAGTACCTGTAGCTCCATTTGTCCCAGATGTTCCAGTTGTACCTGAAGTTCCGGGGGAAGTACCGCTTGTACCATTTAAACCATTTGTACCTGAAGTACCGGTTGTTCCTGAAGTACGACTTACACCATTTGTACCGGATGAACCTGAAGTACCTGAAGTACCGGGCGATGTCCCAGAGGTACCAGTTAAACCGTTTGTACCTGAAGTACCGGTTGTTCCTGAAGTACGACTTACACCATTTGTACCGGATGAACCTGAAGTACCTGAAGTACCGGGCGATGTCCCAGAGGTACCAGTTAAACCGTTTGTACCTGAAGTACCTGTTGTTCCTGATGTTCCTGATGTTTTACTTAAACCTGAAGATCCAGTTGAACCTGAAGTACCTGAAGTACCGGGCGATGTCCCAGAGGTACCAGTTAAACCGTTTGTACCTGAAGTACCTGTTGTTCCTGATGTTCCTGATGTTTTACTTAAACCTGAAGATCCAGTTGAACCTGAAGTACCTGATGTTTTGCTTGAGCCTGAGGCACCTGCTATACCTGTAGTTCCGGTTGAACCTGAAGTGCCTGAAGTGCCTGAAGTACCAGCTTTACCTGAAGTACCTGTAGCTCCATTCGTACCTGAAGTACCTGTTGTACCTGATGTACCTGGAGAAGTGCCACTTGTACCCGCAACTCCATTTGTTCCGGATGTTCCTGTTGTACCTGAAGTACGACTTACACCATTTGTACCGGATGAACCTGAAGTACCTGATGTACCTGGTGATGTTCCTGATGTTCCAGTTAAACCGTTTGTACCTGAAGTACCTGTTGTTCCTGATGTTTTGCTTAAACCTGAAGATCCGGTTGAACCTGAAGTTCCTGAAGTTTTACTTGAACCTGCTGCCCCCGCAATACCTGTAGTTCCGGTTGAACCCGATGTTCCTGAAGTTCCTGCTTTTCCACTAGTACCATTACCTCCATTTGTCCCAGAGGTTCCAGTTGTACCTGAAGTACCTGGAGAAGTGCCACTTGTACCAGCAACTCCATTTGTACCTGAAGTACCTGTTGAGCCTGAAGTTTTGCTTGAGCCTGCTGCTCCTGCAATACCTGTTGTTCCTGTTGAACCAGCTGTACCAGAGGTACCTGAAGTACCTGAAGTACCTGCTAAACCTGATGAGCCTGAAGTACCAGCTAAACCTGAAGTACCATTTGCACCTGAAGATCCAGTTGAGCCTGAAGTACCTGAAGTTTTGCTTGAGCCTGCTGCTCCTGCAATACCTGTTGTTCCTGTTGAACCAGCTGTACCAGAGGTACCTGAAGTACCTGAAGTTTTGCTTGAGCCTGCTGCTCCTGCAATACCTGTTGTTCCTGTTGAACCTGAAGAGCCTGAAAGACCTGATGAGCCTGTTGAACCTGCTGTACCTGATGTTCCAGCTGTACCTGATTCTCCTGAAGTACCATTTGCACCATTTGAACCTGAAGATCCAGTTGAGCCTGAAGTACCTGAAGTCTTACTTGAGCCTGAGGCACCTGCAATACCTGAAGTACCTGTTGAACCACTTGTACCAGAAGTACCTGTTGTACCTGATGTGCCGGATGAACCTGAAGTACCAGCTAAACCTGAAGTGCCACTAGCACCATTTGAACCTGAAGACCCAGTTGAGCCTGAAGTACCTGATGTTTTGCTTAAGCCTGATGCTCCTGTTATACCTGTAGTTCCGGTTGAACCCGAAGTTCCTGAAAGACCTGATGAGCCTGTTGAGCCTGCTGTACCTGATGTTCCTGAGGTACCCGCTAAACCTGAGGTGCCTGAAGCACCTACTGTACCTGAAGTACCTGTTGAGCCTGAAGTACCTGAAGTCTTACTTGAGCCTGCTGCTCCTGCTATACCTGTTGTTCCTCCTGAACCTGCAGTTCCTGAAGTACCTGATGTACCTGAAGTACCATGTGAACCTCCTGAAGTGCCTGATGTACCTGATTTACCACTTGTACCATCAGCACCTACTGTACCTGAAGTTCCTGTTGAACCACTTGTACCAGCCGTACCTGAAGTACCTGATGTACCGGTTGTACCTGAAGTGTTTGATATACCTCCAGCACCTGCCGATCCTGAAGATCCTGAAGATGTAGAATCCCCAGTTGAACCTGAAGTACCTGCTGCCCCCGTTGAACCTGAAGTTTTGCTTAAACCTGCAGTTCCAGATGTTCCTGATGTACCTGATGTTACGCTTCCTCCAGAAGAACCTGATGTTCCATTTGAACCTCCACCACCACCACTACCACCAACAACAGAAACCACACGGCCATCTTTATTAGTAGCTAAAACTCTATCAGTTCCTGCAGTATTTATAGAACCTGTAGGAACACTTAGTAAGAACAAATCTTGTTTAAAAACTGATTGTCCTGGTGTATCTCGTCTACTGGAAAATTTTCTATTTTCAGCCATTTAAGGTTTGTTCGTTTATCTTGTGATAATAAATATGAAGATAAGAAGGGGCATTAGCCCCTCCAAATTTTGATTTTAATTAAAATATTATTTTTTATTATTTAATAAACGTTTTTTAACTTCTTTACCATTTAAAAATTTAGCATTTTTAAATTCTTCGTGGGTTGCCCGGATAATGGGTTTCCCACTATCCTCCATTTGTTTTAATATTTCAGGGGTTAATTTATACATTGTTATTAAGGAGGTGAATATCCTGGGAATACATAATCTGTTCCTGAAACATTGACTACCATCCAGATATCTGGGGTACCTAAGAATACATTTGGAGGTCCTTGATTTGATATTATTTCATCTGGTGGACCTACTCCTTGTGGTCCAGGACCATTGGCTGAATTATCAATTCTTGCTGTATTCGTATATGTTAAACCAGATACTCTTAAAGTATTTGAAGAATTATTTACTGTAGCAAAATCGGCAGATTGAACTGTTGTTCCATTTACTGTTCTAACTAAATAATTTGGATGATTTGAAAATGTACCTCCACTAATACCACTAGTACCATTTATACTAGTACCACTTGTACCTGCTACTCCGGTTGTACCAGCTGTACCTTGTCTACCTGATGTTCCTCCAGCACCACTTTGACCATTTGCTCCTGCGTTACCATTTGTACCATTTGTACCACTTGTACCAGAAGTTCTTGAAGGACCACTTGTAGCATTATTACCTGCTGTACCATTTGTACCTGAAGTACCAGATGTACCTGAAGTTCTAGATCCGGATCCACTTACACCATTATTACCAGTAGTACCATTTGTACCTGAAGTACCTGATGTACCTGCTTTACCTGAAGTTTTGCTTCCACCTGAAGTACCTGCTGTAGAACCTGTTGTTCCTGAAGTACCGTTTTTACCTGCTGTGCCTGAAGTTTTACTTTGACCTGAAGTACCTGCTGTACCTGAAGTTTTACTTAAACCTGAAGTACCATTTGTAGCACCCGTTGTTCCTGAAGTACCGTTTTTACCTGAAGTACCATTTGTTCTTGATAATCCTGAAGTACCTGCTGTACCACTAGTACCTGATGTAAATGATCCTGAACCATTTGTACCATTTATACCAGATGTACCTGAAGTACCTGCTGTACCTGAAGTTCTACTTGCACCCGAAGCACCATTAACACCTGAGGCACCATTAGTACCATTTGAACCATTTGTACCTGAAGTTCGTGAAATACCACTTGCACCATTATTACCATTATTACCTGTTGTACCACTTGTACCATTTGTACCCGATGTTTTGCTTAAACCACCTTGCCCTGCGGCACCAGCGGCACCTGTTGTACCTGAGGTACCGTTTGTACCTGAAGTTTTACTTAGGCCTGAACCACCTGCATTTCCTGAAGTACCGGTTGCCCCCGTTGTACCTGAGGTACCATTTGTGCCTGATGTTTTGCTTAAACCGCTTTGACCTGCTGCTCCAGCATTTCCTGTTGAACCACTTGTACCATTTGTACCTGAGGTCTTACTTGCACCACTTTGTCCTCCTGCTCCAGCTGCACCCGTTGAACCACTTGTACCATTTGTGCCTGATGTTTTGCTTAAACCACCTTGCCCTGCTGCACCCGCGGCACCTGTTGTACCTGAAGTTCCATTTGTACCTGAAGTTTTGCTTAGACCTGA
>TARA_R110000824_G_scaffold8691_5_pt1 | contig 13906 bp, 20 predicted proteins | sample TARA_R110000824 | Tara Oceans TARA_R110000824 (sample SAMEA4397747) | marine metagenome | biome: Polar Biome; feature: [MES] marine water layer (ENVO:01000295) within the mesopelagic zone...; material: water (ENVO:00002006), including particulate matter (ENVO:01000060) such as...... | reverse complement strand
ATGCAGTCTCAATGGCAGGATTATGAGCAGGACATGAGAAACAGAGGTATAACCTTCGACCAGATAATGCAACAGAATAGATTCAATGAGAACCAGAGGCAGTTTGCAACACAGGCTGACCTTCAAGCCCAACAGATTGCAGGGAGTGCTGCAGCTAATTACAACCCTTATGGGTGGCGGGATGCTATAGGTGATGTTGGTAATATATTCCTGAATTGGAATGCTTATCGTCCCCGTACTGGGTAAGAGGAGTTATACCTATGGCTGATTGGGAAGGAATACAAAGAATACTAGGAATGAACCTTGCAATGCAAAAGGGTCAGGCAGAGAATCGGCAAAGGGAAGCTATTGCTATTAGAGGAAGAGAGGAATCCACTCTTCGTCAGTTTGGAATAAACCCTAGGAATATGAGTCATAAACAGGTGGCTTCTGCGTATGATATTCTCCTCAATGAACAGACACAATTAGCTGCTGCTGAAGAAAAAAACAGACAACAGATAGCGATGCAAAAGAGAAATAAGGAAATCTACGATGCTCAACAGGCTAGTATAAAAGCGGCAGAGACTGAAACATTAAACCAAAATGAAAAACGTGCATCGTATCTTTTGCCTATGATTAAAGCAGGTGAAGCTTCAAGGGAAGATATGATCTGGTTTAACGAGAACCGAAAATCGTTGGCTAACGTAAAAGGACCGATAGATTTTACATCTCATCTTATACCTACAACCGCAGAAGAAGATAAAATATCTGGGGCTGCCAAACTGAGGGACACCCAAGCAACAAACCAAAGGTTTGTTGATGTAATGACTCCCGACGTTGTCTATGGAGCAATGAAGAAGAGGTATAGCGGTGTTCTTGATGAACCATTTGATGAACATTTTGCGGACCTTAACAGTGAGTTACATGCTGCTCCTTCGCAGTTTCTAGATGCATTAGAGGACTATTTTCTATCGACAACAAAAGACACTGACATTAACAAACCAAGTATAGCACAGGATTGGTCTCGTAAGATGTATATGCATCTGAGGAAGGACTTAGCAAAACAGCCATCTTCCTTCTTGGATTACTTTCGTGATGCAAAGCTGCCCGTTTCTACAAAATTCGAGTATCCCCTTTATCCCCAAGAAGGTGTAGCTCAAGCAGATCAGACCCAAGTGGCTGGGTCGCAAGTGGCTGGGCAACAAGCGGTTGGACAACAAGTGACTGCTGAAACTTTAGATGCAGAAGGGACTTTCGCTTGGGTAAATAATGGCAAAGATCTAGGTCCGAGCCAACAAAAACTTGCTATTGCTTTTGAAAATCTTTTACCGAATACTCCTGAAAATAAAAATTGGCGAGATACGTTGATGGGTATCGCATTTGTAGAATCAAACTTTAATAATGAGAATTGGCTTAAAAATTCGGGATCTACTGCCACTGGCCCCTTTCAATTCATAAGCGAGACAGGGTATGACATGTTAAAGCGTTATTTCGATACGGATGAAGGAGTTCGGGAGGGAGTTTTGTCAGGAATAAGAGACAAGTCTTTCAGGGATAATATTTCAGACAAGCTAAGCTTTAGGGAGGTTAGGAGAAAGCTGAGGGATGAGGAGGACCCCCTATATAATAAGGACGATTTCGACCGATTAAAGGAAAATATTAATCGGTGGGTGTTAGATCCAGAGGTAGCACTTAAATTAGTTCAAGCCCTTGTAATTGACAATGCTAAAGTTTGGAAGAACACACACTCTCTTTCAAGTCCCAACTATGGTGCTGCTATAGCTTCGCATCATCTTGGACCGGGTGAATTAGGAGCAGTATATAAGAGGTATAAGGTCCATCCATCTGATTCTCCTAGTAAGTTCATCCCTAAATTGATTGCGGAGTTCAACAGCCTTACTAAGGCACAAAAGGAGACATCCCCGTGGTCAGAAAGAAAAGAGTTTGCAGATTGGTGGCCGAGATATTTAGAGTACAAAGCGAAAGCTGGCGAATATAATGGGGGCGGAGATGTCTGAGCCTACAAATAAGAGAAGACATGACTATGTCATGGACAAACTTTCTATTAGTAATCCTGAATTTGTGAGGAATGTGAAGGCTGCAAGTGATCGGGGGAAGCCTCTCTATTCTGAGCAGGAAATCTATGACATGTATGAAGGTTCCCGTAGTATGTTTGGGAAGGTAGCAGATTTCCTTGAGATCCCAGAAAACTTTGTCTCCCAAGCTATATATGAAACTAACCCTGAACACTATGACGCAATAAAAGCTGAGCCTTCAGAAGAGATGGGAATCCGAGGAGCACTCCTTGCAGTGGGGACTGTGATAGCTTCAGGATCACTCCTTGTGCCTAAGTTAGGCGTTATAGGTGCTGCTTTAACAGGGGCTGGGCTTGTTACTTCCGCAGGTATTACAGCCGCTGCTGGCAAAGGGCTTCTTGGCATGCCCAAAGAGGATCGTTGGGATGACGCATGGAATTCAATGTCAGAAACTTGGGATGAATTGTCCAAAGATCCTTGGGATAGACAGAGTGAGCTTCGGACCTTTAGAGATCTTATGCCCGATAGTCCGAACATGTCTATGTTCCTTGGTGTATCGATGCCTGATCCCTTCTTTGATTTAGGACTACCTATCGCTGGGAAGTTAGGCAGTAAGTTTCTTGGCAAGGGTGCAAAAGAAGCTGTCAGGATTGGGGAAGATGGTACTGAAGAAGTGGTGAAACTTACTGCTGAGGCCCCCAGTGTTAAGCAGATGTTCAAGGAGACTGGGAAGGTAGCAGTCGAAGAAGGATCAGCCTTAATAGAAGAAGGTGCAGAGTACCAGAGGTTAGTATCAGAAGGGATTGGGCCAGAGGAAGCGAGACACATAATAGAAAAGACAGCAAGAGAAGGTATTTCTTCTAGATATAAAGAGGGCAAGAGCATTATTCAGAAATACTTTGCTCTGCCAGAAGGTAAAAAGGGGAAGCCACTTAAGAAGAAACAGGCACTCAGAGCCTTTAAAAAAGACCTTGCCGAATTTAACGCCCCAGCCTCCCTTGACGATCTTGGCAACGTAGATTTTGAAGAAGGATTAAAGAGCATAAAAGCATCCATGTCTAATAGGGGGAAGTTAGTTAAAGAATATATTGATCTCTATAAGGGTGCACCTCCAGAAGAAATTGATTTAGCTTACCTGTTAGGCCATCGTATGAAAAAAAATGTCATCGATAAAGATAACATAAATGCATACGACCAGACAGGTACGGTTGGGAAAGCAGCCTTTCTGGGGACGGATGTTTTTCGCTATACGGAAGCTATCTTTGGTCGTGTAAGTAAGTTCATGGATGACTTTATAGTTCCTACTACGAAGGGAGTGGTAGAGGCTATAAAGAAGACAAGTATGCAGAGGAAAGAGTTTGAAAGACTTGCTAAAGCAGCAGGTGTAAGGACATTAAAATGGGGTGGGAAAAGAATAAAAAGTAGCAAGCAAACAGCAGGTGAAGCGATTAATATAAAAATATTTGAAGCTGTTGATTCTGGTGATCTAAAAGAATTACTTCCAGCACAACGAGAGTTGGCTTTCTACCTTATTAATCACTACGAAGAAGCGTTGAATACTACCAATAAGATCCTTCGTTCTTTAGACAAACCAGAAATAGGAACTTCTTATATTAGGAAGGCAGAGGATGGTACAGAGGTCCGTCTTCCCGGCAACTATCTCCCTCGTATATGGGCTATGAATTGGCTTGATGAAATCTTTGATGGCTTTAGGAATATCCCTGATGATGTTCTTAGAAATATTGATGATGTTGCCACTTCCTCCAAGAGCATTGATGAACTTGGGGCTGGGGTGGAGGAGTTAGTTAAGGGTAGTGGTAAGAAAGTAACAGACAGAGCGTTGCCATGGGCTGCTTTCATGCAGAAACGTACAGGTCAGGGCAAAGACTATCTCAAAGATGTGGCTGAAACATTCGATGACTACAACGACAAAATCAATCGAATGAAATACGCATCTTACCCAGCAGAGCTGACCTTTCGTGCTATTGATCAGCTTGCTAAAGCTGGGAAGATAGACATTCCTACTGCTACATACTATAAGGATTGGTTGTCTACTGGAGTTATGAGTAAGAGAGCAACGATAGACAAGGCATTGTTCCCTCAAGGCCGTCCTATGGTTGCGAGGGCAGTTGATAAGTTAGTAAGTAATATGAGCCGTAATCTTCTTTCAGGATCTCTCCAGTTTTTCATGACTAACTTAGCATCCTTCCCTCAATATGTAGCAGGTGCAGGTGCAGGTACTACAGCACAAGCTCTTTGGCAGTCGAAGGGTGAGCTTATGAAGGGCTTGCCGACTGTCCTGCGTGGCCTTGGGGCTACTGCGAATGAAGGGACAATGTCATTCGCCAGAAAGTACAGCCAGACATTACAGGTAAGAGAGATCACTAAGTATGAGAATCAGGGGCGTAAGATCCTGTCAGAAAATAATATATTCAGTGCATGGGAAGGGATCATAGAGAGTGCGGATCATTTCAATGTAGCATGGGGATTTAATACTGGGTACATACATGGAAGAAAGATGGGGATGGGCTTTGAGGATGCTGTAAAACACGGGGATGAATGGGCAAGTAGAACACAGGCGATATATGACAGGGCATTTGTTTCACCTATCCTCAGGAACAAAGTAGTTCAGACTGCTATCCCATTCCAAACTTTCACAACCAACCTCTTCCAATGGTTTTCACGAGACATAGCAAGAGGTGGACTGAGGGGGAAGTGGACGGACCCAACTACTGGTGCACAGATGATGGAAAAGGAGTGGTCTACTGCCAAGAAGTTAGGGATAGCTACTCGCTTTTTAGGTACAGCCTATGCTATTAACTTAACATATAAAGCGATGGGATTAAGTGGGCCTTGGGATCTCAAGTCTGTAATCCCCTTCGCTCCTCTAATATCAACGGTGACAGGTGAGGCATTTGACGCACCATACGGGTCTAAGGAGATGCAGTTTACTTTCATAGATCCCCTAAGAAAAGTTTGGACAGGAGTTTGGGCTGAAGATTATGACCTGCAAGATCCTGACTTCAGGAAACTCCCAGAAGGGTTGCTCATGTTGCAACCTTTAGGGTTCGGACTACAACTGAACAAAACATTAACTGGATTGTATGATGTTGCAGAGGGGTCAGCACTCATCCCTAACAAGAGAGGCAGCAAAGTCCGTAAGACTCTCAGTGATAGGGACAAGGCTATGTCGATACTTCTCGGACCAAGGAAGACTAATGCTTGGGAAGAAGTCAGAGGAGAATTTGATCCACAGCCGTCCACTATCCAGACTGCTGACAAGATTCTTTTTCCTCAGTCTTTCCCACCTTACCAAGACGATTAGCTTCTTTCCCAAGAATTCTTAAGGCACTCAGCTTACCTTGCATCTCTACGCTGGGAAATCTTGTTACCTCTCGCTTTACCGCCTTGTAGGTTTTCCTTAACCATTCAATATCCTTCTCCTTATACTCCTCAAGAGTCCTCTCCTCTGCTTCAGAGAAGAGGCTTGTCTTTGTTGTAAGGTGAAGTCTCTTACTGTACATTCTCTTAAAGGCTTTTCCCATTAGGTATCCTTTCAAAGTATGACATATGTAAATAACATACAGGCTCTATATCAGAGACCCCACCTCTGCCTCTCCTTCCTCCCATTGCTACATGAGAATCCTGTATAGTTTTTGATCCTACCTCAAGGCGATAGAACTCAGGCTCTCCTCCTGATGGAGAGCTTTTGAATGATGCTAATAGGTAGAAGGGAATGCCTGTCATTCGAGATAATATTACTCCTTCTGTAAGCTTTGTTGTTGATATCATCAGGGCTGGATACTTCTTAACAGAATGGGATCTGTGTTTGTATTCTATCCATGCAGTAATAGCCCCCTCATTATCTATCTGGGCAATATCAACCCTGTATGTTTTAGGGAGTTGTGTATAGTTATCACCAGTCGCATCCTTGAGAATCTGAATAGCTTTCTTTTCATTAGACCTATCTTCATCAGTCTCGTATAACATCATTCCCCCTAAGCAGTCTCATCGACTTCATTAAAGATGTGGTTGATGGGAGAGTAGGTTGTAATCCTCAAGGGAGTGGCATCAATATCTTCCATCGTGTCCATCCATTTACTGAAGGTGTATCTTGAAGATGACACTGCAAGGACTGGCTTCCCCGATAGATTAAGAGGTTCTATCTTATCTCCCATGCCAATACATCCCTGCACATCCGTAGGCCAATTGGCGATATGGATTTTAATTAAAGACCTGCCTTCCACATCTGAGACTTCAAAGCAGGGGTATCCCCCTCGATGGTATCTGCTTCTGAAGATTTTATACGTACCTTCAGGGATGCATGAGATGCTTGCCTTGTTATCTAACCATGGGCGTTCAACCGTGAAGCATTTAAAGGCTTTGTGGATGTCTTCCTCTTGAGACCATCTTCCGTATGTCCCAAATGGCAAGTAGCTTCTTTCTAAGGTTATCATAATGGCCCTCCCACTAAGTTTATATAGTTTCCGAATAACATATTTAACAAGAAAAAGAACAACCCCCAAGAAAGAACTATGAATAGCAGTATGGACAGGATCATCCCTCCTCTTTCAGAGTACCGCTTACAAAATCTTTTAAATAGCCTCATCGCTTTCCCTGCGGTATAAAGTAAATCATACTGCCACTTGCCTAAAGCAGCCCAGAATTTTATCTTGGTTCTCTTTCTCATTCCGTAGTCTCCTTATCTCCCCCTAAGATGGAAGCGAATTGATCAAGCTCCATAACTACAAGGGGTTGTTCTCTGTCCGTTTTAACAATCAGATAGGTAACTCCTTCGATCCATCTATAAAGCAATCCAAATCCAGCCCCCCCCTTACGTGCTTTCACTTCAGCCCTTTCACCGCAGACAATAAGGTCTCCAGTATAGGACCCTCCTGCAGCACCTGAGAGAGGGACTCTCTCTGCAGGAAGGCCAAACTCCTTGAGCTTGTTTACCATCTCACGTTCTATACGAAGACCTTTTTGTCTTTGGCTCTTGCCCATATTTTTTTCCTCTTTATCCGGCAGTGCTAACTGTGTCCTATCGGGTCGGGTCCTGTTTGGGTACATAGTACATCGAGCACTGCCGGATAAAATGTAATCCCTCCGAAGTTAGAAGGGGAGATCATCTATAGTTTCTGGATCTGGAACAGTTTCTACTTTCGGCTCATTGGCCTTTGTCGCTTTGATAAGATCAATAGCCCCTGACACCTCTGCTTGAGTGACTACCTCTCCACTGTCAATTTTGTTTTTAATGTCCACAATCAGATCTAACTCCTCCCACTTCGTTTCTTTCATCAAGCGAAGCATGAATGCATAACTCTTAGGAGAAGCTGGTGCTGGTCCTGTGCCTCCAGAGACAGACGCAGGTGCGGGAGGAGGACTATTTCTTACCTCGGTGACCTTGGTCTTAGGAATGCTTCTTGATTGCTCAGAGATAGCGTTAGCTACCTCATCAGCACTGGCAAACTCACTCCCTCCATATGAAGCAGCAGCGAGTGCTCTCCCGATTGCAGATGTCTCGCATACCTCAAGGTATGAGGTAGCATTGATACGAGATGCATCGGCTCTTTCAAAGGCATGGCCTGCAAAGATTCGTCCGATATCTCCAGCGTCTGACGAATCGTAGATGATTACTGTGGCTTTAACCATAGCCTTTTCATCGTCGAACTTGAGGACTTCTGTGGTAATGGAGACCAACCCTTTATGATCCCTATGAATCTGGTTTACACGTTCAGCCACTGTAAGGTACTCGTTACCGTGTATTGTCACTGGCATTAGTTGTTCCCCCATTTGTTGTTATGTCTAACGACCCATTCACTATTGGCATTTCGCCTTTCGGCGGCAAGACGATGTTCACAGTAGACTGTTGAGCCGCAACAACGCCACTGGACGAACGATGTTCCCCCATCATAGCTGAACTCTCTCTGCTTAAAATCTGTAGAGAGGTAGCCAGATCTTTAATCGCTCGTGTGTTAAGGTCACTTGTATCTTCTACATCGAGAAGAGAATGTATATGGAGAAGCACCTTCCTATTTGCTTGAGTAGCTATGAATGCAAGCTGTTGCTTTGCTGAAGCCCACTCGTTCTCCAAAAAATTAAAAACTTCTACTTCCCCAGCTTCATCTTTGTTCTTTCTCCACTCCTCCAGATACCTCCTGACTTGTCGGTGAGACACTCCAGTTGTTTCAGACGCAAGCTGTAAGTAGTTGGACTGACCTTCAAGCCTATAGGCTTCAGCCACGGTAATAACAGATTTCTTTTCTTCAGCTAATGCTGTCGTCTGTTTCTTATTGGTTCTTGGCATCGTCAACTATCCCCTTCATCTTTTCAAGAGCTTTTTTAACTTCACTTTTGGATGCAGGAGCACCTGTTGTTTCTGGAAGCTCATACCTTTTATACATAACGTGGCTATCCAGTTTTATTATGTTGTTAATGAGGCCCATCCCACAAGTACGAACCCAACCCCCAACAGAATTGATCTTGCTTTTATTAACGGATTTAGTTAAGAGTCTTGCCCTCTCGATAGGGGCTTCAAGTGCCAAGAGTTCTTTTAAGACAGAGGCAGTATAGTTATCCGATGGAGTTTGTCCTGCCCCTATGATTAGCTCTTCCGCTAAAGCTTTCCATTCACCCTCTTCTGGTTTCTTAATGACAGCAGACTTCTTAGGTGCGAGTTCCGGTTCTGGGAGGGGAGTAATAAGCCACCCTCCGTCTATTATACGATAAGAAATAATACCTTTCTCCTCTAAATGGAGAAGAGGAGGAGCAATGGAACCCCCAAGCAGTTCTTCCAGTTCCGCTTCCATATCATCATCCACGGTTATCGTCCGAATTTTATCACGAGTCATTCGGGCAGATAACTCTGTGTACAGATAGCGATCTCTTCCTGCCAACCCAAAGAATCGGGTAAGACTACATCTAAAAGATGTCATTCATTCTCCTTCCAATACAGGGTAATCCATCAATCTACTGAGACATTCGGGGCAACATATGGCACTTACGGCTGGATAGTCACCTGACGAATCCGCAGTTTCTACTGTCGAGCATTCCAACGGGCAACCTCCCCATCCGCACTGACAGTTGACAAAAATGTCTAGTCTGGGGTCATAGTCAAGTTTCATTCTTCTTCCTTCTTCCTTATGCCATCGAGGAGTTGACTCCCTTCTGTCTCCATATGAAGGGTTTTGGTATCTACCTTATAGTCGATATGATCAATAGGTTCTGTTGGCAAGATAGGACTCGTTCCAAATGCATCGTACCATGTACGGTCTAAGATCTCTATGATCTGGAATTGGCTCAGCCCCAACAGATCTTGTATGATTCCCAAATCAACACGATGTTTATCAAGGTCTTGAATAAAAGCCTTAACCCGTTCATCAAAAGGGTTTTCGATCATCCATTGCAGTCTTTTATTAGAGCGAGGAACCTTACAAGACGCAACTTTGAATCGCATATGTATCATCTGGCTATTCTTTCTTTCACTCATCTGGAAGACACCCCACGGAGTAGTGAACCACTCCACAGGGAGAGCACCCAGATTACTTCCTTGAAACACCATATCAATATATGCCCCTACAACATTTGATCTCGCCCCATCAATATTGCTATGCTGTAGGATTTTCAATAGGACTGTGTGTCCTTTCCGATTATACAACTTATAGATGAGAGACATTATTCTCCTTTGTCTTGATCTTTGCTATAAAGTTTAATTAAATCAACAGACTCCTGCTTGCAAACATGGGAGCTAAGACCTCCTCTCATCTTCTCCCCACATTTATCACACTCAATCCATAATTGATTGGGTCCGTACTTAGACATAAGAACATTTAAAGCCTCATCCATACTTTTGAAATCTTTCATTTGTGTTCTCCTTTTTACTGCCATCGGGTAAGCAGGGCGAATAGATTATTCATACCGCTGTGTCACTGTGGTATATACAATCTGTTCCCGAAGATACTTCCCGATGGCAGTTTACGTTAGTAGGTTTCTAAAACTTTCCATGCTGAATACTCCAACTCTTCTTGGCGAAGAGTTGATTCAAAGGTAGGGGAGTGAGCCATCTCAGTAGCTGCTTGGACATATCCCCATAAAGTCTTACCATGAGTATCGAGGTTAGGAAGAAGGAAGTTTTTGTATGTTTTCCTTTCTTCTTCGTTAAGCTTAAGAATTCCTTCTATTCTTTCTACTTCTTCTTCCTCTTTGATGTCTTTCTCCATGGCTGTATTAATTTTATCAAGCACCTTCTCTTTAAAGGTTTCAGATCTCGTGTAAGAAATATGGTTGTAAACCTTTTCCCTGATCTCCTCGAATTTAGGATCTCTTGTGTAGTCTGGTGTATCTTGAAGCCCCCCTAACTCCAACCTTCTCCCCTTATGTATTCTCCTTACAACTTTCCCTACTCCTCCGTTCTCTATGATCATGCCGTTAGTACATGCAAGAACGAAGACGAAACCTTTGACCTCAAGTGCTCTTAACCCAGACATAGAATTTGTAATGATAAACCCTGTTCCGATATCATCTACTTTATTAGCCTTCTTGCTGACAAACTTAAGCGACAAGTAATCATAAGAACATTTCATCCCCACCAAGTTGAAGTCTGCCATCACTTCGTTTTCTGCGAGTAGATTCCAGACGAAGTCATGGTTTATCCTCTCGTAATGGAGGCTGTTAACCCCATAAATCTCGTCAGAAAATGAGCTTCTGATCAGCACCTCATCCGAACTCAAAGAGAGGAGTTGGTTGGCAAGCTGATCTCTCATAGACCCCAAAGATTCCTTCTCCTTGTATGTTCTCCCTTTGTAGGCAAGATCATCCCAGAATCTGTATGGGAAATTAATCCTGTGGCATATAGCCTTCATGGCTGTGCCAGTAACTACAGATGAACCCAACCTTCCAAAGAGTTTAGCCCGATTGAGGAGGTAGTTTTCCCAGACAAGGCTGTGCATGGAGAGTGATTCAAGAGTACATGTCCTATCCTCTATACCGTGGCATAAGGATTTGATTTTGTTTTCCAGTGTAGAGAATTGGTGAACCATAGTGGTATTCCTCCGAATGAAGTTGTGTCATACATTGTGTACAACGATGGCGTAATCGGAACATATGTAAGCAATATACGCTTCGTGGCTCAATACGTCAAGGAAATTATTCACCTCCTCCTTCCTTCTGAGTCGCAGTGTTAACAGGGATGAGGTGTTGAATGTCCCAGAAGTTATCTGGGTTGTCCTTTAATCGCATCGCCACCCAGCCGAAGTCGTGACCAAGTGCTGAATTTGCGAACTCCAATGCTTGCTTCAACTCAATGACCTGCTGATGCAAATGCCTAATACAGGTATACATATTAGTGAGGGCTTTGGCATCTACCAAAGTCTCGCTGTCTTCAATCTCTTCTTTCACGGTATCCATTATTTGTTGGCGACATTGTGCCCCGTGGTAAAAATCTTCAAGTTGATCAGCGATTTTTAATTCTATCATATCATCGACTTTATCTTCCAGATCCATCCAAATGTCATCGGTATCAATCTCAACAGTGCCTTCAATTGGTGATTGCATGATATATTCCCCTTATGATTTAGTGCCGACAATGAATCCTCTCCATCCAAGTGCTTCTGCTTCTTTCAGGTCTTGAATATTATCACAGCTTGCCATGAACATGTCTTTATGCCCCTGCATGTTAGGGTCTTTCCACATGTGAGAATACCCTGTCCCTTTCTTATTTTTTAACCCAGTTAAAGCCTCCATTTCTTGTATGATAGGTATCGGAATGAGGGCTGGGTCTCCGTAAGCTCCCCATCGGATACCCTGCCCTTTGAGACTTTCTTTGTGCTCTTCTCCAAAGTGTGGTATGTTCCCCCTTTTATCTGCTCCGAAGATTGCCCCCGGACCTTGCTCAGTCCGTACATAGCATGAGCCAGAGCGATTCTTGCTAACACCATGACTCTCAATGGCGATGTGTTTATTCCCTACATTTCCATAGCATAGCCCACAGTCTATGCACTGTGTCCCATGTGTGGAATTGGGACATTCGATAACATTATCGAGTGCCATAATATCATCCATACTATCAGCGATATCGACAAACACCTCAGGAGTCGCTTCCCTATGAATACAATCCCCACAGATGACAGAGTCTTTCCCTGATTTAACCGCTTCAAAAGGGTGGGTATCCTTTACAAGAATACTCACCTGCATGAGTGGACCCGTCTTTACATTCGTACTTTTTTGCTTAAAGCCAGAGAGGTACACTTTCCATTCGGCTTCTTCATGGATGATAGCTGTATTCGATTTCATTTAGATCGCTCTCTTCAGGTTAGCATTATGGATGATATTATGGCACAGGATAGGTCTGACATTGCTTCAGTGTGAGAGTCGCACACATGAATTCCATCACCTAATTCAGCGATCTCCTCGCTACTGATTTCTGTCTCGGAAAGGTCCCCTTCTTCCCATAAAATCTCATTAACAGTCCCATCGGGACTTCTGTAGTAGACATGCCGATTCATTCTATTCCCCTTGTGACATTCCTTGTGACATTTCTTGTGACATCCGGCATTACAACATCTTCATCTACGATATAGTAGCCATATACTTCTTCATATTCTAAGGCGGTGAGGTCTTCTCCTGTATTATTTTTAAGGAACTCTAAAGCCTCCCACTTGTCGGGATATTCCATCGGCTCTCCATCTTTCCCGTCCAAGACATACTCGAAATCGTTCAGGCATATCCCGTTGATGAACCTTCCGACATACCACTTCATTCTATCCCTCCTCTAATTGGCGATTCCAATGTCTATGATACTCTATCAAATGCATCAATTCAGCTTCGGAATTAAACAGAAGCGGAAACATGTGCGACAAATGAGGGAAGTTCTCTATCTCTATCTCTATATTACCTTCAACCTGTGTTAACCTTTCACCTGCTTGTTTCACCGACATAGCGTGAAACCCAGTTGAATTGCCAGAATTATCCTTGATGATTACTCGCATTATATTCCCCTCTGTTAGGATTATTGGTTATGCATTCGTAAAGACCAATGGCAACAAACATTATTATTAGGATATCCATGATATCTTGTGCTGTTCCTTCCGTCGCTCGGCCAGCCCGATCCTTCGATCCGGTTCTCCGGATCTCTTGAAGGGATTGAAGGTTGCGTTCTTTTTTCTACGCTGTGCTGCTCTCTTGTCTTTCGGCCTGCGAGCATAGTCCTCTGTCCGTCTCGAGTAGTTATGAACTGACACCTTGACCTCCTTGTGTACTATGGATCGTCTTATTGTAACGATCCGTAGTGTATATTTGCACTCACTTCAGGATCTGAAGCTATAGAATTGAGTACATGAGGGCTTGAAATATGCCAAGTGTAAAAATTTCTAACAAACGAAGACTCGTTTGTATGAATTGGGAAGTCAGGAAACGAATATCCGATTCCTTTACTGTCTAAAAACTCTAACCACTTTGGTGCATCTCGATCTTCTTCAAGGTATACGTAGAGATCATCGTGATAACTATATGATGATATGTCATCATATTTGTATTCACTGATTAAATCCCATCCGACCTGTAGCCACCCATGAGAGGGGTCTGTTATCCATGCGAAGTGATACATATGTACTCCCTTGTTCCCCATACGGGGAACGGTTGACTATAAAAACCATGTTGAATATATCAACATGCACAGCAGAAACAACAGACAGAAAAAATTGAATAGCACATATCTCCGATCTTCCATATTCATATTGAATCTCCTTCTTGCTCATCATCCGAGTGTAAAAGCGAGTGGGTTTCCGCTTCCCCGATAGCGTATTTGACGAACGGCTTCAGATTGAATTCTGGGAAGCGTGTCTTTAGATACGCTTCTAAATCATCACCTGTGAGCTTTACATTTTTTCCATCAT
>TARA_R110000824_G_scaffold147020_2_pt1 | contig 13909 bp, 7 predicted proteins | sample TARA_R110000824 | Tara Oceans TARA_R110000824 (sample SAMEA4397747) | marine metagenome | biome: Polar Biome; feature: [MES] marine water layer (ENVO:01000295) within the mesopelagic zone...; material: water (ENVO:00002006), including particulate matter (ENVO:01000060) such as...... | reverse complement strand
TTTAACCTATCCTCATCGCGCTTCTTCTTACCTATCACCAACATACCCATAGGTCCAGAGGGAACGCTTACCCGTAGGATATACAGAACAAAGAACTTAAATCTGTTTAGCATAGACCCAGCGTCAGCCCCAGCAGAAGAAACCTTTTACTTTGTTGATGAGATACCCAACAACTGCGAGACCTTCTACCTTGACATGGCATCAGATGTTAACCTAGCATCAGAGATGCCTACGATTAATGAGACAGGTACCATGCCTGTTGATACTAAGTTCGCAACTCTATGGGGAAACAAACTTGTTCTTGCTGGGGGTATAGACTCTACTGCTATATACTATTCAGAGGCTGGTAAGTTTGAACAGTTCGGCAATGACAACTATTATAACATCTCTGGCTATGGGGTAGGGGATCTCACGGGGATCTTCCCATCAGCCAACATATTATATATCTTTGCTAGGCGGGGCATCTTTGCTTTGATCCCAGATGAGCAAGGTGGCTTCTATCTTACTACGATATCAGATAGCATAGGTTGCATAGCACATAAGAGTATTCAGTTCGTACCGGGTACAGGCGTTGTCTTCTTAGGACAGAATGGTTTCTATGCAATCTCTGGCAACCCACAGTATGACCAAGTTAAAATACTTTCTATCTCTGATGGGCTTGGCGGATACCTAGACAATACAAACTTAATCAACTGTCAGATAGCAGCATCTACCTATAATGCTAAGGACCAAGAGTATTGGTGTAGCCTACCCACAGATGGCTTTAACGACCCTATGACGGGCTTTGTATATCATGCCCCTATCAAGACATGGACCATTAGGCAAGAGGTACCAGCGACCTCCTTCACGCAGTTGCCAGAAGGCTTTACTTTATTTGGTTCCAACTACGAGACAACCATTGCTAACCTTACTGGGTATGAGGACAATGCTATTAACTATGCAGTCAACAACGGATTGCAGTTATGGTGTGGACGACCAACGTGGGGAATAAAGGTTACAGGGTCAGCAGAAGATCCTACCTATGCAGAGCGCAAGCCACCCAACACTAGGTTTGCTACAGCATGGCTAGACTTTGGCGATGATGATTATAAAAAAGAAGTTCTCTCTGTAGAGTTTGATTACCTTGAGACTGGTGGTCAGGCTAAGCCACAACTCAATTGCTTTATTGATTACGATAGATATCCAATCGAGTATAGCGCAGGTACTGTATCTACTATGATAAGGAATCCAGAGAGACAACCTTACGGTTCCTTTTATCTTACACAGACACAGGCAGGGTCAGCCACCTTTGACAAGGCCAATGCTGCTGGACCTACAAGGATGCTTACTGTACGCTATGATGTAGCACCACTACACGCTGTGTCCTTCCAGTTCCAGATAGAGACCACGACCACCAACGCTGCTAGCCTAGTGTTAGATGAGAAGGGTGATAGTATTACACCTGCTCTCAACTTGGGCATGAAGGTCTGTGTGCTAGGATATAAAGTTAACTATAGATACAAGGGTGAGTTGAAGACCTATCAGGCTAAGTTTAATCAGATGGCCAACAGTCGCGGAGGAACATACTAATGAAGATCATACCCGGTCAGCAATGGGGTGAGGGTGAGGCTATCACAGGTACAGGCCTCAATGCGCAGACACAAGAGAATATTAATATCATCAACGGTGGATTGCAGCATACCGAGTTGCCCGATCAATCGATAGACTATACTGCTGTGTCTATGAATCCTATGAGCAAGTATTATACTCTTGTTGATTCGACCACAGATCAAACCTTTACGCAGAATGATATGCTTGCTGGTAAAGCATCAGTTGCTTCAGGCACACTGGCTGGTGTTAAAGAAGGCTTCCTTCGTGGGTCGCTTACACTGGTAGTAGATAACATAGGATCATGGACAACTCCCAATGGCAACGAGGCTGGACAGTTAAAGAACTATTATAATATAGAACTGTACATAGCAGGACGAAAGGTTGCCGATACAAACTATATTGGTAAAGGGTACAACACGACGACCATCCCCTTCTTCACACCAATCGTAAGTGGAAGCCCAGTGTTTAATGTTATCATTAAGCCACACGGTTTTAGATGGGCAGGACAGGATACAAGTTTCTTTACTGTAAAGTCTGCATATGCATGGGCTAGGAACATCTATAGATGATGGAGGTTAATCAATGGCTAAGGTAGAAGGCGTAACAGTATTTGATAAGGACTATGATCTCGTTGAGACTACAGACCTTAACACTACTATGCAAAAGTTTGAGGATGCGTTAGGTGCGAATGACATAGATAAAACAAATGTTATGGAAGGCGGTATCATACGACACAACCTAACACTACCTAACACTGCATTCACTACAGGCCATCAGGTTCAGCAGTCAAAACCAATCAGCGGCATCTTGCATATTAATACAAATGATGGTGATATATGGAACATCTCTAACACTTTCAACAACAGCAACGCATCATCCTTTACTACTATAGTAACATCTGGTGGGGTGACATCAGAACAATTGTTTAATGGCAACACGGGCTTCTCCCTTAAGCAGTTCGATGTGATGCGTGCTAACTTTAGTATAGCCATATTCTGCAATGTAGGTGCAGGTGTTACAGCAGCGGCTGATGATATCATTTCTATTAAGATGCAGTATGCTACAACCAACGATGGGTCGGGTACACTGGGAGGCTATACAGATTTTGTTACTGCGGGTGAGGTTCAGTTCGGTGGTGTATCAAATATAGTTTCCAATCAGGACTCTGCAAAGTCAGAAACTGCACGGCATTATGTTACAGCCAACTGGTCAGGTATTAAGATCTTGGGAGCAGATGATATTATATATGGTACCAGAATGGTTATCAAGTGTGATGCAGATGCAGTAGCAATATTAAGTGGATGGCGCAGCAGCATGACAGTAGACCGTAGGTCGGGGAGTTCTTAAGATGGCATTTACTAGAGTTAAAACTTGGTCTAATGACGAAGCCTTTACAGCAACCTCGCAAGAGGCAAACTTTAAGAAGTTAAGGTCAGAGGTTAACCGTGGCTTAGCATCGGGTGATATCTATGTTAACAATACACGAGGTACGACCAACCGATACTTTGGACCTAAAGAACTAAAGAAACTAGAAGTATCTAAGACTGGTCCATCTAAGTTTGACATCATGGCTGTTGGTTGTTCAGGTACAACTGCTGCTGTGTGTAATGACTTTAGTTTAATAAACGGTGAGTCGTGGGATGCGGGTGATCCATTTGATTTAGGATTCCCAATAGCAACTTCTTATAATGGTGTGATGACTGACATATCTCATCCTCGCATTGCAGAGAAGAGTTCTGGTACTGCAAGTGGATATCTTACTGGCGAGATGATTACTTGCTTACCAAAGACAGGTGTATCTTTTTATCTAGAGAAGTCAGCAGACTGCATAGTAGAGTTCTGGTACCAGCCAGCATTCATACCAGACTCTATCCATAACAGTGCATCTGCCGGACAGTCTGGTGGTGTTGGTAGTTATATAGATGCCTTTGCTATGTATCGTGCAGAAGCAGACACCTCTTGGACAATCGAGAGAGCGATGGGAATAAGAATGAGATCTAATGGCTACCGTAAGGCTTGGCTACAACACGCCTCATTCCACCTAATTAAAGAAAACTTGCAACCCGGATGGCATCACTTATGTCTGGGAGCAGTATCAGATTATCAAATAGCAATCACAGGAACAACGGGTGTCATTGTTGAATCAGTACAGTCATCAACATAATAGACAAATCTTTTATTATATAGGAGTCAAGGTATGACCGGAGTAGAAATAGCAGCAATAGTAACAGCAATCGCAGCAACAGCAGTGTCTGCTGGTACGCAGGTAGCCGCTACACAGAAGACTAAGAAAGCAATTGATAAGCGTATAGCAGAACTTAAAGCAACGCCGGGTCTGTCTCGTGAGCAGCGATTAGAGTTAGAGGCTGCTGGCCTTGGTGCTGTACAGGCAGGACAGAGAGAACTTTATTCTCGTATGGCTGACTTCTATACAGGTGGTCAAGTGTCGGGTGGTGATATCCTTAGGGTCCAGAAGCAAGCAGGTGAGCAAGCCAGAAAGAGCCAGATGGACATAGGAAAAATGATTGCTGGTGTTGAGGCTGCTACCATGGCAGAGAAGCGTAGAGCCAGAGAGGGGTATGAGCAAGCAGGTATAGAGGCAGGAGCACAGGCTACAGCGGCTATCGGTGGGGCTGCTGCTGCTGGTCTGGGGGCTATTGGCCAAGGGCTAGGTGCTGTTAGTCTAGACCAACAAAGAAAAGCGTATGATGCTGACAGGGCTCTGATGGCTGGAGAGTTTGGTGAGATATCAGAGTTTGATAAAGCAGAGTATGATCGTTTAAATGCTAAAGGGCAATTGCGAACCATAGTGGAAGAAGAAGAATTTGTAAGACTTGACCAACTGTTGGGGAGAAACTGATGCCTACTGTAGCAGAAATAATCGCAATGGATATGCAGAGCAACGAAGCAAACTATATGCGTATCTATGAAAGCGTGCTTAAGGATGAGTATGCAAAACTTCCTAGCGCAGCAAAGGTTAATCTTCTTAACCGTAAACTGCGTAGGCTTGCAGATGCGCAAGGTACATTAGATAAACTTATTAGTGATCAGATCCAAGCAGATGCTAGGGTTGCATTGCAACTACAAAAAGATTCTGCTGCTGCTGCTAGACAGAACGCTGACCTTACATCAAGGGCTGCTGTCGCTGGTGCTAAGGAAGTAGCACGCAAGGGTGATGACTTTGATGATATGTTAAGGAAGGCTACGGTAGAGGGCACAGGAAAAAGAATGTCCGATGCTCTTATTGATCCTACACGAGGTACCGCTACAGGCACATCAGTAGTAGATTCTACCACTACGGCCAGAGCAGGTGTTGCAGCAGATATAGATAAGGCTATGAGAGAAGCCTACCCTGCTGGTGTTGGTGATACCCTTACGGAAGTCCAGAGACTTGCTGGTCTAGAGAGTGCATATAAGACTGCTAAAGATTCTTTTATTGCTAAGTACCCCGGTAAGGTAACACCTCAAGATGTGGCCTTGGCTATGACAGAAGCCTTTGGCTTTGAGCCGGGTGTTGCCTCCTTACTGGCTACCGAAGATGGGATGACACCTTTCCTTGCTGTTGAAAGAAGTAAAGCAACTACTACTGATATTGCTGCACCACAGGTTGGTGTGGGTGGAGTACCTACTGGTCCCGGTCAAAAGACATATGCTGATTATGTTGCTGAGTATCCAGAACTGTCAGCACAGATTGCAACACTTGAGGCAGACCTTGCGGTAGAAGAAGAAGAATTGTTTGGTGATATGGCCATCCTTTCTCCAGAAGACATTGAGCGTAAGGCATCAGAAATATATACTAGACTGTATGGCTCTAGGCAAACACTGGCCAAGCAAGAAAGGATCCGCGACATACAACAGGAAGTTACGAGTAACTTAATAACTCTTGACCCTCGTGAAAGAACTGCGGTCATCATGGCATTCCCTCTTACAGGCAAAGAGAAGCGTCGTCTTATCCGTCTTATGAGCAAGCCTACCCGCGCTACTGCCGAAGAGATATATGAAATCTCAGACCTTCTTGACGAAGGCTTGACACGGTCAGTGGACCTGACCCCTAGAGTTGTAAGAGAACTTCTACCAGAGAATATAACTAAGCGTCTTGGTAAAGAAACGGTAACCTTTACAGGTGGCAAGACCAGAGACATTGATGATGTTACTCTTGATGACCTTGTACAGTTTTATGTTGAGACAGATCCTGACATCGACCAAGCGCAAGCCATTGAGATGTATAAAGAACTTGATGTTAACATGCAGCAACTAAAAGAACTTGCCGGAACAAACCCCGGTGGTGCGAATATGATTGCCGATAGATTAGCAAGAAGTCTAAGAGAAGGTGCTGGTCTGCCTGTGGATGAACCCACTGAAGCCCCTGTTACCCCAGAGACAGCAGATATTATATTGGGTGCGGATAGGGTAGAAGAGGATGACATTATGGCAGCCATAGAAAGATCTCCTGCTCCTTCAGTGCCTACTGCTCCAGAGGGTACGGTTCCTCCAGTAGGAGATGATGTAGGAGGCTCTCTAGCAGCCCTAGAAGCCACGCAAGCACCTGCCCCTACCGCTACCATACCTCAAGGCGCAACTCCTGCTGTACCTACCTTAGCGCCAACGAGAGAAGAGATAGAAGAAGATATTACTTTTGCTCCTATCGCTACTGATGACCCGGCTGATACTACTGACCTTCTTGCAGACGAAGAAGAAATACTTGCTCCTGACATTAGCGCTGAACTTGCAGCAATGGGGGCTGCTGATACTTCACTACCTTCTGTTGCAGAGGAGAAGCAAGCCAAGCGTAATGAGACAGTTGCTCTTGCTGGTATGACAGCAGCAGAAATCTTTAAGGGTATAGCCGATAAGACAGCAACAGGGCTTGACCTTGCCAAGATTGCATATGACTCCTATGGTCCTGTGAAGTTGCAAGGTACTGGTATTGAGCAGACTGCATCCTTAACCAATGATCAGTTGGAACAAATCTATAAACTTGCTGATGCTGATGATCAAAGCGCAGACAACATTAAAGCAGCACTAAGAAATATTGTTGGGCAAGAGACCTATGATACCAAGCGACAGTCGCAAGACTTGTCTACCCATGTGTATCAGACCCTATATAACTTGCGCACCGGACAGATTAATACAACGCTAGAATAAGGAGCAGTTGCTTATGGACCCCAGAGAACTAGAGTTCCGTGGCTTTGCGGACGAGGATGACTACAACTCTTTACTAGAAGAAGTAAGTATCCTTAACCAAGCCACTGGTGTGTTGTCGACAGAAGACTTAGACGCCATCAAGACAAGTGCTGCTAAGCCAGCCATTATAGAATTGCTTGGTGAACTAAAAACTGCTGACGACCCTAGGCGAGAAAGAGCAACTGATATACCTTTAGTCCCAGAGTTCATAGAGGATGCACCTATCCCATTCACAGGTGGTAGGTCATTAGAAGATTTTAGACGGGGTGCCTTAGAGGCTACCGAGAAGCGTGTGATGAGGTCTGGTGTGGAGTTGCCCCCACCTGCTGCCAAGGTGTTCCCTACCGAAGAGCAGTTGATGGAGGAGGCTGTTGTAAGGCCAGAGGATGAGCCTGCTCCCTTTGCTCCCGACCTTGACATACAACAAAAAACATTAGATGATCAAGCAAGAGAGATGCGTCGTGTCATCGAGGAGGATGTTACTCCCGGTGGTGCTAAAGAATCTGTTCTTATTGGTCCGCTATACGAAGGCACGAGATCTTTAGTTGAGGCTACTGGCGTACCTGTGCTTGCCCCTATGGCAAGAGGTATGGGAAAACAAATACTTACAGAGTCTCCCGCAGAAGAGAAAGCAATGCAAGACTACTTGCATTCTTCATACTATGACCAAGCAAGAACCGAATACATTCAGTACTTAGATGGTCTTGATCCTGATGAGAAAAGAATAGAATGGCAGCCTTTCTTGCTCAAGTATGCTGGTGATGTACCATTAAAAGATTGGTTAAACAATGCTCTGACCGAGATGGAGGAAGGCAGAACTGTTGAGTCTGATACCTCCCAGATAATGCGTGGGTTGATGGCACCTATCTCTGCTGCGTATGGTGTGATAGAAGGTACTGCTGCACTTGCTGGTATGGGTGATGCCCGTCCCTTTGCACAGGCTATAGAACAAAGAGTAGTAGAGGGCGGGGGATCTGCCACAGCGTTTGAGGAAGCAGCCAGATACATGGCAGAGACGGTAGGCTTCTCCGAGACAGCAGAAGAATTCTTTGGTAATGCTGCTTGGTATACAGGCTTTGGTGTAGACTTTATTATTCCTATTGACCTAGGGATAGTGGGTGATGCTGGTAGATTAGTTAAGACCGCTGCTCGTATGGGGCAGGATGTTGGTGGTGTGTCTGCTAAGGCAGCCTTGTCCGCTAAGGATAGAGCACGGGTATGGGCTAGTCAAATAACTATTGCTCGTGGTGCTGCTAAGATACTAGAGGGTGGCACACTAGGCAAGGTAAAGACTGGTATTGTTAATCCGCTTGACCCTCGTGTATCGGCCATCTCTAAAGTATATATGTCAGAGGACGCTGTCAATGCAGTAGAAGATCTGCTAAGAGCACAGGAAGTAGCAGGTCCAACTCGGGTTGTTGATGAGGGTCAGCCCGGTATGCCCGACATAGAGAGAGTAGAGAATATAACCCCAGAACATTTGGCTGAGGGTAGAGCAGTTAAGTATACCGAGGACATTACTGAACCCGGTGTCAAGATGTATGACCCTGCTATATCTTCTCGTATCGTTAGCGAGAAACCTTATAAGCCTACAGGACAGAAGGGCAGACTTAAACTAGGCAAGACCAAGAACGCTGACCCTAAGGTTAAACAATACTTTACCTATGCTGAAGCAGTTCTGAAGAAGTTTAAAGTTGATATCACAGATCCTATGGTCACAGCCGATGACCTTATTAATAAAGGACTGGACGCTCGTACAGCAGAAAGGCTAACTCCTCCTGTCCCTGTCAAGTCTATCTCTCTTCAGGGTGGGCCAGAGACACCATCAGTATATATTAATGCTTTCCGTAAGCGTGGCGCAGAAGAGATATACGAAGTAAGGGTCCGTGTTGTCGAGCCTACAGATGGCGTTGCTAAGAACACACGCCCGTATAGAGATTACTTAGGACCAGATACAGCAGAGGACTTTACTTCTTTTGCTGGACTGTATGGTAAGGCACGCTCTGCTGGTGATGATGTCCCGACACCTATGTTCAGAGGTAAGATACAAACACCAGAAGGTCCATCAATCCCTTCTTTAGATCCTAGATTCCAACGAGGTACAAGAGATTTATTTACTGAAGGTGTGAGCCTAGAGATGGAAGGCGTGAGCGGATGGGCACCTGCTTGGTTTGATAATGTTAGGTTCTCTTCTTACAACAGGGCTCGTGCAGCAGTTGATAAGGTAGCGGCTAGGTTCTCTAACGATCTTAACAATCTGTTTGAGTTCCCTCCAGCCTCTGACCTAGTGTATCTAACTTTCGATGATGTCATTGAGGAGTCTATCCCTAGTTTCTCCTCGACTAGAAACCCTATCTTCTCTGTCAATATGAGAAAGCCCGGCAACTTTAAGTGGTTGTTCGAAGGAGGCCCCGATGGTAATCAAGGAATTATATCTTGGTGGCTTGGTGGCACGAAAGCATATGGTAAGAAACTAGACGCATACATTAGGGCTGCCGAGAAGGATGGTCTTTTCTTTAAGACGGACACAGCCGCTGCTTATGCTAGGTATCGTCTTACCATTGATACGATGGATGAGATTATAGAAGCCTTCTCAATGATGGGCGACAGGTTCCTCAACCCTAAACTACAATCAAAAAGAAATAGTCTGGTTGAGTATATGGCTAAACTAGATGAAAGCGCAATGCCGCCCGGTGCTAAAGCCATTATGGATGAGGCTGCCCTAGGCGCCATTGGTAACTTGCAAGGCTTGTTTAGTATTGTTGGGTATGGTCTTAACAGTAGGCTTGGTCGTCTGTTCCTTGAGCCTTCAGGCAAGAGACTGCTAAGCACACTATCAGCAGATGACCTAAGAACTGTTATTGATTCGTTTGGCTTTGATCTTCCTACACCTAAACTAAAGAAGTTCATGGAGAGCACAGAGGCTATTGTCCCAACGAAAGGTCTTGAGCCTTTTATGTCTGTACGACTTGACCCTGATGTCAGACACTTCACTCGCATCCTTGATCGTACCAGAGACTTAGGCATACCTACCAAGGTTGCAGACTTTAATAAACTGGTTGAGGATGGGATAGCAAATGCAATCGTGTTCGAGTCAGGTCCTGTTGTAGAAAAGTTAAAGGCAGCAAAGCAGAGTCTGGCTACGGGAACATTACCAGAACTTAGCCGAGAAGCCAACCTAGCCCTTGCTAGAGGAATCCTAAGAGAGCAAGCCCAAAGCACATTGGCTAAGTCTATGGAAGCAGCCAGCCGGTTTGCTGGTGGGTTGGATCAACTTAGAGTTGGCTCACTGTTTATAGAAAGAACTACTCTTGAGCGGGTGGTTAAGCAACTTGACGAGAGCCCGATAGGCAAACTTAATAAGTATTACATCGATGAGATTAGCAAGAAACTTGCAGCAGGTGAAGAAGTAACCAACTCTACCCTTATCGAGATACCCCAGTCTTTGCTTAGAGAAGTACAGGCATATGTTAAGAACCTAGATCAGTTTGGTCAGACACCTGCAAGACGACGACTGCAAGACCTTGGCCTTACACAGATTAGACAGGATGTCAGTGGCGAACAGATTAATATTATTAGAGAAGCAGCACTGATGGAGTTTGCCACTAGGCTCCCCGGTACAGAGACTGCTGTTGGTAAAGCACTAACTGCCCAGACACTAAGAACTAAAGGTGGTGTATCAGCAAGGCTTGAGGCAGCGTCTATTGAAGAGTTGTTTGCTCCCGAGGCTATCCGCCTAGGCCCATTGGCAAGAGGGCTTAGAGAGGGCACGAGGGCTGTCTCAGAGGCTATGTTTGGTCCGACAAGAGTATACAATCCTATCACCAGAGAGTACATCGATACAATTAAAAATAGGTTTGGTGCCATACAAGAGTCTTACAACTCTCGCGTTATGCGCAACAGAGCACAAGGCTTTACACCATCTGAAGCATTTGGTAAGACTGTAGCCGATGTGTATGCTGGAAGAATAGAAGATCTGTTTGATGATTACATTTCTATTATGTTTGGCGGACACGAGACAATCTCCCAGACCCTACAGACTACTGGCAGAACCATTGAACTTAGTAAGATCTCCTTGCCTGTACATAAGATTAAATCTCTTATTGCCGAGTTGGGTGAGGAGCCTAACAGTTTCCTTAACAAAGGTAAGCGGGCTTTCGCTAAGTTGATTGCAGACGGTAAGTATGACGAAGCATATCAGGTTCTTGTTAGCGTACATAAGACTATGCAAGGTCGCCCATTGGGAGACTTTATTGAGATGGGTGCTGATCGTTTCATGGGTGCTAACGGTGCGGGTAAGTTCCTGCAAGAGTTAAGCCGTGAAGTTCCGATCTATTCTTTTAAGAACCACACACAACTTCTGATTGCTAACTTTATAGCAAGAGAACAAGCCAACATAGTTAAGCAGACAGCGGAGGAGTTCAGAAGGCTTGACCCCTTCCTGTTCCCAACGCAACAGTTTGTTGCTAGGTTTATTACTACAGACAGTAAGCATCGTGGTATTATCTTTGCTAATGAGATGCGCAGGTCTCGACGCACAATGAGGTTTGGTAGTCCTACTGAAGAAGAACTAAAGCGCTTGTATGAAGCCTCTATGGCAGATGCTATTGATGCAGCCACTGGTGTGGATGTAACTGATAGGATGTCGCCAATCATCCAAGACATTGCTGATGCTATGGTTCAGCGTAGTGGTTCCGCATTAGACGCAACTGAAGAGATTAAACATGCACTAGGCCTTGCCTATGGTAAAGCAGCACATCGTAGTGGCTACACTGTACCAACACCGGGTGAGAGGTATATTAAAAATCTGGGTTCCTCGGTTGGTCGCAACCTGTCAGAGGAAGAATATAAAGTTATTATGGAATCCTCCCGCAGGATGTTTGAGAAAGCAAGGAAGCCTACAGGTCCGGGTCTGGTTCCTGCTGGTCCTGCCGAAGCACTTATGGATATCCCAATTGCTTTCGAGGGCATCACATCCAAGGTGGCGCTTATCAAGGCTACAGACATAGAAGGTTTGAGTGAGGTCCTAGAGAATATTAAACTGATTAGCCCTATGGGTACAGCACCCAGTAAGTTTAACCTTTCCGATGACACGCTTGAGTTTATGGAAGAGTTGATTGGTCATGCTGAAAAGATTAAACTAGACCCTGCTCCCGGTGTGCAGAGACTGGCTAAGATAATCGGTGATACACTCTCGCCTGCTAAGAACCTTGAGGCTGGTGCTAACATAGCCAAGACCGGTGTGTTGTCAGGTGTTACTCCTATTGCCAACATTAACTTCTTAATGGCTAATGCTCTAACCGCACCTGCAATCATTGACTCTACAGTTGGTGGTCGATACGCTATGTCAGTATTTAATATTGATGTTGTCGATGTAATGAAGCAGGTCTATGGTATGAGACTGATGGGACAGAAGATATCAGATAGAGTTTTGTTTACGCATCCAGTAACAAGAGAGCCTATCACTACCTCTATGCTTGCGGATCTGGTTGTGGATAACTCTATTACTAAGTCTCAGGCACGAGCAGAGATCTCTTCTAACATCTTAGAAAGTATGCTTCGCTACTCTGGGCAACTGGCTGATGGAACTTCAGTTGGCTTTATTAAAGATCAGATGAGAAGGAACTGGAACCCTGCAAGAGAAATGAACCTAACCACACAACTTGGTAATGGAACTGATGTTGCCTTTAGAGTTGGCGTGCTTGTCAAGGCTCTTAAAGAAGGTAAGTCTAAGCAAGAGGCTATCCGTCTGGCAAGAGAAGCACTGTTTGATTACGGTGGGCTTAGCAACTTTGAAAAGAAATACATTGCCAAGGTCGCTTGGTTCTATACCTTCCAGCGTCAGGCAATCAAGACTGTGCTTAAGACTATGGTTAACAATCCTACCAGAGCAAAGAACGCTGCTAAACTAGCACAGAACATTGGCGGCTATGATGACAGACAGTTCTACCCAGACAGCAGAGATTACTTAAACTCTCGTGCTCGCTTGGCTATCATTGACGACAAAGAAAACCAGAGACGCTACAGCCTGTATGGTCCATCTATCCCATACATCTCCGCTATGGATGATATCATTAACTATCTATCCTTTATCCCTCTGATGGCTAAAGCACCTGATGCTCCCTTGGAAGCAGCAGAGACCATTGGCCTTGAACTTGCTTCGAAGGCTTCTCCTCTCTACAGGTTTGCTGCTGCTATTATGTTTGGCAAAGAGATTAAGTTTGGTGAGGCCAGAACCTTTGGCACCTATCTGGATCCTAGAATGGTCTGGTACCTGTCTCGCAATGCTGAACTGTGGGAAGCCTATACCTCAGTAGTTAACCTTGAGCCTGTCCCACAGGACGAGGCACGCTACGGTTCTACTACCTATGCTGGTGTGCAATGGCGCATACCTTATGATGACATGGCCAGCCGTCGTGCTCACTATGCGTTCATGGAAGCAGCGCTTGGTATAGGATTAAAAAGAACTATCATGGACTACGGTGGCATTGCTGCTACCGAAGAGTCTATGCCCGGTGAAGTACCCGGTAGTCGCTTGGCTCTGCAAGAAGACTGGCAAGAATGGCTTCGCTCTATGGGCGTCATCACAGCGGTTGATGAACCCTTGCCAGATGAGATACCACTTCGTACCAGAGAGCAACGAATTAGATCATTAAGGGAACTTAAATAAATGACATTCGATTCAACAGTAACAATCAAAGATGTGCTGGTAGTCGGTGGAGTGTTGGTCACTATGACTATCTTCTATGCAACTACAGGCCACAGACTGGTAGCCTTAGAAGCCAAAGCCGCCACAGTAGATGAAAACCACGAGACCCTTATCCGTATAGAATCAGACATCAAATATATTATTGAGCGTGTTGAGGATATCGATGAGGATGTCAAGGAGATTCGTAACGATGCCAAAGAAAACTAATAAGAAAGCAATGAAGTGCAACAAGCCCCGTCGTATTAAGAAGGGTGAAGCAGGTCATGGCAAGAAAAAGAAAGTAGTTAAAGGTTGCCAAGGGGGCAAAGAAAAGATCGTCAAGTATGGTGATGCCAATATGAAGATCAGGAAAAACAACCCCAAGGCACGCAAGTCCTTTAGAGCACGGCATCAGTGCGATAAGAAGAAAGATAAAACTAGCGCAGG
>TARA_R110000824_G_scaffold35418_1_pt1 | contig 13924 bp, 15 predicted proteins | sample TARA_R110000824 | Tara Oceans TARA_R110000824 (sample SAMEA4397747) | marine metagenome | biome: Polar Biome; feature: [MES] marine water layer (ENVO:01000295) within the mesopelagic zone...; material: water (ENVO:00002006), including particulate matter (ENVO:01000060) such as...... | reverse complement strand
GTGAGGTAAAAGTCATCACGATTAATTACAAATGTATAACCCACCTTAACTAAAGTGGTGCTACCCTCTGCGCGTTGAGGATATTGGTAAGTAGTGGTCCCAGTTTTAATTGCCACTGACGCATCAGTGCTGCCGGGTACATCATAAGTATTTGCCATGATTTTATTGGTTTACAAATTTACCTTGCAGGGTTTTGTCAATTGATTTCAGCGACCCATCCATTGACGTTAATTTTTCAACGATCGGCTTTAGGCTGGTCGTGATTGTGGCGCCGTCTAAACCGCTGGCCCCGCTTCCAACGCGCGGCCCTTTTGGTGCCGCCTTTGACCCGCCGCCGCCGCCGAGTTTGCCGAGTATGCCGCCAAATACTCCACCGGCCGCTTTCAAAACACCCTTGGCCAAGTCCATCGCCTTGCCGCCCACGCTTAAAATTTTGTCAAAAATGCTGTTTACAAAATCACCAAAAGTTTTGAAAACTTTCTGAAGTCCGTCTAAGCCCATCTTGACCCCATCAAATACCGTCTTGAAAACGTCTTGGATTTTATCGAGCACCTTCATCACCACTTTGGAAATGTAGTCAAAAGCCTTTTTGAAATCCTTGGTCACGGTCCCACCAAACAGGATTTTGAAAACCAGTTTTTTAAGTGCGTTGAAAATCTTTTTAATCCTGTCCCAAAAGTCGCCGGTGCTGTTTGCGATTGCGTCCCATGCCTCTACGAATAATTCAGCAATTTCCCCCAAGTGCTTCACGAAAAATTTGTGAATATTTTTGAAGTGTTCAATGATTTTCCCCACCACTATTTGAACGCCCTTAATTAGTAAACCAAAGAGCACCGCCAAAACTTTCAAGACAGGTTTCAATTTGTTTAACTGTTCGAAAATTTTTGCCCATCCGTTGAAAATCATTGCCAGCACGTCCACCAAAACCTTAAGCCCTTTCATTAAAAACCAAACGACGGACCCCAAAGCACTCATCTTTTTTCCTGCGGTGTCGCCGTTTAATGAAAACCCAAACAACAGCGCAACGCACTCGATTAAAGTTCCAACAAACCTGCCAAGTGCGGCGCCAAGGTTCACAAATTCCAAAAAGAGTTTTACAAGTGATACGGCCAATTCACTGAGCATTTCCTTGAGTGGCCCGGCAGAGTCGGTGCCGCTTGCCATCTCCTTTGCGAATAGAGCAAAGGCGGGCTTGAGGGTTTCCCACGCGCTTAACAGCGAATCCTTTACTGCTACCCACGCTTCCCCCCAACCTTCAATTGCATCTTTGAAACCGGGGAATTGATTTAGCCACTTTTCACCCTCTCGAATTAAATCCCCAAAGAGTGCAACAACAATCGGCACCACAATTTTTTTAATTTCATTAAAAACAGTCGTCGCAATTTTTTTCAAATCACCGCCCAAACTTTTAAAATTCTTCCAAATCTCCTTGAGCTTGGTTTTTGTAAAAGTCATAAACGCCTCAAAATTTTTCCTTGTAGGATAGAGGAAAAACAAAAAAGCGGTGCGCAGGATTTCAAAAACAGATTTCCAAATTTTACCAAGACCCGGCGCGAGCTTTGACATAAGGGCCACCAGTAAAAAAAACTTCCCATATATAAGAATGAAAAGATTGCCCACCACGCCAATGCCCGGCACAAGTGCGGGAGCTAGGCCAATTGCAATTTTAATTATGTTTTGAATTGTCTTAATAAGGACCGTGGCAATCGGCAACAGAGTGGTTAAAAGATTTCCCCACGGCAGATTTGAAAGCACCGTTTTCAGCTCATCAAAAAGCGGTTTGATTCCAATAACCCACACACGGGCAAACCCGTTTATTATTCCCGCCCAATCAATGCCCCCTATTGCGGCGATGACCTTTTGAATGGCCGGCGTTACTTTTTCAATAAGGGGCGCCAATGCTTTGCCGAATTTAATCATGGCAACCTTGGCGTTGGCGCTGATCTTTTCCCAAGATCGTGCCAGCCCTTTATCCATCTGCGCAAAGGCGGTATCCATTTGCCCGGATTCGGAGGCGATGCCGTTTAATATGCCCGCGAATTGTTTCCCCTTGTCGCCTGTCAAAGTCAGGACCGCGTTTAATGCTTCGGACGATCCCAAAAGCCGGCGCAACGCTTGGGCGTCGCCGTTGGTGGCAATCACGATCTGATTCATGGCCTCGACCAATCCACCGGGGCCCTTCATGGTTTCGCCCAGCTCGCGCACATCTAGCCCGTAATTTTGAAACAGTCCCGCGGTGCGTTTGGTCGGCGCCATTATTGAGAGGATGGCCGCTTTTAATTGCGTAAAAACTTGGGCGGTGGGCGTTCCCTTTGCGGTCATGGTCGCGACCGCGGCGGCTATATCGGCAAACCCCACGCCGGCCGATTTGGCAATCGGGAGCACGTTGTACATGGTGGCCGCCATTTCGCCGAATGTGGTTTTGCCCATCTTGACCGCTTCAAACATTATGTCGCCAGCGCGTGCGGCGGTGATGTTTTCTTTGCCGTAGGTGTTCACCACCGTCGTTAGGGCATCAACTGCGGTGCCCAAGTCAACCACGCCGGCCTTGCTGGCCTTCACCGATGTTTCTAAAAACTTGAAAACATTTTCAGGGGCCACCCCTGCCGAAAGCGCTTGGTAGAGAGCCGGCACCACTTCCTCAGGTATCACCCCCATTTTTTGCGATAATTGCAAAACTTGCTCCTCCATTTTTCCCATGGCCGATTTGGAAATTCCGGGCAACAAAGTAAAAACCTCATTCATTCCTTTTTCGAGCTGGGCAAACGCCTTGACCCCTTTGACGGCGAAAATGGCGAACGCGGCGCCGGCGAGTAGCATCCCCGCCTTTGTGATGGCCGCCAGCCTCGCCATGCTGGCCTTGGCCCAAGCTCTCATCTTCATGCCCGCACGTTTCAAGCCCCGCGACATCGCCGAGCTGTTCACCCCGATCATGGCCGTGATTGCAACTCTACCCATTTTTGTTTGCCTCGGTTATCGCTTTCAGCATTTCGTGGCGTGTCCGGTCCGCTTCGGGCGAAAAGTCCGGGGTGCTTTTATCTGAAACGCGGGCCGACATTGCCGACGATAAAAGGGTTGCCCGCTCCACTGGCATTTTCAGAATTTCCTCGGCGGTCCAATGGTATTGGCTCGCGAAACCATCGACCATTTGGGGCAACCAATTCGATTCTATGGCGCCGGTGTCATCGGACCCCAGTTGTTCGGCCACGCCCGCCATGTATTCGCCGATCTTCACCGCGTATTTTCGCCACCTAATCAGGCAATTATTCAGGCAAAAGCGTTTGCCATATTTATTGCCCACCCGAAACTTGGGCGAGTTGATCCAGAGAAAGGCCAGCACGTCCATGCGTTCAGGCTGGCGCCCGGTCACAAAAGGGCTCTTGACTTGCTCCAACCAGAGCAGCCTTTCTATCGTCAGGGGTGCAATATCAAACCGGCCAAGCGGTATTATAATCGGGAGGAAAGACAAGGCGACATTTGCCCTGTCTTGCTCCCGCGCCGCGACCAGCTTCGGTTTGAATTCCTCCCAAACCTCGGCGGCCGTTTGGGCCATTAGTTAATCTTTTTATAGAATGAAACGCTGCATTTTGCGTAGTCACCTTGAGACTGCGCGTCTCCAACTTCGGTTATTACGTAAGTGGCATTATTTCGCGCGTTCGTGGTGGCTGTGACGATCTCCTGACCAATGGTCGGATTGGGTGCGGTTGCGTCTGAGTCAGTGGAATACTGCAACGTAGCAGAGCCCTCGGCGCGGTTTGGCACTAAAACTGTGCCAGTGGGTTCGCCGTTTGAATCGTTCAAATCTACGCGGTTTGCGCCGTAGGTGAAAGACATTGACTCCACCACGTAGGTGATGGAATTGATTGTTACAGGGGAATCTTGAATCCCAAATGATTGGGTTCCGTCTTGTGTGATGGCCATAGTTCAGTACCTTTAATTTTTTAGCTGAGTTTGCTCGGCGTTTAGTGCCGTGACGGTCAAAGCCGCCTTCTATTAATAGGCCCGGTGTCAACCTTATGCCGGCCAAGCGTCGTCGCGTATTTCGAAGATCACGGTATAGGTGAGCTGGGTGATATTCATGTCGCCGTCAACCTCGTAGTCGGCCGCCTCTGGTTTAAGGTATTTCACGCCGTAATACTCCAGCGTGGTGGCATCCCAGTTGGCCGCGCTGTGCATCAATGCCGTGCGCATTTTTGCGCGGTAGGTCGCATGATCGGCGGCGCCCCCGGTCGCGTTATCGGTCACGAGCTTGGCGATGAATGTGGCCCCGAATGAGCGGTAGTCTAGCGTGGCGCTTGAGGCTCCACCGTTGCGGGGCGCAACTGGCTCGTTTGCCCCCTCCACCATTAGCTGAACCTCAATGCGCGGGGCGTCGAGTGTATTCTCGACCACGGTGCGCGTGACGGTAATGCCGACGTCAGTATTGAGAAACGTCACCGCCGCCGTTTCAAAGTGAAATTCGAAATTGTTCAGGTCGTTTAGGTCGGTGGCTGCCATGGTCAGGTCGTTGATTGATATTGTGAAACGCAAGACAGCTTGAGCAGCACGCCGGCGGCGCCGACGTCTGTTTCCCAAACCTTGTAGCTGCGGCCCCCGGTGGAAAGCACCCACCCCTTGCTTGGCACCGTGCTTAATCCGTCTTGGTTGATGTAAAATTTTTGGTCAACCATTTCCTCGCGGCCGTTCATCTCGACCATAAAACGCTGAGTGAGTTCCTGTTTCGAGGCGGTGAATTCCACCCCCACCGAGCTGGTGGGCAGCACCGTCACCAAGGTCACTTGACAATCAAGATTTGCAAAATCCAAATCAGCCGAAAGCTGGGCTGTTGTATAGCTGGCCATTGCTTAAAAAAATCCCCGACCACGAGCGCTAACACGTGGCCGGGGTTTGCGTTCCTTCACCCCTTGGCTAACTAGGCGCCGCTGATAATCTCGCCCGCGTTGCTGTTGATGATAATTTCATCGACGCAATTTCGGACGCGCACGACGCTGGCCGGCGGCTGCTCGGTGCGGTAGGTTTCACTCACGAACTGGCCGCCCCTCGCGTTGTAGGCGAGAGTGCGCCCAATGCCGCCGTTGCTAAACGGTCCATTTGCAAGGCTGGCAACGTAGTAGCTGGTGGTTGGCCATACTTTTGAACGGCTGGCCGATTGGCCTTTCACCGCGGTGTTATATTGGCTTTTACAGATCACGACATCATCAACGCCGAGCACTCTGGCCACCTGATCGGTTGCCCATGCCATGGTCCCCGATCCATTGATTAGGTTTCTCATGTCATCGGTCTGGAGCATTTCCTGATAGAGACTCGCCTCCATGATGAGCTGAATCCCCTTAAAAATGCCGTTTGCGTTTATACGCATAACAGCGTTGTTAATGTCCAGAATCGGCGTTGCCGATGCCGCGACGCTCATGGCCGCGGTGGCGGCCGTGCTGTTGAATCCTGAGCCGCTTAATGCGTTTGCGGTGCGCAGCTCGTGGCCCACCATTAGGTCATCGGCAAGTTGATTTGCGGCAACTGTGGCGATGTCTAGAAGGGCATCGGTCTGGGCGTTTGCGATGTCCAGATCGTCAAGGCTATTCTCGACGCCATACTCGATGCACTCAAAACTGGCGCTCTCGTATTCCCCCGATGCGCTGGCAAAGTTGCTGCCGGGTGCGCGTGGTTTGCTGACGTCATTATCAAACTGGTTTGATTTGATTAAGACATATTTGCCGGTTTGAGAGTCAGACCCTTGTACCGGTAAAATGCGTGTGCCGACAAATTCTTGACGGTCAACCTCGTTGACGGCCTCGTTGATTATCGGATTAAAGCTTGCTGATGCTGATGCAAATACACTCATGATATTATTAGGCTAAGAATGTTTGGTGAGGTATTAACTCGATGACATCGCCATCGGTAGAGGATGCCTGAACGGCAACACCGATTTTGGTGTTGCTTGAGTCAGTGCCCACTTTGCCAGTACCGTCAATATAACAAGTATCGGCAACGGCGATTGTGTCACCTCCAGCCAGCACTTGAATCGTGCCGCCTGAGTTTAACATTTGGACGTTGCCCCATGCAGATGCGGCCACGTCCTCCGTGGTAACTCCTATAATTTGCTCGGTGGCATTGTCGCCGCTTGCGGCGATGGTTCCGCTTGAGTCAAATGTCACCAGACTGTATGCGGATATAGCAACAGCAGTGGCCTGATATGACCTCCCGCTGGCTTGATTAGTAGTTGATCCCATTTTAGTATTAGTTTTGTTGGAATAGTTCCGGGTTTGTTTTTGCCACCGCCAGAACAGCCGTTGAACGGGTGTCACCGGGGTGGAGTTCTAAATGTTTCGTTATGAGGTGTTTTTTTGCGTCCTTCACGCTCGTGAAAGCCGGGCCGGTTGGTTCCTTGATCGGGGCCGTGCCGGCGTGTAGTTTGGTGAGTTCATCAACGCGGGCCCGCAGCTCGGCCATTTCGCCCATTTCCTCGGCGGCTTCTTCTTTTCGCGTATCAGGCACGCCGGTCATGTCCATGACCTCGCGCAAACGGTTGAGGGCGTTTTCTACATGGCTGTAAACTTCCTCGACAGCCGCCCGCATTTTCTCCTCATACTCATCATCAGGTTCCTCAAGCTCATCGGCATCAGGTTCCTCATCGTCATCGCGCTTTTCGGCGTCCTCGTCCTCTTTGGCTACTTCCTCGCCTTGATCCTCCTCGGCGATTTCATCTTCCTCGCCGCGTTCCTCGTCTTTGCGATCTTCCTCATCCTGCTCGGCAAGGGCCTTTTTCTTTTTGGCCTTTTTCTTTTCGGGTTCAGGTTCAGGCGCGGGCGCCGTGGGTGTCTTGAAGCGGTCATCGGTCGCGTGACGGCTTGAGGCTGATTCGTTAGACGCTCGCTCTAGCTCAAGGGCCAGCGTTTCGGATTCTGGTTCGGTGTTCATATCTCTATTAATAGGCTGGGTGTCAACCTTACTGAACAACGCGCCATTTGCGGCGGGTGTATCAACAAAGTCGGCACTGGTTATTTTCAGTGGTCGAACGGTGGGAAGATCAAACCGGGCATTTTCTGGCGCATCGAGTCCCACCTCCATGGTGCGCTCGGTGCCGTCAGACATTTCCCAGAATAGTTGACCCTCGAAAACGATTGAGACGCCAAAGGTTTCGGGCGCCACCTCGGCAATTTCGAAAAGCCGCTCGTATTTTTCGCGCTCGTATTTTTTGAAACTTTCAAGGGCCGTAAAGCGCGAGGCCCTGATCCGGTCCTTGTCGCGGTAGAACCCCGAAAAGTAACCGGCCTCAGTTAGCAGCCGGTCGCCGCTGGCGCCCGCGTGGCTCAAGTAAGCCGGGATGGCCTTGCCGAGCATCAACGTGATTGATGACTCCAGAGTTTTTTGGCTGATCATCATTTGATGACCTTTTGCCTCGCCGGTGGTCAGGATCGAAATTCCCTCAATAACTCCGTTTTCCCGGTCAACTTTCGACGGGCTTTGCGCCTCAAGGCAAATTGTTTCGAAATTGGTTTCGTCCTCCCAGCGGCGCCGAGGGATTCGGCCCCGAGGGCCACCATAATCAGGTGGCAGCCGTTTGGCGCGGGGTAGGCGAGGGGCGGCCGGTAGCCACGGCGCACGGGGTAGCCACCGCGGCGCCAGCTCCTCATCGTCGGCGCCGGTCTTTTCCTTGGCAGCGTCGAGCAGTTTGCCGGCCGTGGCAAAAATTTCATCTTCCTCGGTCTGGGCTGCGCGGGTGCGAATGGCCCGCAAGCCGTTCAATGAGACATTTGCGAAATCCGCCGAGAAAGGGTATTTCCAGTGCGCTTTTGTTTCGGGGTCAAATGCCTTGTCTTGGCCAAGATGAAAGGCGCCGTATTTGGCCCAGCCGTTCGCCTCTATATATTTATTTTGTGCGGCATTCGAGGGGCCTTTCCACTTGCCGGCCTCGGTAACTTTACCCGCTCGGATTAGCTTTTCGGCTTTGGCGGCGCCAGATTTGTTTCGGGTGGTTGCAAATTCGACAACCTCCCCCAGCTTTGAATTTTCAGGCTCGTCAAATTGCGAATGACAGACGGCCGCCCGTTGTTTCGCTTCGGGGTATTCGCCGACCATGGTTTCGTTCTCCATGCAGCGGCCCACGAAATCAGATTCGGTTTCCTTGGCTGTTGGTGATGGCATTGGCATTTACTTCTTTTTAGGGTCAGGGGCCGGGCTTGCTTTTCCGTCCTTGGCTTTTTTGAGCCGGTCCGCATAGCGTTGTTCTTCCGATGTCAACTCGGCTTTTTTCTTTTCGGTTGGGTTGTCGATGTAGTCCCAGAATTTTTTTCTCATGGTTTATTTTGGTTGGTGGTTTCTTCGGCTTCAGGTGCGGCGCCCGGATTCATTGCCAACAGCTCCGCAAAATTAACGCTGGCGTTTGTTTGCATTTGATTAAATAGCTCGCGGTAGTCGTCTACCCCGAATTCCTCGGCAACCTGTTTGGCGTCGGCGATGTTTTGCGCCTTGCGCCGCATGATGTTCAGGGCTGAATCGCCGAAACTGCTGGCCACGTCGTCGAGGCTCATGGCCCCAAGGGCCACATATTTCATGTCCGATTCGACCTGACTGCTTCGGTTGATCCAGCGAAAGCGCGGCGGCTGAAAGCGGACCTGAAAGGGGTCGTCAACTTCAGGGGGCACCGAAAGCTCTCCGTCAGCCACCCATTTGCCCACGCGCCAGCGGTAGATTTTTTTCATCACTTCAATGATGCAATTTTGTTCTTCCTCGACTTGCGCTTGGTATTGCATGACCACGCCCTGCGAGGCGCTGAACGAACTGCCGCCAATGTCGCCCAGCAAAAATTCGTAGGGTATGCCGATCGCCGCGCCCACCTTGCGCAATTCAAAGGCAAGCCACTCAATGCCGTTGACATTCGGGCGCCCGTTGGCCGCAATCGTGGACACATCCTCGCCGGGCTCTAAGTAATGGAATGTTCCCGGCTCGAAATTCTCCAGCCGGCCGACGGTGTCCTGATCGCCGTCGGCCTCGCGGTTGGCCAGCTCAAAATTGACGGCGCCCTCGCGCTTGATTACCGCCGACAATGAGGCCGACACCTTGGCGGCGATCATTTCAATTTCCTCGTATTCGGAAACATCCATGAGCGTATTCACGCAAGGGGCGAGAGTAGGAACGCCGCGCCACTGGCTTGGGCGCTGGCGCTTCATGTATAAAGTAAAGTCCGCAGCCGGCACGTTGGTCACGTCGGTCAGCACGCCATTGACCCGGCGGCCTACCATGTATTCAAGGGGGCGCCCGTAGTCGTCAACAATCACGCCGTTTTTGTCGGGGTCATCCTCATTGAATCCGGTGATCCCCATAGGCGACCCAATGCGGCTACCCTCGAAAATTTGAAGCTGGCCGTTTGAGCCGTATAAAATCCCGATGTCACCAAAGAAAAGCGGCGCGTCAACGATTTCCTGTTGCACCGCCTTCATGTTCATCATGTGGGTGACTTCAGGCGCCTCGGCCCATGCGTGCCAAAGGTCGAGCAGTTGCTCGTTGAAATCCTCGGCGGCCGTCGCCGGCTGGGGCACGATCCCAGACCCCACCACGTCAGTGCGTTTCAGCCGTGAAATGCTTTTCACGATTGGATTATTCCGCTTCATGTTCAGCAAATTGCCGACCAGTTGGTCACGGTCGTAGGGGGGCAGCTCGACGTTTTCGTCGCGGATCGGATGAAAGCCCTTTGCCTTGCGGTAGCGGTTGGACGTCACCGCGTCATACCCGAACAGGATACGGGCCGCCGTCTTGGCTCTATTCCAGATTTTCAATTCCATGACTCGAAATTCACGCGGTTTTTGCCGTATGCTTTATAGGTGGTTGAACGTGCTAAAATTTGCGTTTCAATGGTTTGAATTTCCTTCCACAAGTCGGCCCGGTTGGCATAGGTGAAGGTGCGATCGCCAAGCGTGTAGGATGACGTGGCGCTGGTGCTGATGTTGGTGTAGGCCGTTAGTAGATTATCGCGCAGCGTAATCAGCTTGGCTTGGCTGGTTCGTTCGGCCATCTATAAATAGGCCCGGTGTCAACCTATGAGGATTTTTTAACCATCACGCCGGGGTATTTCGTGGCCATTTGTTGTGCGTCCTTAAAAACCCCGTGCTTGTTGTTTTCCCTGAAGAATTTCAGCCGCCCCTTGATTGCCCGCTTCATTGCGCCGGTGCCCTTGGCTGTCTGGTTAAGGCAACAATCAGCGGCGTTAAAAATCTCGATTGCATATTTGAACATTCCTGCCCGCTCAGTGCCGTTTTCGGTGCTGTTGGATTTATAAGACCCGGCCTGTGCCGAAATCGCTTTGTTAATCGACGCCGAGGCTTCAAATTTTGAAAGGGCGGCGCCCTTGATGCCGGCTTTTTTGGCGCACAAAAACCAAGTGGCTTTACCTGAAAAAATGCGGGCTACGGCCCGATCTTCATAAAATTTCATGCGAGCCTTGAGGCGGTCCCAAACTTTTTGGGGGTAGTAGTTTTTGGTATAGTATTTTTTCCCGCCCTTTTCCAACGGAATAAATGGAACGAGCTTTTCGTTTTGCGGCGTGATTCCCCCTTTGCTGAGTTTCTTGCGCCGGGCTTTTATGGTGTATTTTTTCCTGATGTCGCCCGCCTTGGCGCGGCCTGTAAATCCTGCCGCCGCGGCAAGAATAGACGCCGCTTCGCCTTTGATGAGGGTTTCCCAAGTCGCCTTACGGCCCATCTTTCGCTTGAGGGCCAACAGGTAGGCGTCAAATTGCTTGGTAGTGACGGCAACTTTTGGGGAAACTGCCATCAGTTAACCCTCAAAAGTTTATAGATCAGGAAACAGAAAAAACCGGCCGCCGCCAAGTCGATCCACAAAGCAAATTTTTTATTAAAGCCCATCTACTAAAGGGCCCGGTGTCTACCATATACTTTTTTTGACCGGCCGCGTGGGCGCCCTTTTAGCGGGCCGCGCCTTGTCGGTGTCGGCCAAGTCTTTGCCTTTTCTGATCACGGCGCCCCCAAGGCCGAACACGTGCGAGAGCGTTAAAATGTAGGTTTCGCAGTCCCAATAGTGGTCCTGTTTGTGGCCCTCGACTACCCATTCCCATTTGACTTTGCCCCGGCGGTCGGTGCGTTCGATGTGATTGGTCGAAAGCATTTGCCGAACATATTCGGGGTCGGTGTCCTTGTACGTGAACCAGTTAAGGTTTGTGCCGTTGCGCCGCTTTAAGAGTTCACCCTGCCAAACGTCCTTGTTTATATTCAGCAGATTGATGACCGCTTTTTTCACCTTGCCCTGTTTGACCGGGCTGAATGGATCGACGCCCGTCATTTTGTACGGGTGGGGCAATCGCTCCCACCCTTTGCAGCCAAACCAGAACGGGCGCCGGGCGTGTATTTCCTCGTAGATTTCTTGGGTGCGGTAGCCCGTGTCAATAATTCCGTAAGCGCATTCGTAGGTATGGGCGAGGGCGGTCAGGTCATCAAAGGCCGGCGCGGTGCCGTGGTCCACCAGCCAGCTCTTGCCGTCCCGGTCAAACCCACGGATGACCCAGAAAAAAACGGACCGCTGAACGTCCACCCCGATGATGCGGTAGGTGCCCTTGATCGTCCCCCGCTTATATTTGCGCTCTACGATCTTGAATTTTTCGGGGTCAATAGAGCCCTCGGCTGGGTTGTAGGGTTCGGCCAGCCAACCATTGACAAAAGTTCCCATTGCCCCCGGCGCCCCCTTGGCTTTCAGGTATTCAACGGCCACCCGGCCGAATGTGATCACCGGCGAATAGATCGAATTCAGGTGGTAAGAATGAAAGCCCAGCTCGCTACTTGAGCTGGTTGCCTCCCAATTTCCGTCCCGCAACATTTTGGTTTTGTGGCCGTCCAGAATTTTGCCGCCGCACTTTTCGCAAACGTAAAAGGCAGATTTTTGAACCACGCCAAGGTCAAATTCATTGGCCGCCAGATTGGCCTTTTTGTCCCACTTGATATTCAGCTCGCCCTCGTCATCCTTGAGCCTGAAAAGCATCGGCTGGGCGCAATTGGGGCACGGCATCAAGTAGCGCCGGCGGTCGCCCTGCTGGAATTCTTCCCAGATTCCGCCGTGAATCATCACCGGCGTGGAGCTTTGCAAAACCTTGTAATCGTGCTTGCCCTTGATTCGGTCCATACATTCGCGCCGGGTCCGTTCGTCGATCACGTCAATTTCATCGAGCACCAGCACGCTGACGGGGTAGCTTCGCACGTTCGCCGCGGAGCCGGCGCCGACCAGATTCATGGTGCAACGCGCAAATTCCTGTTTGGTTAAACTGAAACGGTCCTCGTCAATTGTCCCGTCCATGTAGCGCGGCAAATGCTTCACCAGCGCTTTTGATTCCCGACAGAATGGTTGCCAGCGCTCCGAGCTGAACGCCTTGCACAAGGCCAGATTTGGAAACACCCAAAGAATGGCCCGAGGGTCGCGGTCGATCACGTGCCCGAGCATCACGTAGAAGGTGGTGGTTTTCGCGGTCTGCGATCCCCAGCAAAGCGAAACGCGTTTCACGTAGGGATCGGCGACGGCCTCCAGAATTTCGTCAACGTATGGGTGCAATCGTGTCGAATAGGGGCCCGGCTGCTCGGTAATGCGTGGCGACAATTCCACGTTGCTGGTGGCCCATTCGTGAACCGATAAAGGCTCGACGCCGTCGAAAAACGCCCAGCCGTATAAATCCAAAACGCTAATGGTCGGCCCTTTTGTTTTTCTCCATCATGGCAAAAATTTTGTGTAGGCCCTCGCGCACCGCGGCCTCGGCCTGTTGGGGGTCGGTTGGGTTGGCCTGAATTGCCACCGCTTTCGGGTGCGCGTCGAGTAAAGCCCGCAGCGGTGCCAGCACCTTTTTGATTGTCGCCTTGGCCTCCGCCATGGGCACAAGCCCGGCCTGTGCGCGTTCATATTCAAGTTCCTTTAGCTTGCGTTGGGCTTCTTCTTTGCCGGCTTGAGCCCTGAGTAGCTTGAAGCGTAACGCCTTCATTTCCTCGCTCTGGTTTTCGGCGGTGGTGTGGTGCGGGTTTTCGTCAGCTCGTTTTTGCAAGAATTCTTGCCACGCCGTCACCTCCATGGTGGCCGGCCCCCCGTGATGGTCGCGCAAATCCCAAACCGTTTTGCGAGCGACCCCCAGCACCTTGGCGAGAGCGGTCCAGTTGCGCGGTTTTTTTGGCGCCGGTTTTTCGGCCTGAGTGGCGGCGATCGTGTCCATCAAATCCAGCTCGCGCTTGGTGAGTACCTTGCCGGCGCTCACCTTGCGCACGATATTCTCTAGGTTTTTGCGCTGAATAAGCGCGGCTTGCTTGGCCGTTATTTCCTGTTTTGCTGCCATTTATTTGGGCCCCCATTGGTGGCCGCATTTCGGGCAAGTCGTTTCCGTTTCTGGCTTGTCGTCGTCGGTTTCGAACTGGTCAACCATACGGGCCAGCGCCTTTTCATCGTACCCGGTCAAGGTCAAATCCATGGCGCCGGTATCGAGTTCAATCAACAGGTTGGCCAAGTCGCTTTGATTCATTTCGGCCAGCTCGGCCAGCCGGTTGTCGGCAATCAGGTGGGCCCATTCATCGGCCTCGGTTTTGAAATCTTGAAAATTTACCGGCACCGTTTCCACGCCGAGAATCAAGGCCACCTCATAACGGCCATGGCCGTTGACAATAAAACCCGATTGATTGCTCACCACGATCGGCGCCCGCCAACCTTGGTGCGTAATAATTTTGGCGAGGGCCTTGAGCTGTTCGGGCGGGTGGTGGTTCGGGTTTCGCGGGTTCGGTTTTAATTCCTCGACGCGGTGCGCGGCGTCGTGAGCGCAATTTATTTCGGGCGAATTATTTTTCATGGTTTGGTTTGAACTGGGTTTGATCTCGGTTCGAACCGAAAAAATGCGGGGCGTTACCGTTCATAAACGGATAGCTCTTTGAAGAAAGAGCGACCCGCGCCCGGT
>TARA_R110000824_G_scaffold8686_4_pt1 | contig 13928 bp, 14 predicted proteins | sample TARA_R110000824 | Tara Oceans TARA_R110000824 (sample SAMEA4397747) | marine metagenome | biome: Polar Biome; feature: [MES] marine water layer (ENVO:01000295) within the mesopelagic zone...; material: water (ENVO:00002006), including particulate matter (ENVO:01000060) such as...... | reverse complement strand
TATTAAACCAGTGAGGGAAGTATCCTTTTTTGAGTTCAGATATACCGAAAGTTTTCGGAAACGCTTTCAGAGGCATAGTTAAGAATGAAAGACTATCAATAAACTTTATTTTGAGTTGTGTAATACTCATACACATAATTTTCTGACCCGCGAATATTGTAAAAGGTTTATATAGAGTATTGTCAAATACCCACCTGATAATAAACTTATAATCATAACCGCGCCCATTATGCGCGAGGAATGTATAACCTTTATGTTTATCTTGGAATGCCCAGATACAAAACTCTTCTATGTTTGAGTGTTTAATAGGAGTAGGGTCGTCAAAGTATTGACTTATAGAATACATAACTTTATGAGTTGTTTCAGATATGTCTGCCTCAAAATCAAAGAAGATATACTTAACAGAAGGGTCTCGGAGTTGTTTCGGAAACATATAACACTTATGACCCTCCTGAACTATCTGCTTACAATTACCGCATTCATAATCTCCGCACTTATGAGTATCGGGAGGATACTTTTCTCTTGACATTAACTTCTTACACTCCATACACTTCCACATTTTATCACAGAGATTAATACCATTTTTATCAGGTATTTTATGATTTAACATACAGACAGAATTACAAAACCACCGATTACATTCTATACACTGATTATTATATTTTCTTTTCTCAAAGGGAATACTATTCACGGGACAATCTGTTCTACAACACATATTACACTTAAACGCGCACTTATGACAATCTTTCTTTTTATAACACTTTTTACACTTATGACAAAAATTATCTTTCGCGAAAAATCCTGCTACTTTATTACTAGCGATTAGGTCGTAATGATTATTGTTTTTATATAAATATAAAGTTTTATTGTCGTTCTCCTTGGGTTTATAAGAAACACCCGAAACGTCAGGATATACAACTTGATTAAAGAAGTCGCCGTCTATAATTGTGATTTGATACTTTGTATATTCCTCAAACTTCTTAATCTCTTCTATACCACATAAACCCTCTGGGACTCCCGATTGATAATGGAGTTTTTCCGCCGTTTTAAATTGTATTTGTTTTCTATCATTGAGTATCTGTTTATATTTAGGGTGACTAGTCCCGTATTTATCTCTGAATATTCCGACTGCTATTGCCCGAGCACAACATAGATTATCGTCAGGATTATTTATTCTGATTATACTTTTCTTATTAAACTTTAAGAGTGCTTGCTCTTTCTGTTTTAATTTAGAGACACTATCTGCTATATCAGGTTCTTTACTACTTCCTCCTTTCCACCCTTGATTAAAATTAGAACAACCACCACTCGGGAGACTTATACTGACAACATTAATTCTTGTAGAACTTGATATCTGCCATTCTTCGTTAGACTCTACTACTTGTTCTATTAGGTCTGATATATCAAGACCTTTAATATCTCCCGCATTCATTAAAGTAGTTGATACGAAAAACTTTAAATTAGGGTCTTCTATGATTACCCTAACTTTATCATTAGTTTTAAGATTTTGTTTTTCTTTTGTTTTATCAATAGCGTCATTAAAGACACTTTCTATTTCGTCCATAGTTAGATTACCTTGTATATCCATAGCATAAGTTTCCTCCGCCGTTCCCCAAAAAGCGTTCTGTTTTGAGGACGCTTTCTTTAATTTATATTGAGGTTGTTGTGCCTCTAAAAACGCCATACCTTCCAGATTTGCTTCTGCTTTTCCTTTTTTACTTGGAGTATCAGAAACAAGACTATTCTTAAAATTAATTACTTGTTCGCTATCTTTAAATCTGATTATCTGCCACCCTTTAAAAGACTCATATTCTTTATTCCCGCCTGAAAGGCGAGACTTTAATGTCGCGGGTGTTGTTTTCATTAACTCGCTGACTTTACGTTGATTTCCATATATGAACTTTCCCGTTTGAGGGTTCCACGCGCCGATATTATCGGTGATTTTTTTATTCACCTTTTTACTCTTTGCGAGTGCTTGACCCACGAGTTTTTTATTCTTGATATTCTTTACCTCTGAAACAGACTTGCTTATTCCCGATTGCTTTTTATCGCTTTTACTTTTTCCCTTTTTCGCCATTACCCTTTATAGTATATATATACACTTTAATTTTAAATATGTTAATTTAACGCAGTTTTAACAGCAGGACAGGCATTGAGTGATTAGTTGAGCGACTCAACGTCGTCGTCCTTTTTCCTGATTATATACATAGTATCATATTTACCCTGTCTAACTTTACGCCGATTATTGACAATCTCATTAACTATATTTCTTGATAATCCTAATTCTTCACCGATACTTGATAATGTCGGAAAATCCTGTTTAAAAATCTCGCTATTATTTACGCGGACTTCACAAGTCCAGCAGTCAATTTTAGTTTTAGCGCCGTGAGTTCTCATATTTATATAATAGACTTATATATCTTTAAATATGTTAAAACGCACCAGACTAATTTTAAGATAATCTTATAATAAAATATATAAGTCTTAATATAATATGCCAAAGATACCGAAAGTCCCCGTAGAAGTAGAAGTCAAAGAACTTAAAGAAGACCCTGATTTTGTTCCGACACAAGAAGAACTTGACGAAGCGTCTGTATCTTCCGACGAACCTGAACCAGAACCAGAGATATATGAAGGTGAAACTAAAATCAATAGAAACCCGAGACCACTCCTCACGCCCGAAGACGAACTTATGAAGACTCTACTCAATTTAGGAGAACTTAAAGTTGATAATATTAATGAGATTCAGTTTATCTTAAAAGCGGTTTATGACTCACCTATGTCCGAGATAACTAAAAAGCAGTGCGGACTTTGTATGAATATGCTATTGACTTTATCTAATAACTTCTTACAAGATTACTCTAAAAAATTATAGGTTTAGATTTTGGGTGATATTACAATATTTAAGAACTCCCCGAGGTTTAATTTGTTTATGATAAAAATTAGATACTATCTGTGATTCCATATCAAGATAATAACTCATTTCTTTTACGCTATTACAAGCGATTACTTTAAAAACATTCTCTTTCTTCTCACTATCAAAGAGAGTTAAATACCATATTAATCCTTTCTTATTTCCCATTATAATAATGATTATATTTTTAATTTAACTAAATCCTGAGGGGATTGTGTTTGTGTTTGACCCATTCTCAACGTAGAGTTTTAGAAACATACCTGGATAAACCTCTGTCGCAGAAGAAGGTTGTAATCCTCCTTGATTTACACCTCCACCCATTTTAAAAGTTATACTATGACCTACCGAAGGGTCGCAGAATATTCCGATATTAAAAGTGTATGTTGTAGAAGCGACTAGTCCTCTTAATAAAAATTGTTCGTTGTGCTGACCCGTTGTCTCTGAACTAAAAGTAGGTCTAATCATACTATCAATACACCATTGAGGTTGTCCGCCTACGGATATAATAGGCGCTAAAAAGTATGTCATACCTGACGATACGTCTGCGTAATAACTAAACTCAACTCTTACACTATCTACGTCCGAAGGAGTTGTGAATGTCGTTGCGAGTTGATTGTTAATTATATCAAATTGCGTAGAGGTTGTATTAAAAGTCCTTTCTTTATAATCGTCTGTGATATTCCCGCTATATATACTGCTACTTGTAAATAGATTAGACGTATCTGTTAAATCAAGATTTTTACAATCTGTTCTTACACTCGCAGAGAAACCTTCTAAAACGCCGTCGTCTGTATTAAAAAACAGATTGTTATTTAGATAAGCACCCTGCGACGAGCGCGAAGCACTTCCTGCTCCTGGACCCGGAGTTAATCTGTAATTCCCTGAAACATAATCGTCTGTTGAACCTATAAAGGTAATATGATTATATAACTCATTTGTATATTGTCTTGTTCCTGATAAAAGACCACCTGTTGTTAGAGAAGGTATAACACACCTCCCGAGAGCACCCCCTAATGTGATTCCATAATTACCTCCTGAGGTAGAGGTATTATCTCTTATTTCTAAATACCCTCTTAAAATATTTTGGTCTAATGAGGCAGGAGTCCCCGTATTTGCTTGTTGTGTTATGACTCCGTTATTACTGACACGAAATCTTGACGTATCAACGACACCACCATTCTCTCCTACTTGTAATCCGTCAGCGAAATAATAATTTGTATCAGTAGCACCCTGCGGATTAAATCTAACTTTTAGAGCGTCGCTATCAGTCCTATCAACGACCTCAAAAGTATCAACCTGTAAATCATTAAACTCTAAATCGCCGTCATAAGATAAATTGCCGTCTATTCTTAAATTACCACCGATTGTTGCGTCTCCCGTAGTTGTCAAAGTTGCCGTTGATATATTAGCAGAGTTAATTATATTTGTCGTATTTGCCGTTGTGATTGTTGCCGTCGTTGCCGTGAGAACTTGGAGCGCAGACAATCCTGAAACGGAAAGAGTATTTAGAGAAGTATGTCCTAATACAGATAAATTACGAGATACTATCAAATCTCTAAGAGTTAAATCAGTATCCGCTCCTGAATGAATTATTGTTCCTTGGACAGTTAAATCTCCATTAAGAGTTGTATTTCCCGTGACCTCTAATGTCCCACCTATTGTTGCGTTTCTTGATATTGCTATATCTTGACCTATTGTCATATCTTCACAAGACATATTCGCTGGCGTAGTTATATCTCCTACGGCGGTGATTGTGCTCCCTGCTGATATTGTTGTTGTTGATATTAATGAGTTTCCCGTAATTGCGCCTCCCGAATTGATTGTTGTATTTGTGATTGTTCCTATTGTTGCCGAAGTAGAAGTGAAAGTTGTGATAGTCCCCGTAGTAGAAGTAAGTGTAGGTAGAGTTGATAAACCAGTCATAGTTAGAGTTCCTGAACCAGTTAGATTTACTCCCACTATATTATTTAGAGTAGCGTCTCCCGTAGTAGCATTAATATCACCAGTTTGAGCGCCTGCTATTCCATTCTTAAAAGTTAGACTCTGAAAGATTGTCAAATCTTCTGTGAGAAAATCGCCGTCATAAGTAATATCCCCGACAACTTCTAAATTACCTGATATTGTTGCGTCTCCTGATATACTTAAAATTGCTCCTGTAAAAGTTCCTGTCGCTTGTATATTTCTTGCGCCTATATCTGTTGAGGTTGATATATTTGCCGTTGAGGTCAAAGCACCTGAAAAGATTGAGGTAGAATTACAAGTAAAAGTATTTGTTGTAAGTAATCCTGAATTCGTGAGTGAGGTTGTTGTCGTTGCGCCAGTTATACCAGTAGTCCCTGACGCTGTAATATTTCTAATTGTTAAATCTTGACCTCCTATATTTCCTGTCGCTGTAAGAGTTGTCGTTCCTATTCCTCCTGTATTTGTGATACCTGCCGTTGTCGTAGCGCCTGTTATTCCAGCAGTCCCTGACGCTGTAATATTTCTAATTGTTAAATCTTGACCTACTAAATCACCCGTTGCTGTAAGAGTTCCTGTTGTGATTGCTCCTGTATTTGTGATACCTGCGGTTGTAGTTGTCCCAGAAACTCCCAGAGTTCCCGAGAGACTACAATCAACGCCAGAGAAATCGTTTCCTGTAATATTTCCAGTCATTACAATAGCACCTGACCCCGTAATATTTAATAATCCAGTTATAGAATGATTAGAAGCGCCATTATTGAGGGCGATATTCTCACAGAGTATATCTTCACAATTAATATTTCTTGTTGTAAAGTCTTCTGTCAAATCTAATTTACGTGCTACAATCTCGTCGCAGATTATATCTCCCGTTGTAGTTATATTAAAAACTCCTTGACCGCTGGGGTCAAGACTGGGATTTCCTAAATTATTATTAATCATTCTTGCGATTATAACTTGGTCAGGTAGAGTAATATCTGCGACTGTATCCCAGTGTAGAGTGCCGTCAGTATCTTTTGCTATAACCTGACCTGGTTCTCCGAAATCACCGCCTATTGATATTGCTGTATCTGTTGAGGGAAAGACTATTGTAGATTGACCTGCCGTCACGCCTGATAATGTAGAACCATTAGTTAATAATCCGTCTAAACTCATATATAGATAGTCAATATTATAAATATCTAAAATACTTATAGATAAAATTAATATGTTTCTATAAGTTATAATGGAATCACCGATAGAAGAAAATCTTACAATCACAGAAGAATATATTGAGGAAAATGCCTCAATAGACGAAGATACTGAAACACTTGATAAAGTCGTTCAGAAACCTAAAAAACCTCGCACTCAAAAACAACTGGACGCCCTCGCGAAAGCACGTCAAACTCGTAAAGATAATATTAGAAAGAGAAAAGAACAATCCCTCAATCAACCTGAACCTTCCTCAATGACTGAACTGCCCGAAGCGTCATTAGAGTATTTAAGAGATATGGCGCTCGCTGTTCCAAACAAAAAGAAACCGAGAAAGAAAAAAGTAATCTTTCAGCAAGCAGAGTCTTCCTCCGAAGAGGAGATAATCTATATGAAAGCACCGAAGAAAAAGAAGAAAAAGAAAAAGATTGTCTATCAACAACCAGAATATACAAGCAGTTCTTCGTCAGACGAAGAAATTATTGAGAAAGTCATTCAGAAACCTAAAAGAGTATATCGTAAAAAAGTATCATTAAAAGTAAGTGATTCAGAAGACGAAGAAGAGGCGTATGTCTATGAAAATGCCTATGAGGATTATCAATATCAACAAACGCCTCAACAACCATTAAAATACAGCGACGTCTTTCGCTTTCATTAAATTATAGTTGATAGTATATAATGAGTAAGAAAAAGTCTAACTTAAAGATTAGTGAAGTTGAGGTGCCCGAAGGCACTCCTAAAATTATATTGTCAAAGTTTAAGTTCAGTTGTGATAGTATAGACGATACAATCCCTCTTCCTTTACCTCAAATGTTAAACTTTTTTATGTTAGTTTGCGGGAGACCAGGGTCAGGAAAGACAAGTCTAATATTAAATCTTGTATGTAAGAGAGGTAAAATGTATAATAAAAAGTTTGATAAGATATTTGTCTATTCGCCGTCATTACTGACTATGAAAGAAAATCCTTTTTCTGAATTATCAGAAGAACAAGTCTATACAGAATTGACAGAGGAAAATCTTAATTTTGCTCTGGACGATATAAAAGAAACAGGTGAAAAAGTCTTGTTTATTATGGACGACGTAGTTAATGATATGAAAAGGTCTGCTGGAATACAGACAACTTTAAGTAAAATGCTTATGAACCGCAGACACCTCGCTGGTTCGGGAGGGTCTTGTAGTTTCATTATTACGACACAAGTCTATAATAAAATACCCGCACCTATCAGAAAGACTGCTTCTCATATCATTATTTATCATACGAGAAATAAAAAAGAATTAGATACTATCTTTGACGAATTGATAGTAATCCCTTATAAAGACTTTTATGAAGTCTTAAAATATTGTTTTGATAAACGTCATAACTTCTTATATATTGACATAAATAAATCACACGATAAAATGTTTCATAAGTGCTTTAATCAATTACAATTTAACTCAACAAACGAGACTGGACTTTAATTTATATTCAGAATTGATATTATCATTGTGGATTAAGTCGTATCCGTTGTCAATTAAAAGTTGTTTTTTGACCTTTGCTATTTCTCTTTGTTCTTCTTCTCCTTTACCTTTACATAAATCCTCTGTGATAATTTTTTCAGGATATACTAATGGATTTTTAAAAAACTCCTTTAATATATCATAATCTTTACCTTCTGTATCTATTTTTAAGAGGTCTATTTTTTCTATACCTTGTTCGTGGATAAACGAATTGAGTGTTTTTGTTATTACCTCTACGGATTTTTCTGATAAGTGTTCTTTGATAAAATCTTTGTCATTACACAGAGAAGACCGCATACACTTTGTTTTATCCTTCGGAGAACGTCTATTTGTATATCCATATTTACCTAAATAAAACGGAGACGTCCCATTAGTATCACTAATAGCGTATGGGTGATAAGAGAAATCACACTTTTCTAAATTACGTAATATATCTTCTTTGAGGTGTGGATTAGGTTCTAGCATATAACCGAACCACTTATCCCTTTTGCGAGACAATAGTTTATATGTATCACTTCCAGTTTTAGCATTAAAACACCCGACGTCAATCAATATTTTCATATTATAGTATAGACAAGATATTTATTCTAACTTAATATCCTCTACTTACGGCATTATTAGATACTTGACCTCTTTTTCGTAATTGTGTTCCTCCTATTTGTGCGATAATACTTGCTTGTTGTTCCGCATTCGGTTTCACTCTCCCTAATGGGAGACCTATCCCGGGGACTTGTAAAAGACTTCCCGTGCGAGGTTTAATTTTCATTCTTCGTTGTGCGTGAGTCGGTCCGTATCTACGTTTTTTCTTTTTTCTACTGGGTCTATTATGTCTTGCGAGCGCTTTATTGAGATTTCCTAAAAATCCTAAACCTGAACCTAAACCTAACATATTTATAATGAGTCAATATAATTTAATTTAACCTAATGGTCTATCCATAATTATAGACGTATTTTCGCCGTGTTTTTGTCTTTGACGACGATTTTGTAATTTTCTATTTCTCCTATCAGACGCATTCCTAAATCTCGCTACTTCTTTATCCATATAACCTTGATACTTATATATTCCTGTCAAGGGAGAAGCATTCGTATTCACTCCTTTCGCCATTCCGATATTTCTGATTGTATCAATTCTATTTAATTCAGTCGGGACACGTGAATACATAATATCTTTCATAGAGTTCGTAAATCTATTTTTATTAAAGAATGAAGGGACTCCATTCATAGCACCGAGAGTATTAGGTTCTGAACCTCCGAAGTTTTGTATGCGTCTCTGAAACTCTGTTGAGGGGACAACACCGAGAGCAGTTCCCGCCATATTAGGTCTCCACGATAAACTATTTCCTCTGTTTCTCATATTATATATTGACCTTATTTTTTATTTTTACGCTTTAATTCTCTTGACAATTTTATTTTGTCTTCTATTCCTTCCAGATTTTCCGTAATTGTTTTTGCTCTGATTAATCTATCATTAAGTAAGTCTAATCTATTTAATGGACGACCTTCTTCGTCTAATGAAACTTTGATATTCTTTTGTATCCACTTTTCGTCTATGTCATTCTTTCTTGCGATATTTCTTGACTCTTCTAATACAAAATTAGCAGAGAAGATTTTATCTTTTATAGAACTATCATTCGCTTCTAATTTATCTTTGAGGTGTTTCTGAAACTCTTTTTCTACGTCAGGTTTTAAATCTTTTGCCGTTCTGATATTCTTTTTGACTGCTTCTCCTAATTCACCTCTAACCTTTTTAGCATTATCAGAGTCATTAGATATATACGCTTTCTGAATAGACTCTGACGCTTGCTTTATTCCTGCTCTTTGTTTCTTTCTCTTTGAGAGTTCAGAAGCGGGAAGTCCTGGTGTTTGTGGAGGTAATAACCCGTCTATTTTACCCGAGGCGAGTTTCTTAAATATTGTTTTAAATCCAGAGTAATCATTCGGCGCTTCATTATATTTTTTACCTGTCGCAGACCACGTAATTTTACTTAATGCTGTGAGGTGTTTAAAAAGTTTATCCGCATTCGCTTCTACGTCTGCTTTTTTACCGATACCTAAACGTATATTCCAGTTGTCATTCATTCCGAACTCTTTTATAATTGTGCCTAATTTCTTATCACTCTTTCCGACCCTTACAACGTTGCCCTTTTTATTTGAGAGTGCTACTCCTTCTTTAATACTCTGTGCTTGGAGTTTCTTAAAATTAGTTTCACCTCCTTCTTCTTGTAATCTTTCTTTGATTTTCTCACTTTCCCACTCGTCCCTATAAGAAGGTTGTTTAAGTCTATGTTCTTCCCGACCTACTGCTTCTTTAACTGCTTTCTTGATTGCGTCTTCGTCTTCTAATAAACGTCCTCCTGACGCATTATCTATTTCTTTTCTTAAATCTTTTTGTAATCTTTCTTGTTTGTTAAATAAGACTTTATCTGTTCTCGCCGTTTTTGCTGTGGATTTCTTACTTACAAGATAATCTTTATATTCTTTATTATTCATAGACGCTTGTTTTCTTTCCTCTTCACGTTTATCTCTCATAGACTGCGCCGCCCCTAATCTATGATAGTTTTCTCTTTGTGAAGAACTCATTTTAGAATAAGTGCGCCCTAAATCTTCGGCGAACTCTGCGGGAGTTATTAGTGGAGTGAATTTCTCTGGTGGTTTCCGAGGTCCTACTGACCCGAAATTAGCATTACAAGTCCTATACATTTGACCCGCATTTCCGTATCTCATATAGCAACGTGGTTCGCTCATTATATATGTAGAGTAATATATTTAATCAATTAAAGGAGAGACTAACTTTTTTATTTTCTACAACAAGTCCTTTTGATTGTAATTTCTTTTGTATCTTTTTACGCTCATTCTTGATACCTTTTTTAGTAATAGGTTCTCCCCAGTGATAGCGAGCAATAATCGGTAGTAGTTCGTCAGGGATTTTAGGATAATTCTTTTTATACCATTCTAATCCTTGGACTTCATTATCAATCTGTAAGAAACTTAAAGGTAGTCCGTCTTTATGTTTGACCTTTGACGTTTTATTAAGTTCAGAAGCGGGTATTTGATAATCCATAAACTCAAATCCCGTTAGTTGTTGTTCTGTTTCAGGAGCAGTCCCGAAACAATAACTTAACTTATCATTAGTTTCAGATATTAAGTGGTGATTTCCATTAGTCCCTATATATTCAGTTATATAGTTTGTATCCCTATCTTTGAGTTCTCGGGGGTCTTTTGTCATAGATAATCTATGACCTACCGAAGATTTACAAATAAAAGGATTCTTAATCAAAGTATCGTCTTGACATAACATATTATAATCTATTGTTAGATTTTATTTTTGAGAAAATCTTTATGTTCTTGTAAAAGTAAAGATAATTCGTCCGTTGTGAGATTATGTTTTTTATGAAACCTTTCTGTCTCTTCTATATTTTCGCGGAGTTGTCTTCTTACAGAGTATCTTCCGAGATAATATGAACCTATGAAAAATCCGACCACCGCAGGAGCAATAGTAAATCCTAACATTATATATTAGAATAGATAAAAAAATATCGCAATCCAAATATTTTATTATGTAAAAAATTATGAGTATCAAAAAACTTAAATCCAGATTATATCTATTTACTTTTTCTTTCCGCCTTTACCTCCTTTACCTCCTTTCTTACCTCCTGTGCCTTTACCTCCTACTGCTTTCGCTACACGACGACGAGGTGCGGGTCTCTTACGAGGTGGCGCTTTCTGTTTCTTCATAGGTTTTGCCCCAGTCGCCATTTTCTTTTTGACAATTGCGTCTAATAAGTGAGGAGGTAATTTATCATATTGCTTTTGAGTAATCAATCCCGAAGATAATCCTTTTTTCGCCATAGCAGAAACCATTTTATACTTTGAGAAATATTTTATTTAAACTCTAACCAGACTTTTTAATATTACGTATTTGTTGTTGTCTTCTCATTGCGAGAAATAGTCTTTGTAATAATTCCTCTGTATCTGCTTCGTCTAATAGACCTAATTCTTTTAATCTTAATACTATCCCTGATTGTGCTTTTTTAGTCGCTGCTTTTGCGATATCACCCTTTTTAATTCCTTTTGCTGATAATTGTCTTTTAAGATTTTTTATCTCTTCTTCTAATTGGTGCGCCTCTTCTCTTAATTCGGTAGGTAATCTTTCTTTTGCGAGACCTCTTCTTGCTCTACCTGTTCCTGCTCCTGCTTGTGCTTGTATTGACTCTTGTATTGCTCCTTGATTTAATTGTTTTTTAAGTTCTTTGCGAGCGTCTGTAAAATCTTCTTTTGTTGCTGGTTGAGGTTCAGGTTCAGGTTGCTCTAAAAATTGTTTTCGTCTTTCTAATTTTCTTTTTCTATCTTCTATTTTTGTCTGACGTCTGCTTCTTCTAAACTCTGCGTCGCCACCTGACCCTCCACCTTCGGCAGTAGAAATCCAGTTTTCAGATAAATCAGAAGGAGTTTCATACGCTTCTGCGCCTGACTCAAATTGTGCTGGACGTAATGGTCTTTCTTCTTTTGGTCTCGGTGAAGAAGGTTTCGGTCCTTGACCTTGTTGTTTAGGTCTTCTTCTACGTCTTGGAGTATTTACTATTTCTTCGGAAGAGGGTGTATCAAACGGAACAAAGTTAGGGTCTTGTCTATATGCTTTTAGATTATCAGGGCGCGACCTCCTGGGTTTCGTAGGTTGTCCTGACCTTGCTGTATCAAATCTATTTTCTTCGGGACGTGGTGGTAAAAGTAAAGGTTGTTGAGGTATATCAGGTTTATCAGGTTTATCGGGTTCTTCGTCTGTGTCTTGTCTGGGTTGATTTATCATAAATTGAGTTAAATCTCCTTGCGCTCTTTGAGGTTGTAAAGGTATAGGTTGTCCTGCTCTTGCGGGTGAAAGAGACATTAAGGTTTCTGTCCTACCTGGGGGAGGGACTCTAAACTCCCTTAATGGGTCGGGAAATAATGCTTCTTTTCTTGCTTGACGACGTAATTGTCTTTCTGCTTCTTTATCTTCGGGAATTGTAGGAATATCTTCTGACGTATCACCTGAAAAATCACTCTCAAAATCAGACCCCGCAGGTGTGGGGTCGCGCCCGAATAAAGTATCTATCTGACTTGATAAATCTTCACTTGTGGCGAGTTCTGACGCTGCCCGCTGTTTTAATCTGTCTTCCTGAAATCTTTTAAAATCTTCGCGAGTTTTTCCCTTAAACTTACTCTCATAATCTTCACGAGTTTTTCCTAAACCGACCGCTCTCATATGTCTAAATCCCTCAAAATCTTCACGAGATTCTAAATCTCTTCTTGTGGGTGCGGAGACAGGTGGAGGTTTCGCGGGTCTTAATGGACTCGGTGTTGTTATGATACGTCTTATTTGGTCTTCTCTATTTTCTTGTATTCTAAACTTTGCTCCTTCGTCTGCTGTTCTTTTTGAGATAGGTATTGCTTGACCCCTCCACGGGACTAATCTATTTGTATCTACTTTAACTTCACCTCCTACTTGACTTATTGCTTGCTCTGGATTATTTTTCTTTCTTGCTTGTTCTCTATCTAATTGAGGTGCTGTTGCTGGTCGTCCTAAACTTAACGGAGAAGGAGGGGGTCTTCGTGCGGGTTCAGGAAATCTTTGACCTATTACGCGTGTCCTCGGAGATAAGACACCTCCTGCGAGTATTTCACGTCGTCCTACGACTTCTTGCGGTTGTTGCTGTATTGCTTGTTGTTCTCTTGTTGCTTGTTTTATTGCTTCGTCTTGTCTTTGACGTCTTTGTTTATTTAAGTTTTCTTGCTCTGTTTGACGTTTTGCTTCACGGAGAACTGCTTCGGCGAATACTCTGTCGTCTTCTTTTCTGACAACGTCGCGCGAACCCGTAAATCCTTTATTTGACAGAAACGCAGAGGATAATGAACCTCCACCTAATCTTCTACGTAATGCTGACGTTTGTTCTCTTTCATTAGTAATCCCGAATAAATCTTGATTAACTCCACCTGACCTTAAACTATCTCTTGCTTTCGGAGCGCGAGGTCTATATGAACCAGGTCCTCCACGAGAACCACGTCCTCCTGTTCCTGTTCCCTCTTTGACTATATTTGCTATAAAAGTATCCCCGTCCTTTGCTTTATGGACTGCTCTGTTTCCAGGTCTATTTGTAATAGTTTTAGTCTTTGTAGATTTCTTTCTCCCTTTCTTCGGCATTATATAAAAGAGTAATTTTATTAATTTGATTATCTTTTTATATAATATATTAATATAATGACGTTTATTGTTGTAAAGGACAAACAAGGATTTTTTAGAGTTAAGAACACTATCACGGGTAAAGTCGGTAAAGATAGATTTATGAAAAAAAATAATGCTGAAATCCAGCGAAAAAATAGAGAAAGGTTT
>TARA_R110000824_G_scaffold150209_6_pt1 | contig 13936 bp, 18 predicted proteins | sample TARA_R110000824 | Tara Oceans TARA_R110000824 (sample SAMEA4397747) | marine metagenome | biome: Polar Biome; feature: [MES] marine water layer (ENVO:01000295) within the mesopelagic zone...; material: water (ENVO:00002006), including particulate matter (ENVO:01000060) such... | reverse complement strand
CCCGCGGCGGAGGCTGGGTCCATACCGGCCCTTTCATAGTCTAGGCCAGATTCGAGTTCGCCGCCGGTTATATCACCTACGGTTGGCTCCAAACCAGCTAAAACATCTGCTCGTCGGCCAGCTTCCATTGGATCGTCTGGCGCGTCAAGATCACCAGTAGGAAACGCTGGAGCCCTACGTCGACGGTCTATGTCTGCCAATTGTGCCGGATCTGCCATCGTCTGAGTCTGCGGAGGGGCGCCCGACATTGGTGGCCGAGGTAAAGATTGCTGCGCCGCAATGTCCGCATCTGAGGCGCCAGCGCCTTTGTCGCCAGCGTCTTGTAGCCATTTGCCCGCTTTTCCTACGGCATCCGACACACTAGAGTATGCATCTTTAAGCCCGCCCACGACGTCGTAAGGCTGTTCCTCCATCGACATTTGTGGCCCAAAGCCTGAGCCTTGAATTTCCTCTTCTTGAATTGGCTTTTCTTCATTCAGCGACGGCATGCCAGCTAACTCTTTAAATCTTTTTGCTTGCGCTTCGGTTAAAAGTCGAGTTTTCAACATGTTTATCTTCCTTGTCGTAAACGTAGAGCGACGCGTCGCATGACCTCGCTAATGAGTTGTTCTTGAGACATCCCGCGCCGTGGGCGAAGGTTAGCCGCAACCTGCTGGGTCACCTCATTAATAAAACGCGCTTTAGCTTGTTCGTTTTGGATTCTATTTTGTACGCGGGTTTGCAAGGTCCGCATAAAAGATTCAGCCATAGCCTCCGGAGGGAGAAGTTCTTCATCGGGCATCATCTCGTCTTCAGTACCGCCTTCTGCACCCGCGAATTCTTCATCGGGTGGAAGCATATCTTCGCCTTCCTCGCCTTCTAATTCTGGCATTTCATCTTTAATTCGATCAGCCAAATCAACAATAACCTGCGCTTCTTCTGGGGACAGATCAATATCTTTCTCCTCCGGAGCCATTTCTTCATCCGCGAATTCTTCATCCGCGAGTTCTTCATCGGGTGGAAGCATTTCTTCGCCCTCTACTGGGGGCAGTTCTTCTTCGGTGGCAAGTTCTTCCTGTTCTGATAACTTGTTAACGGCCTTCTCCGTGAGGGCCCCGATTCCGGCTAGTCCCATAAAGCGTCGTACCGTCGATTCTTTTAAAAGATTCTCATTTTTTTTGCTCATTGATCGTCTCCTTACACAAAAATGATTTTATTCCTACATGTAAATAGTAATTTATTTCAGTAATGGAGCATTTTTCTTTAATTTTTGTAATGCCTTGTCTTGTATTTGTTTAGTTCGTACGATACTTAGCCCAAATCTCTTCGAAGTTTCCTCCAATGTCATTGGCCCGGGGTGGCTGTTGACCGCGATTAAAGTACAATTTAAGTCTTCCCCATAATCAATCCACATCCTACATTTTTTCTCTTTGCACTTGCTTTTTTTTAGTAAACAGCTTATTGCACAATCGTTCATGAATCACACTCCTTTTCTAATATGTCAAATATATTTTCAATTTCCGACTCGTTTAAACCAAACTGTTCGATAACAGCGCTGGCGCGCCCTCGATCATAAACAGTTTTTCTTCGCTTTGTTTTTGATAATTGTTTTAATTCTTTAAGATTTTCCACAAATTTTATTATATGCTTATCATCATTTAAATATGCAATGATCATTTCATTAAAAAATTCTCTTATTTTAATCCCGTCGTAATGCAGACGTATTTTTAGATCTGCATGCACCTTGCTATTGCTATCAAAACAAATTGTTTTTTCAGATTTTCCATACTGGGACATTATGTTTTCCCTAAAATATGTGGTCTGCTTTCGGCTAGCCCAGAGACGGTCTGCCGGATAAAAATGGCATTTTCTTGTAGCTCTTGAATTGATCTGCAGCCGGAATAGGACAAGCCAGATGCAATTCCATTTTTCAAGTCTTTCAAAATATCTGCAACTTTCCCCTTGTACGGAATGGTGGCAGATATACCTTCGTTCGATGAATATTTCCCCCGCCATTCAAATTGAGCTTCTTTACTTGCCATGCCCCTATAAATTTTCTTTTTAGAATTAATCGTGCCAATAACATCGCCGGGGGTTTCATCTGTTCCTGCCAAAAGCGACCCCACCATAACAATATCCGCACCGGCGGCAAGGGCTTTCACCATATCCCCAGAATTTCTTAAGCCGCCATCGGCTATAATTTTTGTTTCAGGCCTTTTATGTGCTGCGCAATCCAGGATGGTTTGCAGGCCGGGTACGCCATGGCCAGTTTGTATTCTTGTGGAACAAATAGAGCCTCCGCCGACATTGCACCTAACACTATCGGCGCCCCAACTAGATAAAGCTTTATACCCCTCTGCCGTTGCAACGTTTCCGGCCATGACGTGCACACTGTCACCAAAAATGTTTCTTAGTGTTTTAATTGCTCGTTCTACCAAAAGATGATGACCGTGCGCAACATCAACACAAATCACATTTGCCCCAGCATCGTATAGGGAACATGCGCGTTCTTCAAAATCTCCTGCGACTCCGACTGCAGCACCAACATTACACATCTTTTCTACGCTTGCATCGCGAACAAGCTCAACTTGTCTTTTAATCGAATTATATCTATGTATGATCCCCAAGCCACCCGCATGATGCATCGCAAACGCCATTGTGTTTTCGGTTACAGTGTCCATTGGCGCGGAAAGAATCGGTAAGCTCAAATGTGTCTTTTCATCCAAATCGTTACCAATATCAACCTCCCCTCTGCTCTCGATGTCAGAGTGTTGTGGCACCAGCAACACGTCATCGTATGTTAATACTTCTTTAAACCTCATTTATAACCTCCCAGTTATCTTTTAATATTTTAAGAGGGGCTCTCGTGACTCCGCATTCCCCTGAAAACAAAACTTTGGCATATTCTTCGTGTCTGTACTCAAGTTCGTGAGATTCTCTTATAAAAATGTCTATTATTATTGCAGTCCTGTTGTTCTGTTTATGTTTTAAAAGATCACCGGCCTTCATTTTCTAATTCTTCAATAAGTTTATCAATATACCAGCGCGCTTTTTTCAAGTCCTGAAGGGGTTTTCCTTTATATTTGTGCCTAGAGACATACTTTATAATATTTCCTTCGGCGTAACCCATTCTCCAAGAATTAATAAAATCATACGGCTCAATTGTTTGCTCGCCTTTCCAATTAACATTATAGTGTTTTGGCTTATTGACCTGATCACTCATTTTCGTACTTTTTTTCTAAATGCTGTTTAAAATTATCAAGAATTTCAATTGCTTTTGTCCAGCACCCTGGACAATAAAGGCGCACAGTTTCGCTCTCTTCTTTGATAACAACATTCCAAGTCTTTACCATTTCTTTATCGGTCTTGTCAAATGCCAGTTCACATGTCAGGCAGTTATCAGGAAGCTTCCCGAACGATGCAATTTTTGTGGCTAGCGCCTTCTCGGCATCTTTTTTTGTGCTACCTTTATTTTTTCTTTTTAGTTTTCTTTCAATCGATCCCATTATTTTTCTCCTGTTGAGCCAAACGCGCCCGTGCCGCGGGTGGAATGGCGATTTAAAAGCTTATCGTCTTTAACTTCTTCTATGCCGCAGTGCACTATTGGCACTAACACGACTTGTGCAATCTTATCTCCTGGCCTAATAATTTGTGTTCTTTGGCCAACATTGTGAAGATTTACGTATAATTCTCCATTATAACCAGGATCCACAATACAAGCCCCAACCAAAAGTTGTCTCTTAAAAGCAATTCCTGATTTATTTTTAACTTCCAGCATATGTCCATATGGTACCTCCATCTTTATTCCAGTTGTCAGCAAACGTGACTCTCTGGGCGGGATATGGTATCCCTCTTCGTCATCATATAATTTTTTATCGCCGCGAGGACAATAGTATAAGTCCATCCCGGCATCCGTCTGATGTGCTCTTTTCGGTAATATCGCTGTTTGTCTAATCTTGTAAACTTTAAGATTCACTTACCCCCCTATCCTAGCATTCTAAAGTTATATTTAATTGAGCGGGTGCTAAAGCCCCACTGTTCATCGTAATCCAACTTGCTCATGTAAGGATGATTCAAGTGTACGACATCTCTTTCTGGCTTGACGCCCCAACATTTTATACTCGTTAGTGTGGACGTACTATCAATTACTTTGATGATCCAATATGTTTTTCCATTCTTAGTCTTTTTTGGTATAACCTCTCTCGGAACAAACCACGCAACCCCAAGATCGTTGTCCCATTCGCCTAGCGGGGGAACACAGTGATGTTCTAACTGCGTCAAGATGTTATCATTCAAAACCAAGTCCATTGGAAAAATTCCCGTCAAAGACACTAGATTTTCGATCTTTTCTTCAGTGGAAAAGTTGCCTTCTGGCTTATAGAGTTCGATATTTTCCAAGAGCTTTTTTAAATTTTTAGGCCGATCAACAACGGAAGCAGACCAAAAATGTTTTAAACCTGTAAACCTATCGTCGACCAATTTATCCATGGCGCCACTTCTAGCTAAAACATCAAGCGCTTTTTTGTTTAGTTTATTATACATTATATTTTTATTAAAAAGAAAGTCCTCGACTATTTCAAATGGCCGATTGGTCATTATTTGTTCTATCGCCTTCTCTCCCAATCCTTTTAGAGAGGTCAGCGGCTGAATTAATGTTTTATTGTCGCTGCCTATCTCCCATACTGCGCCGGATTTGTTGATATTGACCGGCCTAATCTTAAAGCCAAACTTTTTAGCAAGATTTATGGCCTTTTCTTTCCTAGACTCAGGCTCTTTATCTAAAAACGCCGCAACCCATTCTGCAGGGTAATAATTGAACAACCATGCGCACTGGTAAGAAATAACAGAATAAGACACGGCATGCGACTTGTTAAACCCATAGCCAGAAAAGTATTCAAACTTTTGCCATAAAGCCTCCCCTTGCTTAATCGTCATTCCCTTTTCACAGCAGCCTTCAATAAACTTGTCGTGAATGCTTCTCTTTTCTTTGTTGGTCTTCCCGGTACCTTTTTTTGTTAAAAGTTTACGAAGCTTATTCCCTTCGTCTAAACTGATGTTTTTACCTAGCTTGTGCGCTAGCAAAGCAATCTGTTCCTGAAAGATTAGAAAACCATAAGTTTCTTTCGTGATCTCTTCTACAATGCTATTAACATATTTGACATCGCTCGGGTTTTCCTTCGCTTCAACGAAACTCTCATGTACGTTAGCGCTCAGTGGCCCGGGCCTGTAGATTGAAGTAATGGCAGCAATGTTAATGATATTGTTCGGTTTTGCTTTCATACAAAACTTTTGGGCGCCGCCTTCTGTAAATTGAAATATTCCAGCCCACTTTCCTTTGTGGAAAATGTTGGTATATACTTGGTTATCAGCTAGATCAATTTTGTCCGGGTGAAGCTTCTCGTTATAATAATCCTGGATTTCTTCAAACGTCGGATTTTCGACGCCATGATACCTTTTAAGAATATGGCCAATGGCGCCCTCAATCATTTTTAAGGTCGACAGCCCAAGAATGTCGAACTTAATAAAGCCCATTGGTTCAAGGTGTCTTACGTTTTGCCCCTCGGACCATGGAGTCTGGGTTATTCCGCCGCTGTTAATAAGCGGCATATGCTTGTCTAGGTTTTCTCCAACAACTACGCCACCAGCATGTCTAGAAACCGAACGCACCTGTCCATATAAAATATTAATATGGTTTGCGATGTTGGGATACTTTTCCAAGAAGGTTTTCAAAGAATCTGAGAACTCCATGACCTCTTCAAAGGTTGGCACGTAGACGCCTGCTTTAATTCCATGTTTCTTTTTGGCTAGCGGCGTTGCCTCACTTAACATCTTAGATGTGACTGAGTTAACCTCGGTGAAGGGGATCTCATATAACTTTGAAATATCCTTGATTAAAGAACGGAGCTGCAAAGTATTAAAGTTGGAAATTGGTACCACCGTGCTGCGGCCCCATTCTTCAATTAATAATTCTTTCAGCTCCATCGGATCCGAAACATCATAATCAATGTCAGGGTAATCCTTCGCGTCGCGACGTAAAAATCTAGAAAAAAGTAAGTTATACTTAATCGGGTCGATCTGTGTGATATCAAGAACATAAGCGACAAGCGACCCTGCTGCAGAGCCGCGGCCCGGGCCCGTTAGCTGAATCTGGCTAGCCTTGGAGGCAATTGCATTCATTGTAAGAAAGTATTTGCTAAAGCCCCGGTCGTCAATAACTTCTAGCTCTTCTTTTAGTCGTGAAACATATTCATTGTCGTGGTGCAAATTCTTAAATCTAAGCTGATCAATACAAATCCTAGTCAAAGCTTGGGTGGCAGTTACGCCAGCAGGAACAACAAACTCTGGGAGCCGTACTTCGTTGTCAGGCATAAAATTATCGATTTTTTCATGGGCAATAGTATAAGTCTCTTCAATAGATTTCCGAACCAGATCATCATCGTACTCTGTGTTACAGGTTCTAGAGTACTCTTTATATGATTCCCACATTTGATCGCCGTTTTTTGGATAAAGTTCGTATCCAATTTCCCTAACCCCATCTGGCAATTCTGAAGTTGCCCAATCGGGAAGAGAGCCCTTACCAAGCCACCCAAGCCTTTTATATAGTTCTCTATCCTTCCAGGCGATTGGATTGGGATAGTGGCTGTCGGCGGTTGAAATCAATGGTATACCAAACTCATAGTGAAGCTGAATAATATATTTATTTAATCTGTGCTGGTCTGGGATATTGTTCCACTGGAGTTCTCCGTACCAGCGGTCACCGAATACTTCCAACATGCGGCGAGTAGTTTCTCGCATTGCTTCGATAACAGCGTCTTCGCCATTCTCTTTGTGCTCCCAGTAATTTCCGGCATATACGCCCCCCAAACATGCGGAGGCGCCAATTATGCCTTCGTTGTGCTCTTTAAGCAACTCATAATCAATCCGAGGGAAACGATAAAAGTTCTCCCTTGAGAAAGATTTGGACACCAGCGCAAAAATATTGTTCAGACCGACTTGGTTTTGAGCCAGTAGAATAAGGTGGCGACGGCGATTTAAAATGTTTTTGAGCGCTCTCTTCGAAGAGGCCTCATCCTCAATGGTAGTGCCGGTCTGCGCGTCGTCCTTGAGCCTGTTCTTTTTGTTGGCTCTCGCCTTTTCGTGTTCTTTTCTCCACAGCCGCAGACTGGGCAGAAAATAAGCTTCGACGCCAAAGATTGGCTTGAATGCTCTTCCTTCTCTCTGCATTTGTTTGGCGTGCAGAACTTGATATGCCATTCCATTCATGTTGCCATGATCGGTCAATGCCAAAGCATCTGAACCGTTTTCAAAGGCATAATCCATATGCTCTTGAGGGTACCCCAGGCCATCAAAGGGGGAGCCCGCGACGCTGTGAGCGTGCAATCCAACAAAAGGTATTTTACTTTTTTTCATTATCTGTTCCAATCGAGTTTAGAGTATGATATCCGATATCAAATGGTTTGTCAAGCTTTTTACTATTTTCAGAACCAAGAAAACTACAAAGGCCGTCCCAGCTGCTGACATTATGATACCATGGAATCTTTAACATATTCGCTCCTTCCATATTAACATGTTTAAATATTTTGTCAAGCTCAAAAAACCTTGCTGACCATCTTTTTTCGATGGGCAATCTTTCTGAGTCATAGCCAACAAATTCTCCTGTGCCTTCCTTCCTCAAAAATTGGCGACAGGTTTTAAAATCTTCGCCGTCAAAAGTAAAGCCTAAATATTCATTATCCTTGATATTTTGCCCGTTATAAGAGACATAAAAGGGGGATTTGCTAGATATCTGTTTTCTAAAGGGTTGAACCAATCGTGGTTCGTATACGCCATATGGAAAAGCTGCATAAAATTTGTCTGGTATGACCCACTTGCTAAGTGTTTTGCTAAGCCAATAGGAAGTTAGTGCGCCATACAGTACGCTCCAACTTAAACAGTCTCTCTTATCTCTGTCTTTCGGGTGCACCGGTACATAATATATGGGTATTTCATATTTTTCTCCTTCTGCTCCCTGCCTTGTCCTCTGCAAATATACAGGGTCTAAAACATAATCACCTAGACGATATTTGATCAACGGCTGCATATCATTATGGCAGACAACCCAAATTGTTTCGCAACCAGCATATGCACATTCCAAAATCGCTCTTTCAATTGCTAGATAGTTTTTTCCTATAGGCTGTAAACAATCGTGCCAAGGAAAGTTAAAGTCTAATTTTTGGCCAGCAACTGGAACTATCCCGGCCAAGTGGAAAGAGTGTGAGTTTTGTGCACCGGTTTCAATCATATGGCTCCCAACATATTATTAAGTTTGCTTATATATTCTAAATGAGAAATTTTGTTTTGTAAAGTATTTTCATATTTAAATTTTATATTTTCTGTATCATTATATAAATGCATGTATCGCTTTTGTGTTTCTCTCTTTTTAACTTTAAGTTTTAGAGCATAGTTTATAGGTTTTCCATTTTGAAAGCCATTTTTACTGCCGATTATTCCATTTTCTTTTAACAGCTTCTCCACCTTAAATCGGGCATACGTGTCTGAATACTCAAAATTTTGTAATTGTTCTTTTGTTAAATATGAGACCGCCACTAAATCTTTTTTATTTGTATGGTTCCCATCTATTCTATCGGTTGGATAAAAGTGCACTTCTTTAACAAAGTTGTTTTTGGTAAAAAGATGTTTATAATTGTGAGAGGTGCAACGCGTTGCGTCCATCCAATCTAACACTATAAATTCGTTTTTTTCTTTTATAGGCATGGGAAGGCCTGTGACAAAACGATCATCAAATACCGTCAACTCATTAAAATTCATTTTTATATTCTTTAGGCCTTTTGTTGCCACCGATAACTCATTACCAAGAATACGCACGGTACTAGCCATGTCACCTAATAGATTAAGGCCGGAAAGAGATAACAGAAAGTATAGTTTATCCCAAAGCTCACTTTTATCGGGTTCAAAACGGCGTGGCGGATCCGCCCTATTAATCAATAAGGGGATATTGTGTTTACAACAATATGAAAGGGCGCCCAAATTACCTCCGACAACAATTTTGTCAAACTGATACTTAAACGCTTTCATGCTACTTTTTAAGACCTTTAGTGGTTTTTACAGACCTGCAATTCCTTGAAGGCATCTGGGCCACCAACGAGCCAGTTCATGTCGCACTTTCTAATGCCCGTCTGGTCTAGGCCTACCGCCTTTCCTTTGCTGGTCCATTGCCAAACGGAATATTCATCCCATCCGCACGTGCTATCTGGTTCATTTCGGCCGCCATCGCTGTACGGCTTGGTGTAATCCGCCACCCACAGCTTATAGTTTTTTAGGTCACCGACTTTACGACGAAGATACGCATTTACGTACCATTTCGCAGTGTAAATCACCGGCCGTAAGCCAGTTTCATCTTCAAAGACCCGTAACCACTCTAGTGCCCATTGGCGGTTGTGATCCGGGTCTCCTTTAACTCCAGCCTCTAAATCTAGCACTGGTGTCATATCTCCCTCTGGAATTTTTCCGCCGTAAGCCTGTAAAAAGTTTTTAACTTCAATTTCAGGATCTTTACTATTGCTCTGGCCAATTTGCGGAGATGGAAAATGATAGCCGCCAACTATAATACCATTTTCGCGCGCGCCTTCTAGGTTTGTAGATGCAGTTTTATCTACATGGTCGCGCCCCTGCGTTACCTTAACCCATACAAATTTAACCTCTGATTCAGCGACTGCTGGCCAGCGGACATTCCCATTCCAGTGGCTGACGTCCACCCCAGCATATATATCAATTCCCAGCTTTCTCCGAGTAGCTGGGCCAACGACACCATCAACTCCTAGTGCACTAGACTTTTGATAATCACGTACGGCGCCTTCTGTTTTCGGCCCGAAATCGCCGTCTGCAACAACGCCTCCAATTGTTTTTTGGAGCCTTTTGACCTCCTGGCCCTTATCTCCTTTCTTGTATAATAAAGTCATTTACTTCTCCTTCTTTATTTTTACCGATAATCTTTTACGCCCTTGCCTTTCCACCTGGCATTCCAACCTCTTGTATCATAATGGACAAAGCTTGTATATAGGCCGACGCCGCCTTTTTTGATTTTACCCTCTTTAATGAGGTTTGTAATAATTTCTCTTAGTTCTTTTGGTTTTATACCTCTGACAACGATATCTGCAGCCTTAGCTTTCATATGCTGTGATTTTCTGGCGCCGCCAATTCTTCTATTATATTTGGGTGTCCTGTAGCCCGAAATGATACGCATTGGCTTTTCTATATGATCACGAATAATTTGTAAATTTTCTACTAGCTCTTCTAAATCACTCATCAAATCAGTTGGCACGGCCGTGCCATCTCTGCATTTAAATTCAGATTTTTTAAAGTTTTTACTTAATTGTTCGCTCATTTGTTTCCCTCGCCACAACCAGAGTCGTGTAAAATATGTGTGTATGTAAAGGCGATATCGCCAATGCCTGCATGAGTTTTTTCTTTTCTTTCGAATACTTTGTGTATAATATTGAATGGCATGTTTCTAAATTTTTTTAAAAACCTCTTTGTGTTCGCATATGGTCTGTCCCATTTTCTAGTCAGTAAAACAAAATTTACATTCCTGGCATGCCTTGCCTTAAAATATTTCCATGTGATGTCCGTCCACCTACCATAGCCAGCATCAGAAAAAACAATTTTTATCGAGGCGGCTTTTTTATAAAGCCAATCTAATCCCCCCGTCCTAGAGATAGACATCAAAGTGCTTCCTCCCGCGCTGTGCCCGATTAAGGCAGCCTCTCCAAACTTAAAGTCGCACACATTGTGTGTTATACACTTGTTTCTCACGACTGGGGAAGGATTAAACAAAGAAACCATAGTCCTTATGACAGAACTCACAAAAGTAGAAAATTGGCCTTTCTTGTGAAAAACTCGCCCTTGGCGCTGCCTAGGCGTTGAGGTGTGTCTAGACCATGGCATCTCTGGGATGATAATTATATAGTTTTCTTGATCAAGGCTCCCCGTGTGCCTCAAAACCCTTGTGCCAAAATCTCTCTCTTTAAATCCTCCCAATCCATGAAACCAAAAGATCACATCGACAGGCTTAATAAAATCTGTATTTTCTGGTACGAAAATAATTGTATTTCTGGCGCCGTTTTTGTGTAGCGCGTCTGTGGTGCCATTGCCCTTGACTGGTGCAATATAAGCGGCTCCGCGCGCTGATGTTCCACTAGTCGTTAATTCGCTGTATATTTTTTGCCATGTTTTTTTTACTTTATGGTACGTGTTGCTCTCTGTTATAAGAATCTCTTTCACACTTATATCATCGGCATGTGCCGTAGTTTGCAAAAGCAAAAGTATGGCTAATAAATTAATTGCTTTCTTCATCTTCTTCATCTTCTTCATCTTCTTCGCTTGGCTCTGGCCTTATTTGAATTGGCACACTTGGCCAAACTCTGCAGCGCTTTCTGTTCGTTACAACAACGGTGAAATCTTCTAAACACATAGTTGTGCACAAACAGGTAGCCCACCTTTCTACAAAAGATTCCCCACAGTCTATGTATCTTATCTCGCTTTGATAATCCGCGCCTGCGTGACAAATCGCGTTTGTATTTAGATTACAAGCATGAACTTTTACTTTTAATTTTGCAATCTTTTTTTTTAGTTCCGCGTTATCAACCTTTAAAGTATTTTTGCCCTGTTCACACTGGTACAAAGCCAGCCCATTGGCTGTGACATACAATAAAAACAATATTAATACTATATTCCTTACCAACTTTCACCAGATTTGCTTTTTTTCAGAGCGTCCATCCACGAACGTGGCGCTTTTGTTTTTTTCCTTTCTTTAAGCTGGAAATGTTTCCCTTTAATCCTAGACCAAAAGTCTTCGTCCGCTTGAACGGTCTCAACGGAATCCCATGGGCCAGCCCAGTTCGCTTTTATCGCATTACCCATTTTATCGTACGCTCGGATGTCCTTAAACGCTCTCCCAGAATCAGCAATTGCGGCTTCGCCAAAGATGAAAGCCTCTTGTCCATACTTTTCTGCCATGGCAGCAGTAACATCAAAAAGAGTTTTAGAAGAATTGTCTTCTTCTCTAGGCACATCGTCACGCAAATGAGCTGTAACAAGCACAGCATTCTCCGTAACGTAAGCCGGTTCTTCTAGCTCTACTTCCATCAACTCTCCAGTCTCTGGGTCTTTCACCATCTTGGTGGTTTCTTTAAACCCGCCTTTAAGCTCAGTAAACGGAAAGCCAGCAGATTTAAAATCCTGTTTTAGTTGCTGATAAAGCTGCCGATTTTCTTGTGAGCCTCTTTCGTGCCTATCAGAAGTAATAATTGCAAAAGCACTGCCGCCTTCTATATGATCGCGTACTCTGTTATAAGAAGACTCGGCTAAAAATATATCCTTGTCATTATTAGATTTTCTAATTAATTTCATTAACTCATGTTGATTGAGCTTTGGCATCAGTACTCTTCCTCATATTCTTGTTTATCATAAAATAAACCATAAACATAGTTTTCTAACAATAAGTAGTAAGTTCCATCTTTAACTTTTATTTCTTCTACCATCCCATTGTTTACTACCGCTAGTCGACCTTCGTCTTCCTCGTCGAATCTTTCACAATCCTCTGCGACATCTTTAATCTTATAAAGCCCGTGGGGCGGTTTGTTGACAACATAGTTGTCAGGCACTAAAATTGTACTTTCATCTTCTTTTTTCTCCTCTGAATCAACAGGAATCAAAAGCAAATGACGATTATACGGCTCAAAAGACAAGTTCCTGTTAAAACTCATTCTCGCCTCCCGAATTGTTGTTCGACAGTTTCGAACATGTCGTTCAGGTCATCCATATCGGCGTCTTGCTCATAGAGCCGGAAAGCCTTTACTACGCTCCAAATGTCTTGGCGTGTAAGCCAGCCATTCTCCATATATTCTTTTCTAAGCTCTTTCTTTTGTTCTTTGAACGGCTCTATAGCTTGCTCAATAGCAATCATAGATTTGAGATAACTCACAGCATATTCTTCTTTCGAAGTTTCCTCTTTCGAAATTTCCTCTTCCCGATCAAGCACCTTTAATTCAACAGACATATCTCCTCCTTTAATTTAATTATATCTTGTTTATAAAATAATTTTAACCACATTTTGCATAACCACAGCCAGAGCAAGTCACACAGCCATCCTGATAAATCAAGCCTTCTGAGTTGCACTCAGGGCAGGCTTTGTCAGAGTATGCTTCTTCTCCATCTTGAATATAGTTTTTAAGAATCCTAGCTAAGCAGCGTGCAAAACTAAACATATCGTGATCTTTGTCTTTTAACAATTGTTCCACCAACAGCCTGGGAGGGCCGCCATGGCGCAAACTCAAAGAGATCATCCTTGTAAAGGCCGAATGGTTTGGGTTGTCAAAAACTTTTACAATATCTTTGACGACCACCTCCTCGCCGTTTGTACCAAACTTTAGGTCATAACGATTTGATTTTGTTTTGTAGTGGTGTTTTGTTAGAATACCGGTGGTATAACTTTTGGGGATCTCAATAAGATTTGAAAGGCCGCCCAAAACCTCATAAGGTCGGCTTTCGAACAGGCCAACAAGAATTGTCCACCGCTCTCCCTTGATTGTTGTATGATGAATGTCACAAATTAAATCTTTTGGACGGTGGGGCGCGCCGTTTTGAGGAAAGGAATCTTTTGCAGCGTCCTTTTCCGTCACCAGCACTCCGCTCCTGGAACCGTCAACATATACCGTGATGCCCTTTAAACCAGCCTTCCAACCCTTAAAATAAAGCTCTCCAACAATTTTTGGAGCAGTGCCCTTCGGTAAATTTATAGTAGAACTAATCGCATGGTCAATATGCTTTTGTATGGTGGATTGAATCTCGACCCTTTTTTCCCAATCAATTTTATCGCTGGTGACAAAGAAGTTTGGCAGCTTGAGCTTCGGGTGCTTGTTAATCCACTCCTGTACATTATGATGATAGATTTTGTACT
>TARA_R110000824_G_scaffold51952_4_pt1 | contig 13937 bp, 14 predicted proteins | sample TARA_R110000824 | Tara Oceans TARA_R110000824 (sample SAMEA4397747) | marine metagenome | biome: Polar Biome; feature: [MES] marine water layer (ENVO:01000295) within the mesopelagic zone...; material: water (ENVO:00002006), including particulate matter (ENVO:01000060) such as...... | reverse complement strand
TATCGTGCTATAATGAACGAACAAAGGATGGCAGTATGAAGAGAGTACTAATTTTTGATGCGTTAAACGCATATCTGAGGGCCTATATTGTAGACCCATCACTGTCGACCAATGGCCAGCCAATTGGAGGCATCAAGGGGTTCGTGAAGATCTTACAGAAGCATGTCCGCGAAGCAAACCCTGATAATATCGTGGTGTGTTGGGACGGCCCCAACGGATCCGCCAAGCGCAAGATTATGGACAAGAACTATAAAGCCGGCCGCAAGCCATTGCGCTTGAATAGGGCATTTAATAATCTTTCCGAGAGCGAGGTGCTAGAAAACAAGACATGGCAACAGGCGAGAGCAATGGAGTATCTCAACCAGATGCCCATCGTTCAAACCATCATCCCAGAGATCGAGGCTGACGATGTGATCGCACATCTAACCCAGATGGAACATTACAAGGGCTGGCAAAAGATCATCGTGTCTAACGATAAAGACTTCATGCAGCTTTGCGATGACGAGACTGTTTTATACCGACCGACTCAAAAGGAAATTCTGAATAAGCAGAGGATCGTGGAACAGACGGGCGTTCACCCTATAAACATGGCTCTCGCCCGAGCCATCATCGGCGATCCCTCTGATAATTTACCGGGCATCCGCGGAGCGGGATTCGCCACGGTAGCAAAGAGGCTTAGTTTTTTATCTGCTGAGAAAACTTATACAATCCAAGAGGTTATCGACTTCTGTAAAAATACTAACAGTAAATTAAAGGTCTTTTCTGATATTGTAGAGGGAAAGGCGCTCATCGAGCATAATTATAAAATGATGCAATTATACGCCCCTCCCATGTCAATCCAGTCAAAAATGGTAGTTCAGAACGCGATCCAGAACTTTGAATACACTTTCAACAAGACTGAGATTATTGGGATGATGAGAGAAGACGGCTTCGGCGAGCTAAATTGGGAAGACTTGCGCACCAATTTGAATCGGATCGTATACAATAGTACGCAAGAAGGTTGACATTCCATATCGGAATGTTGTATAATAAACTCTTAAGGGGTACAAGATGATAGCAGCAGAAAACGTTAATTTTAGTAGATATGGGAAGGCCTTTCAAGAGGGATTGGTACAGCTAATCTTCGAAGATCGACCTTTCGCTGATCAGATTACAGAGGTACTAGACATAAACTTTCTAGACCTGCAGTACCTACGCACGTTTGTACATAAGATAGTAACCTATCGCGCTAAATATAATAAGCACCCGTCTGTTGAGGCCATGATAACAATCGTTCAAACGGGCATCGACCACGAGGACGAGGTGGTACAAAAGCAACTGCGAGAGTACTTCCACCGCATCCACACTCACGAGCTAAGCGATATCGAGTATATTAAAGAGCAATCTTTAGACTTCTGCCGGAAGCAGAAGCTAAAGGAAGCTATGTTAAAGTCAGTAGGCCTCCTTCAGAATTGCTCTTTCGACGAGATTTCTAGCGTTATTAATGACGCGCTGAAGCTGGGTTCCGAAAACAACTTTGGCTACGATTATGTCGCTGATTTTGAAAAGCGATTCGTGCCGAAGCACCGGTGCCCAGTGAGTACCGGATGGGCGGAAGTAGACGCGCTCCTCGGCGGAGGCTTGGGCAAAAGCGAACTTGGCGTGGTCATCGCCCCTACCGGAGCAGGAAAATCAATGGTCCTTGTCCATCTTGGCACCGAAGCTCTCAGGGAAGGTAAGACTGTTGTCCATTATACTTTAGAGCTACAAGATACAGTGATCGCAAATAGATACGATAGCTGCTTGACAGGCTATCCGCTATCTGATATCATTAATTTCAAGGAAGAGATCTATGAGGAAGTCAAGAATCTTGACGGTTCTCTAATTATTAAAGAATACCCGACCAAGTCGGCATCCACTAGTACGATTCGGTCGCATCTTGCGCGCCTCGTTAAGAGGGGGATCAAGCCGGGCCTAATTATTGTAGACTATGGAGACCTATTGCGACCAGTAATAGTCAGAAAAGAGAAAAGGAATGAGTTGGAATCCATCTATGAAGAACTCAGGGCGATCTCAACAGAACTTCAGTGTCCAGTCTGGACTGCATCACAGACAAATCGTTCAGGCCTTAACGCCGAAGTCATCACCATGGAACAGATCTCAGAAGCCTTTAACAAATGCTTTGTGGCTGATTTTATCTTCTCAGTGTCACGCACGATTGAAGACAAGCAAAAGAATCTAGGAAAGCTTTTCATAGCCAAGAACAGAAATGGCCCAGATGGAATAATCTATCCCATTCACATGGATACATCGAACGTCGGTATTAAAATGCTGCCGGCAAACAACCCACATATACAGAACGGCAAAGTTCCTCTTAACCCAGTAACTTTGGATTCATCAATGCAGCGAGATTTGCTGAAGAGCAAGTATGATAAGCTTAGAAAGAAAGGGAGATAAAAAATCATATGAGAACAATAGAAAACATTCGCCGATTCAGACTGTCAGATACTTTTATAGAGCCGTATAAAAACAAAGAGGTACCATGGGGCCCCCTTGGATATATAACATTCAAGCGTACATACTCCCGCCGCCTAAGTGAATTTGACTCCGATGCCACCGGCTCGGAGGAGTGGTGGCAAACATGTCGCCGTGTTGTCGAAGGCATGTTCGACATGCAGAAACAACATGTGTTTATGCTTAGCTTAGAATGGAATGATAACAAGGCCCAGAAGACAGCTAAAGACTCATATGACCGCTTATTTAATCTTAAGTGGACGCCCCCCGGCCGAGGCCTCTGGATGATGGGCACCAAGTTTGTTGAAGAGCGCACCGCCGCCGGCCTTTTTAATTGCGCCTTCCGCTCAACGCGCGACCTCTCGACAAAGGGTGGTTATCTGTTTGCATGGATGATGGATGCGTTGATGGTTGGAATTGGTGTCGGGTTTGACACAGAAGGCGCCGGCGCCCTATCGATTCAGGAGCCACAATACACAAATGACACGCTGGTTATTGATGACTCCCGCGAAGGCTGGGTTGATTCGGTTCACACACTGCTTGATGGATTTTTCTCTGGCGCCAAGGTACCAAAGTTTGACTATTCGGCTATCCGCCCCGAAGGCGCCCTAATACACGGCTTCGGCGGTACATCGAGCGGCCCGGGCCCCCTGAAGGAGTTGCACGAAAACCTCACCGATCTGTATATTAATAAGCTCGGCGAGTCGATTACATCGGTAGACATCGTAGACACAGAAAACCTGATCGGGCGCTGTGTAGTAGCCGGGAACGTCCGCCGTTCCGCAGCACTAGCTATGGGCCACCACGAGGATCGGCAGTACCTTGAAATGAAGAATGATCAGGAGAAGCTATATCACCACCGCTGGGGTTCTAACAACTCTTTTAACGCCGAGGTAGGCATGGACTATACGTGGCATGCCGAGCAAAGTAAGAAGAATGGAGAGCCCGGGTATATTTGGCTTGATAATGCGCGCACGAGAGGCCGCTTTAAAGACGGAGAAAGATATGATGATCTCAACGTCGCGGGTTTCAATCCATGTGTGGAACAACAGCTTGAAGACGCCGAACTTTGTTGCTTAGTCGAGACGTTCCCTGCCAAGCACGATAACTACGAAGACTATCAGCGTACGCTAAAAATTGCCTACCTCTATGGTAAGACTATTACGCTCTCCAACACCCACTGGCCAGAGACCAATGCCAAGATGCTCAAGAACCGCCGCATCGGACTTTCTCAATCGGGCGTTGTGCAGGCCTTTAACAAACACGGCCGCCGTGAGATGTACGGGTGGTGTGATCGCGCTTATGACTATGTGCAATCGTTGGATGAAGAATATTCTAATTGGTTGTGTATTCCCAAGTCAGTGCGCACCACATCGATCAAACCATCAGGAACAGTATCCCTCCTTAACGGCTCAACCCCGGGCATCCACTTCCCTGAGAACGAGTTTTACATTCGTCGGATTAGATTTGGCAAGGATTCGAAACTGATACCCACGTTGCGCACTGCCGGCTACACTATCGAAAAAGATAAGTACTCACCTAACACAGTCTGTGTAGAGTTCCCGGTACAAGAGCCACATTACCAGAAAGGGAAAAAGGATGTGTCTATGTGGGAACAGCTAGAGATTGCCGCTCAGTACCAACATTATTGGGCAGACAACTCAGTCTCTGTGACTATTACTTTTAATTCTACAGAGGCTTCACAGCTTAAGAGTGCTTTGGAGATGTATGAAACTCGATTGAAGGCGGTCTCTTTCTTAAAATATGAGGAGACCGGCTATGAGCAAGCACCGTATGAACCCATCACGAAGGAACAGTACGAAAAAAGAATTAAGTTGATATCTCCAATTCATCGTTTCGATTTTGATGAAGGCGGAAGCGGCAGCAAATACTGTACAAATGATACTTGTGAGATTTAGACTTAATGAAGAGAGGTAAGAATGAACTTTAATCACCTGCTGAGTGAGCACCAACAACGCGCCCGCTGCCATGGAAGGAGGCCCGAGTGTTGCTGGTTTCCGGTCGGCGACGGCAAAACCACCACCGGCGGAACCATGAGCATTACGATGTATTGCAAGAGATGTCAGTCCCGCGAAGATATTTTTCTGACCGAGAGCGACTACCGCACCCACCGCAAACTAATTGAAAAGGAGATAGGAAATGTTTAAGCCAGTTAACCGATACATACAGGTAGAAATGGAAGCCGCAGAGGGCGCCGGCCCGTCAGGGATCGTACTTCCGGAGGATTACGCACCAGCAAAAGAGAAGTACGCCACAGCTAGCGTGGTTAGTTGGGCCGCCGACGTTAGATTCGATGATTCCTTGATAATTAATGCCAAAATAGTTATCGATCAGAGTATGATAGAAGAGATTCAGATAAATAATGAGAAGATTACTGTGATTCTAGATAATTACGTAGTAGGCATCATCTAGAAGGAGCCAACAAAGCATGGATAAAGATTTTTACAATCAGTCATCTGCAACGCAGCTAGGCTGGACACCTTCGTGGTTTAGCGAAAGGCACTTCGACGACAAACTCGTACGCGCTATTAAGAAATGGCAGAAGGTACACGGGTTGACAGGCGATGGGCTTTGCGGACCCGCAACATTCCGTCGGATTTGGACTGAAAGACAGTCGGAGATCAATGAACACAAGCCTGAAGAACAGGAGTACTCTAACTATCTGGTTTATAACAGCAGTTTCGTCCCCATCGAATGGGACAAAGTTGTGTTATGGTCAGAACAGGGCGGCCTTTCTGCCAAGGCTGGCAACTACTACGACTATTCCGGCCGGCCAAAAAGGGCCATTAGATTGTTTGTCAATCATTGGGACGTCTGTCTGAATTCCCACGCGTGCAATAGTGTTTTGAACCGCCGCGGCATTTCAGTACATTTCCTGATTGATAACGATGGCACCATCTATCAGACGATGGACATGCAGCATGGGGGCTGGCATGCCGGCACCAGCCGCGTTAACCGAGCCTCTGTGGGAGTAGAAATTTCAAATGCCTATTACCCCAAATATCAAGAGTGGTACGTCAAAAACGGCCATGGCGAGCGCCCGACGGTAGACGACGCGTGGGTACATTCGAGTAAGTTAGATCCGTTTTTGGGATTTTATCCGGTACAGATTGAAGCCGCGAAGGCTCTCTGGAAGGCAGTCGAGAGTGTGACAAGCGTAGAGATGCAGACACCCCTTAACCAGTTTGGCAGGACCTCTACCAAATATGTTCAAGACGTAGTATACGGGAAGTATCAGGGAATCGTGAGTCACTATCACTGTAGCAAGAAGAAGATTGACTGCGCAGGTTTAGATATCCAACAACTCATGACCGAAGCAAAGAAGTGTGAAGAGTGAATGACGAACTAAAACGAGACTTGGGAACGACTGGCGCTACCTTCGCCGAGACAACGAAACAAATGATCTCCACCGGTCAACATAGCTACTCAGAGTTTTGGCCAAACGCTGAAACAGAGTTGCTCTGCCAATTTCAAGATGTCTTGGTAAAGCACAAAGAGAGCCACTCTGTAGAAGAGCTTATTTTCTTCAGCCTTGTAGTGGGCCAAGCGACTCAGCAGACTATAGATGACTTGCGCGAATTTGAGAAAGAGAGCGAAGGCAATCCTTAGCTACGACAAAATTGTGATTGGCAGTTCACTTGAAGCTCTGATGTTTGCTTTCAACAACCAATTGCCAGTTTTCTTTACCGAGCCCGAGCGCCCGTTTCGGTTTGACTTCCTCGATCCGTCGTTGGACTTATCCAAACTAAAGCTGGCGAACACAGAAAGAATTTTAAGGACGCTTGATGGCGAAATAAAAGTTGGCCTGCCCAAGGAAATACTATGGGAGCGATTGATATTTATGCTCTCGTATTTTGGGATGGCACCACTAGCGGATATGTGCAAATCAATGCGCTACACTGGCGATACCATGGTATTCTCGGATGAGTACTCGAAGATCGCAGAGATTAACTTTAGCCATTGTTATTATTTCGGTGACAAAAATTGTCACAAACTTTTAAACGAAAAGCCTATTGACTCACGCGCCTATATATGTTATGATTGGATAGCATTCAATCGAGGAGGAAAGCACAATGTTGATTTCATTGAAACTAAGGATGATTTCGTTAGGGCCATATGGTTCTACTCTTCTGATAGAATTGATGGCAATAGCCCTGTTAAAGATGCATGTGTTGTTTCCCATCTGACAGCCGAGCAACTTGTGGATTTTGATTACTCAGAGACCATGTCCAGATTTAAGATGATCCACGAAATGGAGAGCCGCGGCATGAAGGGAAAGTTTAATGGCTACGGACCCAATGGGAAACCCAAGCATTATAAATTTAGAACAACACACATCACCCGAGGAACAGAAAAGAAGAATGAAACGATTGAACCATCACAAAGCCATATTGAGATTCCAAGCCACACTGAATACGATTTGTACCAAGATTTATCATCGGCTAGTATGGCCTACGATAGACTTTTGAGGAATTTGTGAGTCGCCGCGTTCATGTCGCTGGGATCATCCCTTTAGCAAATCTTGTGACAGACCACGATTTGCACTTGCCGTCGTGCATGTTGCCTGTGGACGCAGGGTTTACCGCTATCCAGAAATCGGTGTTTGAGTGTGCGATAGCCGGCTGCAAAACAATCTGGATTGTTGCGAATCAAGACTTAGCCCCGATTGTCCGCAAATGTGTGGGCGACTGGGTGCAGGACCCTGTTTACTATAATCGAACAAAAGTGAAATTCTATAAAGAAGTACGCAGAGAGATACCTATTTACTACGTGCCGATTAACTATCGGGACCGCGATCGCCGGGACTCGTACGGGTGGTCAGTTTTACACGGAGTAAATTCAGCATGGTGGGTAGCGAATAAGATTTCTAAATGGGTTGTCCCAGAGAAATATTTTATTTCATTCCCCATGAGTGCTCATGATATTTATTCATTACGAGAACACCGAAGAGAGATAGCTGATCCAAAGGCTAATTTCTTTTTAACCCATAACGACAAAACTGTGAAGGAGCAATTGCCTTTGTCCTTCACAATGACAGGAGAAGATTTTATACAATGTCGAAGAAAAATAAACAAACTAACAACCCGGGAGTTTTTGCCACCATCCCCGGGCGAAAAATACCCATCCCAGAGGCTCCCCCTAGAGTCCCGGTGGTCCGCAAGAAGCTTTGATTTCAGTCAGGTTTTTAGTGAAGTGGACGAGTCCTCTGCGCGCTCTGTTGAACTGGACTGGGCTTACGATATGACGACGTGGGCGGGTTATAGGGCCTTCCTCGGTTCTGAGAAATCCATAGAAAAGCCGTATAAGGGGTTGACAGGGCCCCACAAACATGCTATATTAGTAGAGTAAATAAAACAGGAGAATACATTGGACAGAACCACATCCAAGATTAAGTTTGTAGGCCTTCATGCGCATAGCGTAGCGGGTTCTATTTTTGATGCGCTGGGATATCCCCAAGCACATATGGATTTTGCATATGAGAATGGGAGTAATGCGTTAGCGCTTACCGATCATGGGAATATGAACGGCTTGGCGTATCAAGTCTTGCACGCGCAGAAGATGCAGGAGGAGGGCAAAGACTTTAAGCCCATCTTTGGGTGCGAGGCTTACTTCCTGCCGTCCCTTAGCGACTGGCGCACCGAGTACTCAACCGTAATGGCAGACAAGAAGCGCGCCCGATCAGCTAAGAAGGATGAGCAGTCAGGAGCAACCGTTGAGAACGAAGGGGATAGCAAGAGGGTGCAAGATCTCTTGCGCCGCCGTCGCCACCTAATTCTTCTGGTACAAAACCAAACGGGACTTAATAACCTATTCAAGCTGATCTCTGAGTCATACCAGCCTGAAAACTATTATCGGTACCCACGTATCGATTACGCGCTGCTCGAGAAATACAACGAGGGTATCATAGCTGCCTCTGCTTGCTTAGGCGGCGTGTATGCGGGAAACTATTGGGAGAACCGTGATGATGGCGCCCCAGCTGTACTCGATGCAATGCGAGAAACAACTAAGCGGATGGTGGATATCTTCGGCGACCGCTGGTATGCTGAGCTTCAATGGAACAACATACCGGAACAACACGAATTGAACCAGCACATCATTACTGTTGCCAAAGAATTTGGTGTCGGTATGATCTCTACAGCCGATAGCCACTACCCCAACCCCGACGCTTGGAAGGACCGTGAGCTTTACAAGCGCTTAGGCTGGCTTGGCAAGGGCGCCCCAGAGTGGGCTAAGGATAATGAACTTCCAGTTGACGTAGACGAGATTGGGTACGAATTGTATCCCAAGAATGGCGATCAAATGTGGGAGAGCTATAAGAAGTATGCCGAGGTGTATGACTATGATGATCAACTGGTCTTAGATTCAATCCAAGAGACTTACACGATTGCTCACGAGCGCATCGACAGGTTCTTACCTGATAATACTGTGCGCCTTCCATCGTTTGTGGTGCCGGCCGGCTTCACCGACACAGAGGCCCTAATTAACCTTTCATTAGAAGGCTTAAGGGAGAGCGGCTTACACGAGAACCAAGAATATATGGACCGCCTTAACCACGAGTTGCATGTTATTGATGACCGCGGCTTTAGCAAATACTTCTTGACAATGAAGGCTATCTCCGATGTGGCCAATAGCATGATGCTATCTGGCCCGGGCCGCGGCTCTGCTGCTGGCTCGCTCGTAGCATATGCGCTGGGGATTACACAGATCGATCCGATTAAATACAACTTGCTGTTCTCTCGGTTCTTACGCTCTGACGCTACCGACTATCCTGATATTGATTATGATGTATCGGACAGTATGGAACTGAAGGAGAAGCTGGTAGAGATGTGGGGCGCTGACACGGTTGCTCCCATTTCTAACTGGAACACTCTGCAACTTCGCTCACTAATCAAGGACATCTCTAAGCTTTATGGTGTCCCGTTTACAGAGGCGAACACAGTGACAAGCGTTATGATGCGCGAAGCTACTCCGCTAGCCAAGCAGAAGCATGGCATCAAAGCTGGTATTTACGCGCCCACATGGGAGGAAGTGATGGAATATTCCTCATCGCTGCAGCAATACCTTGCTAAGTACCCCGCCGTCAAGTCTCACGTCGAGGGCCTCGTGGGTCAAGTCCGCAGTTGCTCACGCCATGCTGGCGGTGTAGTGGTCGCCGAGAATCTTGATAACTATATGCCACTGATTAACTCCGGTGGTGTGCGACAGACTCCGTGGTCCGAGGGCCAGAACGTCAGGCACCTTGAACCAATGGGGTTCATTAAATTCGATTTGCTTGGACTCTCGACCCTCAAGATGATGGAGGGTTGCATTGAGCATATCTTGCGCCGACATCATGGCGCCGAGAACCCAACGTTTAACGACATTAAGAGATATTACGATGAAACTATTCACCCTGATGTGGTAGATTTGGATGACGCGAAGGTCTACAAGAACACTTTTCACAAAGGCAAGTGGGCCGGCATCTTTCAATTCACTGAGACTGGCGCTCAGAACTTTTGCAAACGTGTGAAGCCCAACAACATCATCGACATCTCGGCTGTCACATCTATCTATCGACCGGGCCCCCTGTCAGCAGATGTACACGAAGAATATATCGAGGCCATGGGACACCCGCATCGTATTCAATATCTGTCAGACGACTCAAGAGAGATTACCGAAGAGACATTTGGGTTCCTGATTTTTCAAGAACAGATCGCACTTCTGGCTCACAAGCTCGGCGGGCTCACCTTAGATGAGGGCAACAAGCTTCGCAAGGTGCTCACTAAGAAGGGTACCGGTAAGGGCGACATCAAAACTAAACTTAGAGTTAAGTTTATCGATGGATGCGCCACCAATGGAATCGAACGAGAGGCCGCCATCGGCCTATGGAACAAGTTTGAGTTCTTCTCTGGCTATGGGTTCAACAAGTCCCACGCCGTCTCGTACAGCATGATTTCTTATCAATGTGCGTGGCTTTGGACCTACTACCCGGCCGAATGGATGGCTGCATTCTTAGACAAGGAGCCCGAGACGCGTAAAGAGAAGGCGATTAATATTGCCAAGCAGTTTGGCTTTAAGATCGCCCCCCTTGACATCAACAAGTCCGGAACTGTATGGGAGATTAGCTCTGATGGTAAAACTCTTATTCAACCACTGACTTCGATTAAGGGGTTAGGCATGTCCGCTATCGAGCAGATTTTAAGCAACCGACCCTTTACTAACGCAGAAGATCTCCTCTTCCGGGAAGAGATTACTTATAGTAAGCTGAACAAGAAGTCTTTGGATGCCCTATGCCGCGCCGGCGCCCTTGATGACATCGTAGATGATCGATTCAGCGGCCGTAAGCATTTTTGGTCTGCATGTATTGTAGACAGACCCAAGAACCTTAAGCGCTTCGGCGAGAATATTGAGACCTTTAGACCTGAAGGTGACTTTAGCGAGGAAGAGATCATTCAGTTTAAGTCTGACTTAACGGGAGTCTTCCCGCTAAATCTGGTCATTAAGCAAGCCACAGTCGAGCGCTTGAAGGAGAAGGGGGTGCCCCCAATCTCTGAGTTCGATCCAGATCTTTTCTTATGTTGGTTTATTCCGCGTAAAATCATCCCAAAGAAGACGAAGAACGGTAAGCTTTACTGGATTGTAGAGGTGATCGATACTAACAATCAGTCGACAAAGATTCGATGTTGGGGTATTAAACCCGAGAAGGATCGTATATACTTAAACCGACCATATATGGCACGTCTGAAATATGATGAACAGTGGGGGTTCTCCACCTATGCCGTAGGAAAGTCGTTTAAACAACTAGGATAAAACATGAACGTTATAAAATACTTTAGTCCGCTCTTAAAAGAAAAAGAATTGATTGATGACCTTCCCGTGATCATCCGAGTCAGAAAATTTGACGAGAGTTCCGCCAATGAGTTTAGCTCCAAGATGAACAAGGCTCAGAACACGGGCCAACCAATTGTGCCGGTTATTATCGACAGCTATGGAGGCCAAGTGTATAGTTTGATGTCAATGATATCAGATATTAAGCACTCTAACATTCCGGTCGCTACCATCGTACAAGGGAAAGCTATGTCCTGTGGTGCTATCTTGTTTAGCTTCGGCACAGAGGGTTATCGCTACATGGATCCTGACGCTACTTTGATGATTCACGACGTTAGCTCGATGGGCTGGGGAAAGGTAGAAGAAATCAAAGCCTCCGCCGAAGAGACTGATCGACTTAATCAAAAGATATATTCGATGATGGCAGAAAATTGTGGCCACCACAAGAATTACTTCTTGGACCTTGTCCATACGAAGGGCCACGCAGATTGGTTTCTTAACACCGATGATGCCCGCAGTCACGGCCTTGCTAACCATCCCCACATTCCATCGTTAAAAATTACGGTCAATGTTAAGTTTGACTTCGAGTGATGCCTAGTTACCGCAGTGGGGTATCAACATGTCTGCTTCTAAAAAACTTAGGTGGCGCAAAGTTATTAATCAATTGCGATATATGCACGAAGAATTAGATATTGTACAACAGATTGGTCAAGAGATGGGCCCAGCCTTTCAAGAACATTATAAAGATTTTTGTGATCGCCACAGAATTGACATAGAAGAACTTAATCGAGAAAAGAAACTACACCGCGACAAAGCATTCGCAGAGCACGACAGCCACCTTGATAAGACAAACGAGAGGAAGACTTCAGACTACTCCGGAGCAGCAGAAATGATCTTGTATGAGGGTGACCCCGGCACAGGCCGGCCAGAATCAAAAATAATTGACTCTCCGACAACCAGCACTGATGAAAAAGAGATGCACGAGGCCTTCGCCAAATTGTTTAAAAAGCTAGCATTAAAGCTTCATCCTGACAAAATAGCCACTGCTGATTTGACTGACGAAGAGAAGAAAGAATACGAGGCAATGTTTACCAAAGCAAAGGCCGCGATAGAAGAAGCTCACTACTTCCTGTTAATTGATTATGCTGAGAAGCTAAAAATTCCACTGCCCAAAAACTATGGCCAACAGGTAAAGTGGATGAAAAGAGAGATAGGGGTCGTGCAGAATTTAATCACGACACAGATGCAAAGCTACAACTATATGTTTGCAGAGCGTGAGGACATTGTAGACAAAGATAATTTGATTAAGCAATTCATTTTCCAGTTGTTTGGCGAAAGAATTTTATAGATAACTATTGACATTCGGCTTAAAGTTTGTTATTATAATAAAGAGTTAAAAGGAGGGCTTAATGGCCAACACACATGAAGAGAAGAAGCGTTACGTGAAGGAATACATCCGTTCACTTAAGGCAATCGAAGAAGCTATGGAACCGTACAAGGAACAAAAGCGCGATTTACGCACAGAGTTCAAGGACAATTCATGGCTCAACCCTGATGAGATCCGGGCCGCCGTGAAGGCGTACCGCTTGTTTCAGGGCAAATATGACATCGATGAGGTCGTAGATAATTTTAAAATGTTTGCAGGCCCCGAACCCGCTGGGACGGAAAAATGATCTTAGAATATCAGAAGGCGCATGACCTCGCACACACACCCGCGCGCGCCAATCCATCGGATGCGGGCTTAGATGTGTTCTACTCGCCGCCGCCCAGCGCGCCCCACCGCGGCGCACACCCAGACGGCGTGTGGTTACATCCCGGTGAATCGGCTATTCTACGGACGGGCCTCAAATTTGGCGTCCCTCATGGCTATATGCTAGAGGTGAAGAACCGCTCTAGCAACGCTGCCAAGAAGAGTTTGCTTGTGGGCGCCTGCGTAATCGATTCGGGTTACGAAGGAGAGGTGTTCATTAACCTACACAACGTCGGTAGAGAGCCCCAGTGCATCCGTCCCGGCGATAAAATTGCACAGGTAGTTCTTCTCCCGGTTGTACATTTTAGGCCGCAAGAGACTATAGGAAACCTATATGATTACCCAATGACTATTAGCAGCAGAGGCGAAGGCGCCTTAGGAAGTACCGATGGATAAGACAACACAAGATGCAATGTTCAGCTCTAAATCATTAGAGTGGGCAACACCCCAACACTTCTTCGACCAGTTGGAAGCAACGTTTGGAGAATTTACACTAGACCCCTGTACTAATGATTCGAATTACAAGGTTAAGAATAGGTTTACGGAAACAGAGGATGGCCTCAAGCAAGATTGGTCAGGAAATAAGGTGTTCATGAACCCTCCTTATGGCCGAGTGATCAAGCACTGGATTAAAAAGGCCTACGAAGAAGGCCAGAAGGAAGAAACCATGGTGGTTGCACTTATCCCAGCCCGCACTGACACACGGTACTGGCATGATTATGTCATGAAGGCTCACGCGATCTACTTTGTGAAAGGGAGACTTAAGTTTGGCAACGGGGAAAACAGTGCCCCATTTCCGTCCGCCGTGATAGTATTTAAGAAGGAAAAGGCACAGCGAGACATGCCACAATTGGGAGTGATGCTT
>TARA_R110000824_G_scaffold150209_4_pt1 | contig 13963 bp, 16 predicted proteins | sample TARA_R110000824 | Tara Oceans TARA_R110000824 (sample SAMEA4397747) | marine metagenome | biome: Polar Biome; feature: [MES] marine water layer (ENVO:01000295) within the mesopelagic zone...; material: water (ENVO:00002006), including particulate matter (ENVO:01000060) such... | reverse complement strand
ACACCTAGATAATGTGAATATCTGCTGTTTTCTTTTTTAATCATTTTCATTTTAATATTATCACAGGAGCAAATATCATCTTCGCTGTTCTCATCATAATTGTCATGAAAAAAGGAATCATCACAAAAACCACATATGACCTTAATCCTTTCTGTCATTAAATGATATCGTCTACCAGGCCATATTTCAAACAAGTCTCTGCGTCAAACCACAGGTCGTGCTTTAAAATTTGATTTAATTTTCTTTTTGGAATTTTTGTGTGCTCAGAGTATATTTTCTTAATCTTTTCCATTAAAACGTCACAGTTTTTCATGTCGTCTCGTAGCTCTTCGTATTTGCCCCACATTCCAGAGGAAAGCTGATGAATCAGCATAAAAGAGTGTTCATGTATTAATCTTTTCTTTGCCACAACGCTCATTATTGTGGCTGCGCTAGCGGCTACGCCGTCGATAATAGATACGACCGGCACCTCGCAATTTTTAATGTAATCAACAGCGGCGAAACCAGCAAAAACACTGCCGCCATAGCTGTTGATATGGAGATATATATTGGCGGGGTCTATGCTAAGCGCCTTTGAATTATAAAGGATGTCCAAGCTTAAACTTCTAATTTCTTTGTTTAGCTCTAAGATCTTAGATCTATTGACTTCTGAATAAAAGAATATCCTATTATCCGAACGTTCTATTTTATCATCAGACTCTGCAGACTCAGCAACCAGCACAGTTTTCTTTGTTGCGTCTTCGCTCAGACGCCAGCTTATATCTTTCATATGACCTCCCTATTAATAATAATTAGCACCCTCGGCAGGATTCGAACCTGCGACCCTCGGCTTAGAAGGCCGATGCTCTATCCAACTGAGCTACGAGGGCTGATTCGCTCTAATAACAAAATTGATTAACTAAGTCCCAACCACAATAGTTGTAATCGTAACACCAAGTTTCTTCACATGTCCAACCATTCGTATACAGTTCATAATAACAACATGCCGAATCACAATGATATGCCCAACTACTAGGATATGGTTCATAGTAGTCTTCAACACACATTGTCGGAGCTGTGCTCACAGGAACTATACTCACGGTGGCACTAGCGTGCCGCGGATGTACACCGATTTCGCAGCCTGCAAAGAACCCAATGGCAAGCAATAAGCAAAATAGTTTTTTCATTTTTTCTCCTCCTTTCCGGAATAAACAATCTTTTTAAATGCAATAAACAAATCCAACCAGCTTGTCTTTGCTATTCCATCTTCTAACATCATACCATCTGTACTAGTTTTGTCAAGTGTTAATTCAGTATTATCTATAATATTTTTAATTTCTTTTTTTGTTTGTACAGAGATGCTTGGACTATACAATTGCATCAGCTTGTAGTTTTCTTTAACTACGGCTTCGTTATCTAAAATGTTCTGATAGGCTTTCAAATTTGACTCTACCAACTTACAATATTTTTTAATTTCATCAATAGAATAAGTTTTTTCCTCCGACAAAAAAGGTAATCGCTTGGCAACAGTTGGCAAGCCAATTCCGGGGACTCCTTCTAAATTGTCGCTTTTATCTCCAACGATTGCCCTTGCCAATGCAAAGTTCGTTGGATGAATCCCAAATTTTTCTACAATTGCATTTTTGTTTAAAATTTCATTTTGAGTTGGTCGTAGCACAACCGTTTCATTGTCAAGCAGTTGAAAGAAGTCTTTATCGCTAGAGACAATCACTTTCTGCCAACCCTTAAATTGAGGAGCCTGGCAAGCAAAGGAAATTATATCATCGGCCTCGACGAACTCAAATACTAGCTGAGTAACTGGAAAATTATTTAAATAATCAACTAGCCTAACTTGTTGCCAGATTTTATTTTGCAATTCCTGTTCTTCGGTCAAATGCTTAATGTCGCGATTCAAGCGTAAAGGTTTTCGGCCGCTCTTGTAGTTCTTATTAACTGCCTTTCGGCGCTGACTTCCTCCTTGGCCGTCCCAGCATATAATGATTTTATCTGGCTTTATCTCTCGGCAAAGTTTTTGCAAAATCTTGAGAAACCCTGCAGCGCCGCCGATGGGGTCTCCATTCGGGGTCAGTGTTGGGTTAACTATGTACGCTCTCAAAAATTGGTTAAGGGCGTCTATTATCATAACTCTTTTCATTATTTTTTCTTTCTTCGCAATTTGTGTTTTCCACGTTTTGCAGATCCTAATTTTCTATGGGTCTTTTTATCGTTCATCGGTTCTCCTTGTTAAAAGTAGCTGGGAAGGGGATCGAACCCTCACACCCTTATGGATAACGGATTTTAAGTCCGTTGCGTCTACCAATTCCGCCACCCAGCCAAATCACGTACTCAGAATAGCATGAATTGATTTGTTTGTCAAGAAGATTAAGCGTGAATTATACCATAATTATCAGACATTTCGTTCCAGTCTTCATATAGCCTATTGAGAGGCACATCAACCTCAACCTCTATTATTTTATATTCTGCGCTAGGGGCACCACCATATTTAAAATAGGCGCGGCCTCCGTCAACAAAGGTTTGTCCACAAGAGCAGTGCCTAAAATCATGGGGCGCCCTTGAATATATTTTATCGTCACAACTTAGACAATGGATTGCCTTAAGCTTCATTTATTTTCTCCTTTTATTTTGATTAATTGAATTGGTTTATTCATTGAATAGTTTTTGTAGTTCTTCTCTGATCATTGCTTCAAGATCTTCTTTGGTGAGTCCGTAATCGATAGATTCGTTTGCGTTTGTGTGAAGTGCTGCAAGATACTTTTTAACCGAACCCTTGGTGCAACCTACCTTTTTGCCAGTGTCTTTTTTGTAAACACACTTTCCTTTGACTTTGTAGGGCATTAATTTTAATCTCTTTTTTGTACTTGGTGTTCGTGCTGCATTTCTTTTGTGGGCTCAACATCTTCTGGAAGTATGCCTTCGAGAATCACATCTCCAAATTGCATATCATATTCACCAATGTAGCCGTTTTCATCCAGCGAATGCCACAATACTTTACCAACCGACTCTTTTAATTGGAACCTTTGAACCAAGGCTGAACTCAGCCTTCCTTCTTTCATTCATTGGTGCTCAAGATCTTCAAGCTCGTCTTCAAGCGCGACCTTCTTCTCTTCTTCCTTGTCAGTTAGCTTTTCCTGCATTATATGGGCATTAACTTCTTCTTGAATTATTTGTTTAAGCCGGTCAATTGTCATTTGCATAATAAATATTCCTAAAATATATTATAAATAGTAACTATTATCTTCTTTTGCCGCCATTGTTTCGTTAAAAGTCAAGCTTTTGGCGAGATAATATTTTTGTCTCCCTTGAAACATTTTTCGCAATCGCTCTCGTAGAAGACGAGGGATTGGGCGGTAATATCGTTTTTTCACACGTTCGAATTTATATTTAGCCAGCTCTTCTGTGGGTTCTTGGTAGTTTGCCCCGCTCTGCACGGGAGGCACTGACACGACAGCGCAAAAAATAAACAGTAAGCAGAAGTTTCTTAGTTTCATTCTTCTTCGTAAAAGCTCTTGGCTTCTCCAGTTCGGTCATCGAATTTCATGATGATTTCTTCATCCATAATTGCTAACACTCTGTTTTTAAACTTTTCATTGGAAATTTTTTCAGACCACTTAGATGCTTGAAACTTCTCGCGTGTGCCATCTTCATAACAAAGTTCATACCATGCACCGCTTTGCTGCAGCATCACGGAGCCTTTAATTGCGTCAAGCCAACTTTCCTCATCTTGCACTCCAACTTCTTCTCCCCATAATATTTTAAAATTGCATTGTCGACCTTGGGTTCCAAAGCGAGACTTTTCAAGCTTAACCTTCACTTCTGAACCAATTCTAAACCCTTTATCGTCCAAGACAAAAGAAGCCTTTGCTTTACGCCCTGTAAGCCACACACGCAGCGAGTAGGCGTAAATCATGGCTTTACCCCCAGGAGTCATAAAAGGCGTTGTAAGAGCCTCTGAAGGGCTCCTAGTGATGTTCGTTTTAAGTTGGTTTAAAACCAAGAACGTCGATTGGCTATTTGCAATAGGAACTGTAAGTTTTGACATTCCTTTAGCAAGGATTCTTGCTTTTACAGCCATAGAAGAGAGGGGGTTGAAATCTCCTTCGATATCTGAAACTGCCGGAGTCAGAGCCAACGAATCCCAAATAAAAAGCATGCGATTTTCATTTGTGCCCAACAATTCTTCGATGGTCTCCAGCACGAACTCAACAGAGGTGGCCTGTACATATAATATATTGTCTACATCACAGCCAGCCTTTTCAAGGAAAGAAGGGTCAATTGCTGATTCGGAATCAAAATAAATCACATCCATCCCCATCTTTTGAGCATTTGCTGCAATCTGAGCCGCCATGTAAGATTTGCCGGTAGATTCTAATCCAGCGATTTCTACAATTTTGCCAATTGGAATTCCAGCTAGTTTGCCTCGACAAATGATTGAATCAAGCCAGCGAGAGCCGGTTGGAATCCAGTCTTTAACAAGCGTTGGGCTGTCCTCCTTAAGGTTATGTGCCACATTCATTCCAGCCTTTTTGTTAATAAGGCCGCGCATGTCAGCAATTGAAATTTTACCAGTTTTTAAAGTTTTTGTTCTTGCCATAATTTATCCCATTAAAATGTACATTGGAAAACAACCATTCTCAATAAAAAAATAATTTCACAAGTCATTGTAGTTTCCTTTCTTTTTAAAAAGCTGGAGGCTGACTAGCAGCCTCCAGCACATAGTTAACCCAACAACTCTGCAAAAGCCTGATCTACTGTCGTAGTTTCTGTACTTTTGCTCGTATTGTATTTCTTTGTTTCTGATGCACTCTCTTCTGGGTCTGAGTCACCTAAAAGAAATTCATCAAGCATCGACTGGACTTCCTCAAAAGACTTGCGACAGTCATTGAACAGTACATCAAAATCTGGAATTCCTTCCAAGAGTTCGCGACACTTTTCTGGGCTTTCTGGACAAAGCGGGGAACTTTGTCGGCGGGGAGTAATCTTTGTTACAGGGAAGGAAGCACCAACCGGTTTTCCGTATGTCAACGTGATATCGATACCTGTATCCGGATCGGTAATATCGCCATATTCTGGATTACAAACAAGGTTAAGCAAGGTTTCATAAACCTGCTTGCCGAACCCCCAAGCTCGTACGCCTTGGTCTTCCTCTCCTCTTACGAGAACGGGAGCGAAAAACCGCTGGCGCGCCGATAGCTTTTTAGCCATACGCTTGCTGTCTTCGGTACCCTCTTTCCAAAGCTGACGGACAAAAGAGTCCAATGGACAATCCTCTCCAAAATTTTTCTTTGGACTAAGGAAGCCCGGGTTGTTGCCAACATTATAGTGGAACCAATAATCCTTAAAAGGATCCGAATCGGGGGTTGGAACAATTCGAACAACTTGTTCGCCGTCTTGTGGACGCCAGAACTTCCCCGAACCGTTCCCTCTGTTTTTTAGAGCGGTAAGACGCTCTTTCATTTTCTTCATATCTAAAGCCATATTAATTTTTTCCTTTTTTAAAGTCATAATGATAACTCTCTCATTACGCTAATTTATATCATAGTCTATATCTAAAAGTTTGTCAAGCTATTTTTTTATTTTTTTGCACCAATGTGCTATTTGCAATACAATAAACATAGGTCTTTTCATACGTTGTTGAATATATCGCATAACTGTTTTTCATTTTATCATGTTCTATGTTGTTTTTAACCTGTTTTTTAATTTTCTTAACAAGCGTGCCATCTGAATCAATAATCTCTTCTGGCATAGCATAATAATAGCGCTTTTCTCTTGGCATGTCAAGTCCAAAAAACATTTTTTCTTCGCCAGTTTCATAATCAACCAGCCCCAAGGTTGATATTCGCGCGGTTTCAATTGGATCTGAAAACGTTTTCATCACCGTCTCAGAGTGGTCAAACACATTTATCATGTGGATTGTAGAGCCGATAAGTTCATTAATTTGATTATAGTATTCTCTGACAGGAATATCGCCAATAATATCAGCTATCTTTATATTGTCCACAATATATAATCTTTTAAAGACACCTGAGCGCGCATATTCTTGAAAAACATTAAACATCAAATTCTCATGGAGTGCACCATCTCTAGATAAATTGTTGATATCTGGCTTGATATAAAGCACAGTTACTTGGCAGTGGTCTTTTATTTGTCCCAACAACCGTAATGAAGCACCAGAAACAGCGCCACAGCTAGTAATAAATAAAACATCTCCTTCTATCTCCTTTAAAAAAGCCCTTTTTAAATTTGGGAGCTTCGACTCATAAAGTTCAGATGTTTCTTGGTGTTTTAATGAATGAACGTTCTTGCCTTTTTTCAAGCCAACATCTATTTTATAAATCTTGTACTGAGAATACTGTTTAAATTTCTCTGCGATACTACAACCGGCTTGCCCTAATCCAATAATATTCATTTTATAGTTTTAAAGCCTTCATTCTGCCGTAATCTTTGCCAACGCGGGCGTTAACCAAAAAATTGCCAAGTTGTGTTTCTGAAAAAGTTTTCTTTAATTTGGTTAAGATTTTAGCATCTTTTTCTGAGTAATCAATTACAAGCGAATCGTGTACACAAAAGGCTATGTAAGAGTCTTTGTTTTCTAGTAAATCCCAGACCTTTATCATTTGCTGCAAGAACAAATCTGCAGCAGTAGATTGAATTATATAGTTTACCGCATGGAATTCATCAGATTTGATTTCTCGATTGAAAACTGTTGTTATTTTGTTCCCATCCCAATGTTTTTTCTTGATAAGATCTCTATTATATACTTTGTTTAAAAGATCGTCCTTTGAGTCTGGGTTGTAAAGCCAAGCGAACACTCTCTTTTTTGCGCGCTCTCGGGTGTACACATCATTGAAAACATTTTTTAGATTCCACGAATGCAAGTCCCCCTCTGGTTGCTCCTTTCCCAAAAGACCAAATAATACGCGTAGTTCGGCAGCGTTGAAGTCCAATTCTAAGAACCAATCGTTAGTTGGTTTTATGATTTTCCGATATGTTTTGTCCATTGTTAAAATGGGGAAAGAATTTTTAGCCGATAGGCGGCCGGTTTTAGTGCCGTAAGGATTATAATTAACGTAGGGCTCCATGACCTTGTTTTTCTTCACAAACTGCCTCACTTTATATTCATGCATGCGGTTGTTTAATTCAGAATAGTCTACATTAATTTTTTTGTTTTTTATTTCTGTTAATATTTTTATCAAGGATAAAAAATGCTCGTAATTTTTTGGCTTTTCTTTTGTTTGAAAGACATGCGCACATATCTTATCTTTTATTTTAGCATACTCAAGTAAAAATTTTGTTGGCACCATGTCAAAAAAACAGTGCTCGTTCAAATCTAACTTTGCTTCGTTTACCGCTCGATAAAAAGCTTTTAATCTGTTATTTGTTTCTTCCCAGTTATTTTTTAAATACGGAGGGCATGCTTCTTCTAAGGACTGGCCATGGCAATAAATGCTGGCATATTCAACATCTTTTTGGTCTTTAAGAAATTCAGCATACGACCATGTTTTCGTAAGTTTCTTGGGGAGCTTTTTTTGATGAAGTTCTCCAACCGCACAAATGGTTGCACAATTTTTTTTGTCGTCAAAAGTTTGAAAAAGCAAAATTCGCCTCTTAAATAATTTTTTTCACGTGCAGGTCAGTGACAGATAGCAGTATTTTGGTTGAGTTTAACATCATAAGTGCTATCTGTGTTTCCATATTTGTTGCATAGCTAGATTTTCTGTAGATTTTTGATGCATCAAGATGGCCTTCCTTTGTTTCCTTATTAATATACATCAAAGCTCTTTCAAAGTCAAGTATTTTTTCTTTAAAAAAGTCCGTCACAGAGTTCGAATGCCTGCGGTCGTGCATGCTGGCTAATTGAAAAAGTTTTTTTATTTTTTTATTATAATCTTTTTTGCTCAAATGAACTTTTGATTCTGCCAAACGGACGTCGAAATAAAATTTAAGCCAAAATTTGTCTCCAAACTTTTCTTGGAACTCACTAGCTGACATGTCGCTTAATTCAATTTCTTCCGTGCACCCATCTTTTGTAACAAAAATTGTAGGATATTGTAGCATATAGCTTTTATAAAATTGATAAAGACGCATGCTCAGCACAGATAAATCATTAATATAAGGAACATAATAATATTCCTTAAAAAAAGCGTCAAGGGTCATGACTCTGGTTTTGCATCTTGTTATTTTTCCGAGGGTTTCACAAATTTTCTTTCCGGTGATGTCCGCCTCTGGATCAATTGGGCCCACGACCATGGCGGTTGTCCATGTTTCAGAATACATGTTTTTAATATGCTGTTTTGCTTGTCTAAGTTGAGCCTTGACATCGGCCCTGAAAGCATCAACGTCTTCTTTGTTCCAAACTATATCAGGTAAGCCAACCGTTCCAGACATAATCTCTTCTATGCTGGGCATATCAGAAAATTTAGATTTTAAAGCAGCTTCTGAAGCCTCTAGTATATCCTTTTTTCTAATCTCAATTATGTCCCGCTCGTTCGCCATTCGCATATATTCTCGCATATATTCAGAACTCACATCTGCGACTAAGCGCCATGGGACATTTCGGTCTACCATAAAACCATACTTTCTGGCCGCTATCCTATAGAAATTAAAATTGGGGTCCTTCATAAACATGTGTTTTTCACGGTCGTCATCATAGTCTTTATCGTAAATTTCTATGCACAAACCGGTTGATAAGGGACTTACAAGCTTGCGATTGCCTACTGCGGTTTTTGTAAGAGGAACTGTATTGACCGCTTCCTTTAGATAGTTCGCGAAGTGTTTAATAAAATCAGAAACATTTTTTATTGAATCTTTAACCGAGCCCTGTGATAAACCGGTGCCCGGGGGACGCTTCGTGTACAGACCAACGAAAGTAAAATAATGTAATTCATAGTGCCAATTAAATATTTCATCAAGCTCGACGTATCCTTTACGCGCCGTGAGTCTTGCAATTGGCCCATCTGCGCTCAACCAACCTGCCTCCACGTGTTTGGCGAGAAAACTTTGTAAATCCAAAAAGGCGTCAACAACAAAGTCAAAAGCTCGAACGCCATCCAAATCTTTCATTTTAATGGTTTTTGGAAAAACATAATCTTTATTTAAATCAATTTTTCCGTAAAGCGGGTTTTCATTAACAAAATCAATGGGGTTTTCAAACCATTCAGACTTCTGCAAAGGGAAAACTTCATCATAAAAGTATTTTTTTTCTTCATAAAGTTCTTGTGCGTCTAGGTCATTATTACCCTGCGCTACTCTTTTTTTCAGCATATCGATGCCAGCCATTTTGTTGTCCTCTCCTTATTCCTCGCGTTTGGTGCATACCCCTTGCCCGGCGCCAAAACTATCCCACATTGCTCGAATATTAGTTTCATGTATCACATTGTTTGAATGAAGTACGTTGTGGCTCACACTTACTATTCTATAAAAACCACCAATGCCTAGTCGTTGCCATTTCCTAAAATCAAATGCGCCATCTCTTGTCGGATCCACAAAAACCAGCATCCCTGGCTTAAAAATATTATTTCCATACATTTTACATGTAAAGTGATAAACATCGCGCAGTGCCATGCCGCCAGTCGATGTCAGCTGGCCCATAGCGCGCGCTTCTCTAACATGAGCCATGTTTTCCAATGAAAAAGTGCCGCCGCTAACCACCGAAGGTAAAAGCCCCAAATGTAAATAATATATACCATCATCGATATTCTTTTGTTCATTGTTCGCTCTTCTGCCTTTAGAACTAATGTTGTTTATATATATCACCATATATTTATATTGATCTTCCAACGGGGTGCCTGGAGAAATTTTTGTTAAATTGGCGGCGCCGCGGCCAGCAAACCATGGCAGGGCGCGGTGGGACAGATGCTCAACATAGTGGTTTGGCTCAACCAAAACTCTACTCGCACCATCAGGAGGATACAGCTTTGTTTGCGGTGTGTGATCTCCAGTACGACCCGTAAGGTTTGGGTAAAAAGGTGGCCGTTTGTCAGCGCCATGGCCAAATGTTTTAGTCTCTGATGAAAAAGAAGATATTCCTAAAACATGATTTCCTTGGCCAACGTCATCAATACAACGTGATCCCAGGGCCGGGAGAATTAGATCTGTGACCAAATCTCTAATAAAATCTCCCAAGGCATAACTGCTTCTTTGTCGCGTTACAACCTTTTTAGTCCAAAATCCCATGACCGCCCTCAAAGAGATCGGGATATCAGCCAAACTAGAAAGTTTATTATTTCTTTTACCAGGCTTTAATACATCGTCTACAACTGGACCTAAAAGCACCCCAATTCTTTTTTTATAGAGGCCGTGAACTTTTTTATCTATTGTGGCAAGGGTTATAGCAGAATCAATAATATCTCCTAGCGTGGTAAAGTACACGTGTATCCGCCCTGGATATCTTTTAAATTTGGGTATACCAAGTAGGCCGCGGCTGCGCATGCGTGGTCGATTTTTTCTGCCGTACCAATCTTCGCCAAACAACATGTTCATTTCTCTTTGTAGGTTTTCGCCATCTGGATTTTTTAAAACTGTGATTGGCACTTTTTTAGAAAACTCTTCTATCAGCTTTTTTCCGCCCTTATTTCCACGTACGCCCACGCTGTGACCTACAACGTGCACTTTGTGGGCGCGCCACTCGGCTAGGGCTCGATCACTAGCGGCAGTGCCAGTATCGCCCCAGCCTTTTCTTTGATCTGCCATGTTCTCTTCAGTTTTAAACTTATATCCCTTCGAAGAAGATCCTGGTTTAAATTTATTTGATTTAGAGCCCCTATCTAAGCCAAGCTGTTCTGGCCTTGCATCAATCATGTACACCCTGTTAGTTTTCATCATCATATCAAAAAGATGTCCATACCTGCTAACCACATTTAGTCTTTTCATGCCGTTGATCGTGCTTTTAATATGATCAATTAATTCTTTAAAAACCAATTTTGCATTTTCATGACCGGCATTTGGTTTATCCTTAGTCGGTTCATGTAACCCACCCTGGACTTCTAACTCCCAAGGTTTCCGGGCGCGCATCTTTTGCTGATTGCGCGCAGATTTACGCGCATAGCTTCGCTTTTTTTTAACTGATTTCGCTAGTTCTTTCTTTGTTGGTTTCACTGTACTCCATTGAACCGAACCATTACCTTTTTTCTCGCGGGGAAGAAAAATAAGCCATTCTAATAGTCGTGATACCCTATCCTTTCCGCCGCCGCCGGGCGTCGTGTACCCCAGTGTCTGTAAAAGTTCAACGCGTAGATCTCTATACTTGGTTGCCATATCTGTGTGGTCTTCATTAGAAGCGTCGGTTGTCCCGGGCGTGAATATTTGATCAAGCGTAAGATTTTCATCTTCCACAACTTTTAATAATCTTCGAGCAGTAGCCAAATTTGATAGCAACTTTGTTAAATCTTTTTCCATTATTGAGGACGGCAACAAATCTAAATCGCTACCAGAAAGTGTGCCTTCTAAAAATGCCTTATATTCAAAAGTAATTTCAAGATTTGGATCAGCCCCACTAGAATCCGCACCATAGTGTATCGTGTGCTGTGTAAGCTGGAGTCTCATTACAATCCCCGAGTTTCTTAAGAAATTTTTGATTGACTCTTTTTCCGCTATTGTAAAATTATGAATGTGTCTATCATTCCCGGCCAGTGCCGTGAGTTGTTTCCAATCAATGTCATCCGGATCATATCTTACGACTAATCGAATCTCAAAATGGCGGTCGGCGGCTGTAACGGCCACCTCACTATCATCTTCTATCATGTCTCTGTAGTCATTCGCACATGCTGCTTCTATTTTATTGTTTTCATCCAAAGTGATAGGCGCTGATTGGCCAGCTTTTTTTACTTGATGTAACGAACTATATGATATTAAATCTTGATAACTCCAATTTAATACCTCAGTTTTTCCATCCCCGAGATTGGCCCGAGTCTCAAATGTATGGAAAAACAACTCTGTGGATGAAAAATTCATCGTGAATTGTACTTCTTCAACCGTGTTCAGTTCTGCAATATTTTTACCCTGAAAAGAAAAACTTAGATCTCTCAGCATTGCGTTACCTAAGATTCCATGGGGTTTAAATATTTCTTCAAGGGCTGAGTGCTCTCGTATCCAAGGCTCGTAAGGGTTAGAATCATAATCTTCCCTGTCTTTTCGTATTTGTTCTCCTATGGGCATTCTCACAACCACCGGCTGGCCTGGGTTAATATCCGATGCATCTGCATCTTTTTTTGTCTTTTTGTTCGGGTAAATTTTGTATAACTCAACGATTGGTTTGAGTTGTGATAAGACCGAAGCATCTAGCTTAAAAAACATATGTGCTCCGTCGAGCTTGTTTAGCTTACTAACAAGCGCATCTGGTTCTTTTGAAAGCAATGAGACCACATGCTCGTTTTGAAGTAGACTGCGGACCGATGACGGCTGGTGTGTAACAACTATACCTTTTCCTTTTGCGCCTTTTATCCACTTCCCACTGCCGTCTCTTGTGTGTTTTGTGCCGGGCTCAATATGGGTAACAATTTTGTTGGGTACATTTTGATTAATCATCTGTTGATAGATCAAATCGCGGTTAAATGTTAAAAAACACTGTTCTTGAAATCTAAATTGCGTTGATTTTGCTAAGGCATCAGATTCAAGCTGGCCTACAGTTGTTGTTTTTCTTTTTCCCATTAATAATACATCCCATAAAATTTAAGTATGTCACTTAAAGGTACGGGAATAAATATTAGGTCTCCAACTTTTACATGCGATTCCGTAGGCAGCCGGTTAAATCTGGCGATTACCCACCAAAACTTTGAATCACCATAAAACCTATGTGCTAGTTTATAAAACTTATCCCCGTGAGCCCACAGGTGTTGCTCGGTGTCAACAGCCTCTAAATCATTTGTGTCAGGCTCTTTAAAAAAAGGAGTTGTATATTGTGTTATAACGCTTTTGCCGCGTCGTTTTCTTTGTTCAATATACATTTCGTTTTGGTTGTTTACAATTTGCCGCCTATCATATCTCATTTTGTTTTCCTATCTATTAAAAATTTTGCTAGCCTTTGATTTAAAAAGGCTGTCTATCTTTGAATTTGGGCTTAGGGCTGGGCGGGAGGAACCGACGTCGGCACCAGCACCTTTAATTTTTATTCCGTGTGGCCAGCCATCATTTTTCCAGTCTAGATCTGTTGGTTTTAAGCCCTTGCTTAACATTTTGCTTTGAAGGCCCATATTATCCCTCACCTCAATGGGTTTAAACTCTAAATCTATATCGACCAGCTTTGGTATAATGTAGCCCTCTTCTCGACTATCAAAGGCGCGCCGGGTAACATGTTTTAACTCTTTATTCGCTGCGTCCGCGTGATTTAAAATAAAAACGCCCTCCTCAAAATTAGGAATAAATGAAAAACTGGTAATATAGCCTGGGAGCGGACCGCCGTGTCGATTTTGAATAAGATTTGCGAATTTAACCGCCATAAATGTTGATTTAAGGCGATATGCGCTTGACTTGTTTTCATGAATCATTACTGGGTACATACTATTCGCTAAAAATGTACATTTTTGCATATTTCTTATAGCCTCTGCTTCCGAGGCGGCAGGAACAGAAAAATTAACTTGTAATATTCGCCTGGGTGACACCTGATGTGCAATTGGCACAGATTGGTTTGGATATTGAGTCTCTTTCCAGCCCGGGCTGAAGGAATCCCTGAATGTTTTAACGAATGCTTTGAAATCAACGCTAGCTGGCGAGACACCTGCCCTGTGTGCCGCTAAATTATAAATTCTTATGGTGCCCCAAGTTGTATTATACGCTATATCTGTGGATGCATCCCTTCTATTATCTGGGTCATGTGCATTGTTTGTTCCGCCTATGTTACTCTCTGCCATTCTTTATTGTTCCTTATGCTTTTAAATTGCGCCTTTGTCTTTCATAGGTGCTTCTCATTACGTCTTTGACCGACTCAGTAATTCTAGATGAACCTACGTCAATTACAATACTATCTGTA
>TARA_R110000824_G_scaffold190728_1_pt1 | contig 13972 bp, 22 predicted proteins | sample TARA_R110000824 | Tara Oceans TARA_R110000824 (sample SAMEA4397747) | marine metagenome | biome: Polar Biome; feature: [MES] marine water layer (ENVO:01000295) within the mesopelagic zone...; material: water (ENVO:00002006), including particulate matter (ENVO:01000060) such... | reverse complement strand
TTTTTGACACTTGACATTTGACGAACATTTGACATCATTTTGACATTTGACATTTTTTTGACATCATTCGTCGTTTTCGGCTTTTTTCTAGTCGCTGTCGTCGTCATCTTCACCAAAAGAATAGAATGGAGTATACGGGAAGCCCTGGGCCATTTCATAAAAGGAGTAGTCTATATTCCAAAAATCTGGTTCCATTGGAAACTGGGGATAAAAAGACTCATCAACAACAAAATCTACCTCTTTTTCATAAACTAGACGATAAGAGTCGAGGTCTATACAATAAACATAAAGGTATTTCGCACCTTCAAAAATTGTTAATATGATACAAGATATTTTTTTATTATCAACGTTGTTGATTACTATCAAGTCGCCTTTGTTGAATTTCATATTGATTTATCTCGCTCATTTGTTCTTCCCAAAAATCAATAACAGCAGATATTATTTTTAAATTCTGTTGTATGCTGATGCTATTGGGAGATTGTAACTCCAATTCTAAATGATCACTCCATAGTGTTATGATTATCTCATCTATACAATGAAGAGGGGTAGTAGGGTAGTAGTAGGGTAGTAGGGTAGTAGGGTAGGAGGTCATTCATTATCCTCTATCAACTCTATCTTACCATTTTGAATCAACCTATCGAGGGTGTCCGATCCCATTACACACACGGATCCATCCTCATAATATATTTCGTAATTGGTTCTCCAATTAAATAAAGGCTGCTCCGACCAAGTGCCAGACTTTATTTCTTTGAACACAATACCGATTTTTTTACCGTCACGGATTAATGTACCGACTAATACTTTTTCTTGGTTATCGCTCATTCTCCAACACTACCTTTAATGTTTTCTGATCCAGCATTTTTATATTACCAGCTAAGACAATATGTTCTATCATATCTGGTATACCAAATGGTTGGCTGATCCGGATGGCTGAAAGTACCCCCAATACTCTTCCGTCTTCATCAAACAATACAGACCCAGAGGATCCAGGCCAAGCAAAAGTGTTGATCAATAAAGTGTCCATGTGTGTCCCTGTTAGCAAACCCTCTGAGATATGAAATCCCTCTCTGGCTGGGTGACCACAGTGGTATACTTTTTCTCCCATTTGATTGTTTATATCCCTGCGAAATGGTATAGCCTTAGTATATCTTAAGCGTTCTTTCGGAACAAGTACAGCGATATCTGTTTCAGAATCCAAATAGACAACCTCTGCTTCCGTCATACTATAACCTTTTTCCATGATAAAAATCTTTTCCTCTCCCTCCACTACATGAGCGGCGGTTAAAATAAATCTTTTTTTGCCAAGTTTAAAATAATTACCAGAACCTGTTCCGGTAGGTACATCGCCAGTTACTCCCTGAACAATCACAGATGAAAGGTAAGAAACTTTTAGGCCTCGTGCAGCGTACGGGTCTAATTCCGCAGTGTAGCTGTCGTCAAATTCCGGCTTTAAGTTTATGTTTAAATTCAAATCTAGATGTGCATTCGCCGGTGGTGTGCATGCTAACATGAAAAATAATAAACACTTTATCATTCTTTTGTCCCCCTATAAGTAATTAGAGAGCCAAAAACAAAAAAGTCCCGAGGCCTTGGGACAGACCGGGACTATTTATCAGGATGGATAGATGCAAACAGGATTGTAACCGCTTGTTTGATGTCTTTATCTAGAATTCTAGATTTTAATAAAACGCATTTATCTGGTAATTTTTCTGTGATTTCTGTCTGTGGTCGACCGGGTTGTTTAATAACAGTTTCTTTGGCTTGCTCTTTACATTTTTCTATAGAATAAGAAGATTTAGAAGAGCTTGCAATTAGTTGTGTGTTCTCATCATATAGTTTTACAATGATCGTTGCGAAGTTCTCTGTTGCAAAGATATCAGTTATCAGAACCCAGTGATAGTTTTCCCTACCGCACTTAAGAGGTGTTCTATAGTTACAAGTTGTATCTAAAGCATATCCAATTGTGTGTTTATCATAAACATATACCATTTCTATGTCTCTAGTTCTCTTCACCCAATGTGTGTTAACATTTGCAGAAGAAACTAGTAGACTATTAATATAAGGTTTGTATTCTTCCAAATCAACATCATGAATTGTCGGTGGGGCCACATAAATCTTTTTATTTTTATCAGCATCAACTTCCTGAGCGAACAGTAAAGATGATAATAGTAGATACATTTTCATTTCATTTCCTTTACATAAAGCTTTAGAGCTTTTTCAACTCTTTCTTTGTATTCATCTAAATTTATTTCTATACCACATTTAATTGAATAATCATATCCTAAATACCAAGCCAGAGATTCTTCAAATAAAGTATGCCAGTTTTTTGATTTTAAATTATTATCATTGTGTCTAATGACATGACCGATCTCATGAATCAACGAAACTAATTTTTCAAAGTCGTTTTGATCATCTCCAATATCAACTATACCAAGACTATCTAGTTCCAGAACTTCCTCCGGAGGCGTAGGTACCCAATAAGAATTATCTCCCTTGATTAATTCCACGCTGATATTAAAATCACATTCAGCCTTTTCCATCAATATCACAAACTTGTTTTGCAACAGGCTGTTTTTTGAAGTACTCGATAAGATTTGTATATCCTCCAATAAATCTCTCTTGACCTGTAAGTGTATCAATTTCAACAATCATAGGAACCGTCTCATGCTTATAAATAGATTTGTAATGATCCAACAGCAACGGACTGTGATTGACTGAACAATACTCAAATTCTTCTGATCTGTCTATCATCACCATTTTTGCTTGCAAGCAATAAGGACACTCACTCCAACAAATAATTTTATAATATTTCATTTTATCCTTTAAGAATTTGTTTTTTTATAAGCTTTTGGTGTATCTCTGACGATGAACCAACTATTGTTAGTGTTCTGGGTTGATTACCTTCATGGATAGTTACCCTACAAAATGATACTTGTTCTGAGAGGCCGAGCTTTACTGCCTCTTCTAGTAAATTTTCATTTGAAATACTATCTTCGGCGATTGATATAATATGCCGAGGATTCAAATACACTACGTTAAGGCGACTTGAATAGCCGGCATGTCTAGAGCCTCTTTGGATTTCAACTAGTTTAACAAGCATAATGCATCCTCCACGTTATGTTTAACGCTTCTTGTTTCAACGGACCAGGTTTCTCCTTCTATCATAATCGTGCACTTTTCATGACTCTCGTGGTTCACAAACAATGCTATACAAGGTTCTTTTGTTTGATAAAAGTTAGAAAACAAATCATCCTTCCCCGGTATCCGTGGTCTGTTCATCAGCGTTCCTGCTGGTATCCATAGTAGATCTCCCGTCTGATACATTTTCTTCTCCGTTGTAGTAGTTATTTAGTCCCACTAGAATGTGTTGGGATTCTGTTATAGCTTGATCAATATCAACTATTTCGCTTTTTATTTTTGCTAGCATCTTTAGCAAATATAAATAATCTTCTTCAGCAACATCATCTACTTGAGATGATATTCTCTCTAAAGACGTTGCTGTTTTATCTGTTTTGATCGCTGTCTGACTAAGCAATTCAGCAACTTTTAATGGTACATCTTTGATGTCCAGTCCGTAAGAGATCTTAACTCTCATATTACCTCCAAGTAATTAAAATAAGTTTGAATAAACGACTTGAATTACCAAGCCGGTCACAGCTAAACCAACTGACCATATAAACTTAGCCATGCCATGTTGCCACTGTTCTAGATCACGAACACGAGCGTATAAGCCCTGATCCGGATTGTAAATTGCTTCCTTGATTTTCTTCACATCGTCAATCATTTCATCTTGTTTGTCTGCCATCCGCTGAATCTGGTGTGCTAAATCTACAATTGCATCTTTTAGATCTTGGTGTTCGTTCTCACTCATTCGTAAATTCCTCCTCTATAAATAGTATCAACAATCAACAATCGCATGCGAGGTTGTTAATAAAATACCAGCGGCGCTAGCGGCGTTAATCAAGGCACACTTTGTGACTTTGCAAGGGTCAATGATCCCCTTTTCATAGGTACTTACCATACATCTATTAAGAAAATCATAACCTGTGTCTTCAGAAGTCTCTTCTTTAACTCTTTCTACAATAATATCAGGAGATTCACCAGCGTTGATGGCCATTTGTCTCAAAGGTGCCTGACATGCTTGCAATACAACTTGGGCACCAAGTGATTGTTCCTCGTTGTCTGTCTCCACGAAAACATCAGTTGTTGCTCTTATTAAAGCTACGCCTCCACCAGGAATAATACCCTCTTGTTGAGCAGAACGTACGGCCTCCAAGGCATCATCAATGCGATGCTTCTTCTCCATCATTTCAATCTCAGTAGCTGCCCCAACTTTGATAACAGCAACACCAGAAGCAAGACGAGTGATGCGTTCCTGCAGTCTTTCACATTCGGAAAGATTTTCCGTTTGTTGAATTTCATTCTTGATTGCCTGAATCCGCGCATCAATCTCCTCATGGTTACCTTTGCCTCCAACAATTGTTGTCCAGGCTTTTGTGAGGTTGATCTTTTTGCACTGCCCAAAGTGTGTTAACTTTATATCCTTAAGGGTGAGCCCTAGCTCTCTAGAAATGAATGTAGCACCAATGGTGGCGCATAAGTCTTTAAGAATGTTCCTTCTTTCCTCACCGTACTTTGGCGCCTTGACTGCTGTCACCTTCATGGTTCCCCTGACTGCATTTGCAATAAGAGCAGCCAATGCCTGACCTTCGATATCATTTGAGATAAAAAGCAGTGGGCGATTGTCTCGGGCAGCAATCTCTAAAGTTTTCATGATCTGCTCTACGTGTTCTACTTTTTCATCAGTAACAAGTATCAAAGGGTTTTCATAATCAACTGTTCCGGTTCTTTCGTTATTAATAAAGGTATTACTAACATAGCCAGAATCAAACCTAAAACCTTCTATAAGATCTAAGGATGTCGTAATACTCCTGGCTTCTTCAACTAGTACAGAACCATCTTTACCGGCCCTGTCAACTGCCTTAGCTATTAGAGTACCAATTGATATATCATTGTTAGCCGAGATTGTGGCAATGTGTCTTATGTCCTCCTCTGTTTGAATTGGCCTAGACATATTAGAAAGTCTTCCAGTAACAACTGTTACAGCCTTGTCAATCCCTCTTTTAAGTTCCACAGGGCTTACACCAGCCGTAAGATATCGCTGTGCTCCCTTAAGAATTGCACGGGCTAATACAGTGGCCGTTGTTGTTCCATCACCGGCATCAGCGACAGAACGCTCTGCTGCTTGTTTGATAACTTGCGCTCCAAGGTTTTGAAATGGATCCTCAAGCACGATAAACTTTGCTACCGTCACACCATCTTTGGTGATGACTGGTGTGTTTTGTTCCTTATGATACAATGCTACATTCCGCCCTCGTGGACCGAGAGTGGTTGCAACATTATCAGCAAGGATGTCAACGCCCTCGAGGATCTTTTGGTTGAGGGCAAAGCCTTGATTGTAATGTTTCATTATTCCTCCGAATATTATACATATAATATAACCTCTTGGGAGAGGTTTGTCAAGTTATTTTAGCAACTTTTTCTTGATTATTGATTCTATTAGACCGTCTAGGGGTGACTTTGACTCGACGATTCCTCTAGTTTTTTTATCTTTATCAATTGAACCTCGTAAAGAGGCGAACAACGAATCCGCTGAGATCAAGTGATCTTGAACAACATTTGCATCTGCCGGAACTCCAGTGGCGGAGTATTTCTTGGCGGTCTTTTCTGCCTTGGTTAATTCATCAAAGTAACCTTTAAAATACTTAAATGTTTCTATGATTTCACCCTTCTGATTGGTAATTGTTTTTTCTATATACTCCCTAAACGACTCAGTGCGCATGGAAGTTATAAACAAATTTGGACTAATCGGGTCCCCTAGGTGTTTGTCTAATACTATGTCGCCGTCGATCGGTTTGACATCCTGACCGTTTATTTTAAACCGTCCTTCGCCGGGTGGTAGTGGGGTGCCATTTAATACTTCTGTATACTCTACCACTGGCATGAAAATTTCTGATGCCATAATTCTTGCGGGGTCAGAGGTGCCGGCCTTCTGAGGAAGTCCTTTCTTGACATACTCCCTATCTTGCGCATATGGGTCAATATCAATTGGCAGTGCTGCAGCTTTTCCAAATTGCGTTACATCCTCTTTTTTTATTGCCACAGCATAAGTTACTTTAAGGGGATCTGGCTTTCCATCGGCGATATGTTTTCCATATAAATCCCTAAAGCCATTGGCCGCTTGTGTAATACCCTGTGGCAAGCCATAAAATTTGGCTGATCCGTACCCGCCGTAGGCATCAGAGAAATCAGCAGCACCCATTTTACCAGCATCAGTTTTTAATTTCCCTAAAACTTTACCGCCGGCAATAAAAGCCAAAATGGCTTCAAAATAATAAGCACCGGAACCTGAGTCTACTTGTTTATAAACAAGATTGAATAAATCTAAAATCAAAATTTCTGATAAAGTTTGTGTGACAGGTTGATTATCTAGTGCCGTTGTGTTGCCCTTGTATGCGTCTAAGAATTTCTTGGAAACCTTGTTTATCGCCGTTAATCTTTGTGTGATATCTGCGGCACCACCCAGTGTATTCTTCAGTGCGTCTTCATACTCGCTTGGTAATTTACCGGCTTCTATTTCTTGTGTGTTTAATGTTGGTTTTGAAATTGTTTCTTCACCGCGATCTCTCGCGAGCCCAAGTTGATTAGCTTGGAGGGCTTGGTCTGCCAAGACAGCTAGGTCGTCGGCATCTTGTTTTGACAATTTTACAAAATCTTCAATGTGCGCAAGGATATTTTTTGAACCACTATTCGAGCCTGCTCTGATGCTCGGGCCTTTGTTCAGGATCCAGTCTTTCAGCCCTTCCATAACATCGGCGTAATTTTGACTCAAAGACAACAAAAGACCTAGAACATATTCATCTTTGGTGTCAATCTTAGTGGGGTTGTCAATGTAATACTTAAGATCTTTCTTATCGATTACTTCAGCGCTGGGCTTCTCGGATGCGACATTTTGAAAGTATTTGTAAAATTCACCCGATCGGTTGCCACCGGGAATCGTTTGTCCAGTGATTTGTCTGGCTAATGGTTTGGCTTTGCTCGTGGGTATTTTTTGATTCATGGCAGATGCAATATCTTTCCAGTTCACATTTTCTACCAATACCTGCTCAATCAATTTATCTAATCCGCTCTTGCTCATCTCTATAATTCCTCCAATAATTTCTTAATGTCCAAACCCGCGCAATCGATCTTGCGAGTGGTCAAGTGATAGTGGCTAATAAAGCCTTCAAAGCGCCCTTCAGCGCATTTCTTACTCACCTTGGTGTTCGTATTGCCTGAACGATTAAGGGGCGTTTCTAGGGGTATTCCTGTAGCCTCATGAACAGCTTTCATAAGCATCTTGAGAGCCTCAATTTGTACTGGGTAGAATCCAAGGTGTTCTTCAAGTTTTTTTCCATGAACGTAAGCATCTTTTACAACAGGACGTTCACCAAATCCCTTCCTTTCATACCAATTTTGATATTTTGGGTAGTATGCATTGGTAATCTCGACGCCGATTGAGCGGTTGTTCCACGTTTTTCCTCCGGCATGCCACGCAACATCATTCATATCCATGAACTGATAGATGGTGCCATCATTATCGATGGAAAAGTGAACGCTGATCCCTCTCTTGGAGAGCACCTTATAGCACACCTCCGATGACAAGCAGACGTCCCAATGGCAAACGAAAAATTTTGGATCACGTTTCTTTTGCATTCTTTTAAAGCCAGATCTGAGTTTTAATCCTCCGCCTTCAAAAAAGAGTTTCACTTTTGGCCAATCAATTCGGATGTACTCTGAGTTGTATATAATAAATGATTCAGAATTATTTTTGTGAGCCATCGGTGCATGGTCATCCCAATTTGCAACTCTGTCATTATATAATCTACGGTAAGTTGCGGGACCACAACAACCATCTGCTGTTAAATGGTGTTCTTTTTGAAACTCCGCTACGGCAGCTACGAGTTTTTCACCATGTTTTGCACAATCGAACCATTCCGGTGCCCAGCCTAGTTTTGTTGCTGACGCTTCATTATAAAATATTTTGTCATCTATACTCACTATAACACCTCATCTGCGAGACCTAGCGTGATGGCCTCTTCACTGGAAAAATAAACATTAATCTTTCTATTAAGTAGTTTTTGAATTTGTCTTTTTGACATTTCTGTCTCAGAAGAAAGACATTGTATGTAACTTTCTTGCAGGCTTTGCATTTGTTCCATTTCGTTTTCAATATTATGCAGTTCTCCTACTGAACCGCCGTTAACCGCATGAATCATTATTCTCGTATGTTTAGCAAGTTTTCTCTTGCCCTTTGTACCGGCTGCAACTAGCAGAGTTCCGGCTGACATTACCTTTCCTAAACCAATGGTTTCAATATCACAGAATTGTTTACAATAGCATATAATGTCATATATACTAAACATTTCATCTGCTGATCCTCCATATGTTGAAATGTAAATTTTAATATCATCCGCTCTTTCTTGACCATCTTTCTTTTGCTGAGACAAAACTAACAATGCAGAAATCAAGTCTGCGGACTTTTCTTCATCCACCTCTCCGACAAACATAATGCTTCTTTGCTCTGGTATTTCGGGCGCCGCTTCCAAGAGTTCGAGTACCGAGGTAGCTTCTTCTTCAGGGACCTCTTTTTTTGCCGGCTTCTTTGGCTCTTTTTCGTTTAATTTTATCATGGTATTTTATCTCCTTGTTGTATTGTCTCGTTAACATACTGCTCCATCTCTTCCCAGGTTGAATATTCTAATATATTAGAATAAGATCTAGGGAAAACACTTATATGGTTTCTCATTATAGATTTTCTTACACTGCTGATATTTAGCTCATCAATATATTTCTGGGCCGTTATATTCTGCGTCGACCGGCTGGCTTCTTCCATGGCTAAATATTTAAGTTGTAAGACTTCCCTAAGACCTTGCTCACTTATAATTAGTAAGGCGGCACAGCTTTTTTGGGCCTGCTTTAATACTATGATTGAGTGCCCGATCGCTACTAAATATGAAAAAACATAAGTTAATGCAACTCCAATGAAAAAGCCTATTACATATTCTAACATTTATCCTCCAAATAAAAAAGGAGAGGGTATCTCCTCTCCTAATTATATCATATTATATAATATTTGTCAATTTATTTTTTCTTTCGGCGAGTTGTTCTTTTTTTAGAACCAAGAGCCTCTTTTAATTGTTTTTCTGCTCTTTTTGCTTTCAAAAGACGCTTTGCAACGCGTCGAGCCACTTCTTCAACAATATCTTTCTTTTCCGGAATATAATTAATACCTTTGAGGGCTTCCATGATCTCTTCAGTCTCATCTTCCTCTGGTGGTTCTTCTCCCATTTCCATTGAAGGTTCCATGTCCATTCCCATTTCTTCTCCACCGGCTGGCATTGCTGCCTCTAATTTCTTTCCTAAATCAATAATAGCTTGAGCCTCTTCATCAGTTAGATCAAGTTCACCTTCGGCGTCCATATCATCCATTTCAGGTTCGTCCCCGACTGGTGGCATGGCTTCATCCGGAAGCATTTCTTCCTCTTGTTCGTTGACAAAACCTTTAGGCACAGTGTTGGGATCAGATGTACTACCATAATCACCAGCAGCCTCTTCCATCTTTTCTTTTTCGTCTTCGTCATCACGCTTCATTGACGGCATTGATCCGTAACCTTCTTCCATCTTTTCTTCTTCGGCACCTTCTTCATCATCACGCTTATACTTACCGTACATTTCATTAATAGCAGGAATACTTGCTAATTTTGCGAATCTGCGAACTTGTGCTTCACTCAATATTTTTTTAGCCATAATAATCAACTCCTTGAGACTTTATTTCAATGTAAATAGGTCCTAATAACAGAAAACAACAACAAAAGATTAAATTTCTGGATGTTCTTTAGCTATGAGGTCAAAAATATTATCAATGTCCCCTTCTCCTATTCCAAAATCATTTAAAAGTTCCTCGGATTTCTCTGAATCTTTCTTTATTTGTCCTCTTTGTTTTTTGCTTTGTTTGTTGTTTTTTTCCTTGTGATCATCAATAAACATTTCCATCATAGGGTCTTTTTCAACAACTGCCTGAACGCAAGCACGAAGAAATTCTGATTGTGTCATACTGTGATATTGCATGCGTAGTTTAAAGTCTGCATGCAACGTATCTTTTGCGTAGAATGTGAATTTCTTCGTGTCTTTAGCGTATTTATTCGGCATTGCTATCCTTTAACATCTTTGATGATTTGTGTTGCGGTATTCCAGCAATCTGGGCAATACAATCTTACTACTTTCTTTTCCTCTTTGACAACAACATTCCAAGTTGTAACCATCTGTTTATTCATCTTGTCATAAGAGGCAAGACAAGCAGAACATTCATCTGGTAAGAGATCAAACATACCCATTACATTATCTATTTCTTTATCTGATTTCTTACCATTTTTATTTGATTTTTGTGCTGCTCGTCTTTGTGCCCTATTCATTTGCTCTCCGGGTATTGATCAGCCCACCAGGCTGTTATTACTTCGCAACATTGCGCATCATAATTTTTCTTAATTACCACGTGCAACTCTCTCTTTGTGAATTCAGGATTTCTTCTATCCCTGACTTTTAATGCTCTCACGATACGATCATCGTAGCCTTTCTGAATAGTTTCACCATGAATACAAACGTGAACGACTTCATCTTGCCGAATCTGGCGGACATCCATTTGATCCAAACCATGTCCGCAAATGACAACAGGCGCAACACCGAGGCCCGGAAGTGACTGTAGTGCAACTGAAGTCAGCCACGGGGTTTCCGATTTAGGCCTTTCTATTTTCTCTAGATAAGCCCAATCTCGAATTTCGTAGCCTTTTTCGCGGCACTCCATCCAGTAAGCCTTTCCGGTTGCTTGTCTTAAAGGTTCCGTCTTGGCTTCGCGCCAGATGTGAAGATCCTCTGTAGAGTGATGTCTCTTGATTGCTATTGCTCGATCAATAAACCCTGTGGTGTTATTTCTAATCCACACCTCTTTACCTTCCTCAATGTCAGCTATAACTTCTGGGGTTATATTACATCGCTTACCAGCATTTTTCTGTAGAGTATTATGATTGTCTTCCATATACACTGATGTGAGATTTACAACTCCCATTCTGCTAACGGCTTCTTTTTCTTGTAAATTATTCATTATTTCTCCTTTCGTAAGTTTTCATAAATGTCGATAAGAGCCTCGATGTCTACATCGTTCTTAAGTAAGCGATAAGCACGAGTAGTCAGACTGATGTCCTCCTTGGTGAGCCAACCACTATCAATGTAGTCAGTCTTAAGGTCACGCTTCTGCTCTTTGTAGGGCTCCATAGCATCTTCTAGGGCTTTCATCGATTTGATGTAGTCACCCATGTGTTGCTCTTTCGTTTTAAATGCAGCCTCTTCATATTCCTCAACAATTTCTGTTGGATTGTTTGTATATACTTCAAATTTAGTCATTAGTTCCTCCGAGTTTTGACTTTATATAAATGCCGACAATCGGCAAGGTTGATAGCATAGCAAATAGAGCATTCCATTCGCCATGGCAATTTGTTAAGTGTTCCATTGTTCCTCCATATATTGTAATATAACCTATCTATTGATATTTGTCAAGCTCTTAACCGATCATCATCCATTTTTTATCAACTCGACCGTAGGTTGAGAACCCCCAAGTCTCATTATAGTTTGGGTTCTTGATAACATAAGGCTTGTTTAGATGCACAAAATCCTTATTCGGATCAACACCCCAGCATCTTATCCTAGTCATAACTGAGTTTGTATCGATAACATCTATTGTGTGAAACCACTTACCATTTTTACTTTTCTTAGTAATGATTTTTATAGGAATACACCACGCCATGGCCAAATCAATATCAAATTCTGATATCGGTGGAACCATATGTTGATCAATGATTTTCAAAGCACGATCACTCAATACCATACTAATTGGATATATACCTGTCAATGTTTGAGTATTTTGAATTATTTCTGCTTTAGTGAAAGAACCTTCCTTCTTGTATGTCTCTATATTCTCTAATAGCTTCTTCTTACTCTTTGGCTTATCAACCACAGTGGCAGACCAGAAGTGTTTGTCACCAGTGAACCTATCATCAATTAGATCATTCATAGCAGAGGCTCTTGTAAGTGCATCTAACGACTTTTTATTGAGTTTTCGTGCTACCACTCCTCCATCAAACAAAAGGTGTTCTACGGACGTAAATGGACGCTTCTCAATGATCTCATCGATTGCAGCATCCCCCAAACCTTTAATGGTTGTAAGTGGGGCAACAAGTGTTGTGTCATCCGCGGACGTCCAGCGTCTACCGGAAGTATTAATATTCAAAGGTTTTATTGTGTAACCCCAAGACTTAGCGATATTAATTGCCTTCTCTTTTCGTGACTCTGGTTCTTTATCCAAGAATGCACAAGTCCACTCGGCATTATAATAAGTAGCTAACCAAGCAGTCTGGTAGGATATAATAGAATAGGCAACAGCATGAGACTTGTTGAAGCCATAACCAGAGAAATATTCAAACTTTTGCCACATGTCTTCTGCTTCTCGTTTTGATATACCTTTGTTCACACAGCCTCTGACAAACTTGGTCATTATTTCTTCTTTCTTTGCTTGTTTAGACGTATCTAGGCCCTTCTTTGTCAATAATTTACGAAGTAAATTAGCATCATCCAAACTGATGTCTTCGCCCAAATTGTGAGCTAGTAAAGCAATCTGTTCTTGAAAAATTAAAAAGCCGGAAGTTTCCCTAGTAATCTCTTCAACAATCTCGTTTTCGTATTTCACAGAAAGAGGATCATTAACAGCATTAACATATGCCTTATCCACACCAGCGGAAAGAGGCCCGGGTCGGTAAATTGAGGTAATAGCAGAAATATCAATAATTGATTTAGGCTGGGCTCTTTTTGCTAAGTTTTGTGCACCTTTCTCTGTAAACTGAAATATTCCTATCCACTTACCGGCTTGAAATATTGTTTTATATACCTCCTGATCATTAAGATCAATCTTATCCGGATGAAGGTTCTCCTTGTAGTATTTTTTAACATCATCAAAGGTTGGGTTTTCAATACCATGGTGATGTTGTAGAATGCGCTCAATGGCTTCTTCCATCATACGAAGAGTGGCAAGACCTAGGATATCAAATTTAATAAAACCCATTGGCTCAAGCTGTCGAACGTTCATACCTTCAGACCACGGAGTCTGACGGACACCCTTGGAGGCAATCAGGGGCATATATTTATTTAGTTCCTCACCGATAACCACACCTCCGGCATGTCGGGATGTAGAACGTATTTGTCCCATCAAACCCTCAACATGAGATTTGACCTTTGGGTGCTTCAAGAAAAATGCTTGAAGAGTCTCAGAGAATTCACAGACTTCTTCAAATGTTGGCGTGTACACACCAGCACGGATACCATGCTTCTTCTTCGCCAGAGGTGTGGCTTCATTCATCATTGTGTTTGTAACTTTATTGACCTCAGTAAACTCAATGTCATAGAATTTTGATATGTCTTTAATAAGTGAGCGTAACTGTAAAGTATTGAAATTTGATATTGGAACTACAGTATTGGAGCCCCACTCGTCAATAAGTATTTCTTTAAGAACCATAGGGTCAGATACATCATAATCAATATCAGGATAATCCGTTGCATCAGCACGGAGGAAACGAGAGAATAATAGGCCATACTTAATTGGATCCACTTGAGTAATACCAAGAGCATAAGCAACAAGAGAACCTGCCGCAGAGCCGCGACCAGGACCAGATAATTGTACTTCATTTGTTTTGTCCGTAATTGACTTCATCGTCAAGAAATATTTTGAGAACCCTCTGTCTGCTATAACTTTGAGTTCGTGTTTTAATCGATCCGTGTATTCCACCCAAGTGGTCGACCCTCGTTCGACAGAACGCGATGCCATAAT
>TARA_R110000824_G_scaffold74443_5_pt1 | contig 14002 bp, 13 predicted proteins | sample TARA_R110000824 | Tara Oceans TARA_R110000824 (sample SAMEA4397747) | marine metagenome | biome: Polar Biome; feature: [MES] marine water layer (ENVO:01000295) within the mesopelagic zone...; material: water (ENVO:00002006), including particulate matter (ENVO:01000060) such as...... | reverse complement strand
GCGCAGTGAAACAAGTACCGATAGAAGAACCACAGGACACCTGGTTAAATGAGCTTATTGAGCGCCACCTGACAGGCACCATGTATCCTGCTAAAACTAATGTGTTTCATCCGTCTGCTATCAGTAATCCTTGCGACAGAGCTTTGTGGTTAGCGTATCATGGACAGATGGTAGAGATGCCTCTCTCCGCTACTTTACACCGTATCTTTGAGAATGGGAACTATTTGGAACAACGTGTAGAGCACTGGTTCCGAGATACCCGTATTCTTCTTGGTAGAGAAGTTCCTGTTCGTTCCAACGACCCACCAATTTCTGGACGTATTGATTTTTTAATTAAACATTCGGAACACGGCGTAGTACCGATTGAGTTGAAATCTATCAACACAGCCGGATTCGGTCGCCTAACTAAGCCCAAAGATGAACACCAAATGCAGTTGCAGATTTATTTGAATTTGGGTGGCTACGAATTAGGTACCGTTTTGTATGAAAATAAAAATGACCAACGAATTAAATCTTTCTTTGTGAAACGTGATGTTGAACAATGGGATGCTATCCTAAGCCGTCTTTTTTCTATTCAAGCAATGAGTACTAGGCCCTCCATATGCACGGGCGCTAACTGGTGTAATTGTCGAAATGTACCGGAGGTTGCTGTATCGTGATACTACAAGAACAAGAAACGAAGTGGACTCCCATGAAAGCGTTAGGACGTGCACAGAAAGAGGTAGATGCTCTAGGTCTTCCTTTGTTCCAGGTTGACTTATCTGAACGCCCTGAATTGAATTTCTCTAGATTAACTAACTATGATAATAAAGAGTTAGAAGATTTCTTGACGATGTACGGTGGGTATAAGGGTTACCTAGAAACCAAGGTCTCAGATATTGAAGCTACTGTTGGTGCCCTAGATGCAGCTTTCACTGAGGGTTACAACACAGCACTATTTAAAGTAGCGCAGGAGTATGACCAGCAAAGCAAGAAGAAACCGACCCGTGAAGAACTGCGGGGAGAAATCATGTCTAAGTTTGAATCTTTACGAGAGTTGCGTAAAGATGTAATTGAGCAACAAGCTTTGTTGAAGAAGTCTACGGGATTGTTAAACACGTATACAACAGCTTACAACACTGTCAGTCGTGTCGTGGCCCTGCGTACCTACGGAAACCAAGGATAATGTATTTAGGATTAGATTGTTCTACTTTCGCGATTCACGGAGCCGTCGTTGATGACCAAGAACAACTAATAGCACTTCATAAATGGGGTAGCAAACAGAAAAATTTCGAGGCCCGTTTCCCTGAAATCCTGGTAGGATTTTCTGATGAGTTGAGTAGAATAACTTTAGTAACTATTGCTGCTATTGAGGCAGCGATTTTTATTCAAAATCCAAAAACGACAATTGCCATTGCACATGTTGTGGGGGCTGCCTGGGGATTCCTGTTGAATGCCGGAATCTCTGCTACTCTTATCGACAATCGGCAGTGGAAAAAAGTTGTGTTGGGTAAGGGTAATGCTTCGAAAGAAGACATAAAACGTTTTGCTGAAGACAAGTGGGGAGACTGGTTCCCCGAACAAGATTACGCTGATGCAGCCTGCATAGCGTTATGGAATAAGAGGAGGTTCGCTAATGGTTAGTGGAGGTATCAGAAAAGTTGGAGCAGAGATTAAGGTTTCTTTTAATTCCTCAGCACCAAAAAAGATTCGGGAGTACAAGGATAAATTTCCTAAGACACTTCCGACTTTGGCTAAAGTAAAAGAAAAATATGGTACTGTGGTCTGGTGTAAGTTCACAGAGTGTAAACATAACTTTAGGGTTGAGGGTCTGCAACGAACGAGCGGCACAATCCTAAAGAATCGTACATACCAACCTATCGGAGAGCAAGAACATATTTGGGATAGTGTGTGTAGTAGAGGTGAGATTGCTATTCAGTTCACTCAGGTAGTATCACCAACCCATGCCAAGGTTAAGGTTCCGTCTTGTTTCGTGGCTTCAACATCCCCTTCTGGGCACATAGATTTCTCTCGGTTCCTTCAGGCAGATGGAAGTCCATTGGGTGGGAACCTTAATTCACAGCACGATGAGTAGTTATTAAGGACTAGAAGAGATGCCTAAACAAATCCCAGAATCAGTCAAACTGGAAGCAATGCGATTATTTCTGAGGGGGGAACAAACTGCCAGAGAGATTGCTGAACAAGTATCTATTAATGGTACAGTGGTGACCCCTCCAACGATTTACGCCTGGGCAAAGCGAGAGGGATGGAAAACTCAAAAAAACGTAGCCCGAACTGACCAACAACAAAAATTGGCAGAAACAGAAGGGCACCGGTTTGCGAGATTACAGCAGGAACACCTTGAAAATTACACAGTTGCAACAAACAAAGCATCCAGAGAATTAGCAGGGCTTACTTTCGATAAAGCTTCTGATGCAGTCAAAGCGATTGATATTGGGATTAAAGGTCAGCGAGAGGTTTTATCTGGCTTAATAAATCTACAGTTCGTTCAGGAAGTGTTGGGTATTTTAGTTGAGGAAGTAAATGACCAAGATATTCTTAATAGAGTAGCTCTGAAATTGAAAACGTTGGTGCAGCAGCAGGAGGAGGAACGGTAATTAAGGATGTCATAACGATTAACAATGCTTTCGATTTAATATCGAATGGTCTAAAAAACCAACAGCAATTCAAGGTGGGGGGATTCAAAGAATTCCTTCAATCTATTTGGTGCCAAAGTTTTGACCACCCTGAATACTTCCAGGCATGGCACGTAGGGGTTGTAGCTGACGACATTGAAGAGTGCGTTGCAACAGGCCAGAACTATGTAGCTATCTTGCCACGCTTCCATTTCAAGTCAACTCTTCTTGGACATGCTTTCAGCGTGTGGCGTCTATTAACAGCACCTAGAGATTGTTCTGTTCTGTACTTATCGTATAGTGATGGGATGGCGAGATACCATATCTCTGAAATTAATAAAGCTGTCAGTCGGAATCCCGTTCTTTCCCAATTAATGGAGAGTAGGAATCCTAAAGCAGATTTCTCTGCTCGGTGGCACGTTAACAAAAAACCCATGGAAATTATGCATGGTGGTCTGTTCTCATTTAAACGTGGTATGCATGTCAATGGTGCTTTGATTGCTGACGACGTGCTGCGTGACCCTGAGAACCCACTCAACATAAGTCAAATCACTAAAGTTGAAGACCACTTCATGACAGAGAGTATGTTCATTCCCTTGATTGGGGTGCCTGTGATTGTTCTGGGGACTCCGATGATGCCAGGAGACCTACTCTCAAAGCTTCAGGAAGACAGCCGATTTAAGTCTAGGGTGCTGCCTGCACTCGACCCAGTACCTGGGCGACGTGTTTTACTACCTGAGCTATACAGTGAGGAGTGGCTACTTCAACAACAGAAAGCAAGACCCAAATCCTTTGCGTCAGAGTTCATGTTGATTCCTCATTTCTCTACTGAGGCTTATTTTGATGAAGACGATATAACTAAGTGCGAAGATGCTTCTTTACGGTCGGCTCCTGCCGCCAAAGAATTCACAGACCTTGAAGTTGGTGACCAAGTGTTTGGTGGTTTTGATGTCGGCAAGAAGCGCCATCCATCCCACTTAGTTTTGTTTCGCAAGCGTGGAGAACACATAGACCAAATCCATCAATCATTCTTAGAAGGTTGGAATTATTCCGACCAGATTGAGTATCTTAATAATGTAGCTGAGAACTTCAACTTGACTTCCGGTTACGTGGATAACACGCGAGGAGAACTGGAAGACCGAGGTTTGGATACTCGCTGGCGGTCAATGAATTTCTCTCGTAAAACCAAGAACACTATGGCCCAAGTTTTTGAGAAGTTTGTTCATTCTGGAATCTTCCGGCTTATTAGAGATGAACGACAGAAGCAACAAATTTTATCAGTGAGTAATGAATTGAAAGCTCCCGACACCCCGTTGGGGCATGGGGATGCCTTCTTCTCCATTGCGATGGCTTTGCAAGCCATTCATGATACCGCGTATAAGTTTGTTGATTTAGGAAGTGCTGTTGATTGGTTTAATGCAGTTAGCCCAGGGGAAAGCCCAGAAAGCCGCAAGGCTGGTCTTGACGACCAAAAAGAAAATGGCTATACTGCTGAATCACAAATGAATCCGTTGCAGATGCAACCAGTGAATGAAATGGAAAGAGCCGTGTCGGCCCCAAACCTGGATTGTAAGGAGTTTGTTTGTTCTCCTTCTTTCTGGGTAGTAGAGCGCGGGCTTTGTATTTATTGCGGATATAGAAAATAAACGGGGGGAGGATTGCATAGTATGACAACCACAATAGCACAACAAAAAGATGATATTTCTCTGTCTGACCAAGCTAACATTGTTTTGAAACATCGGTATCTTTTGCGAAATTCGGACAATGAAGTGGTTGAAACTCCTACAGAATTATTTCGTAGGGTAGCTAAAGCCGTGGCAGCACCAGAGAAAGACTATCTAACTCTGCCCGTCGAACTTGAGTTGTTGGAAAACGACTTCTTTTCCATGATGAAGAATTTAGAATTTATGCCTAACTCCCCGACGTTGATGAACGCAGGAACAGAGCAAGGCACCCTGTCCGCTTGTTTTGTGTTGCCCCTAGAAGATTCTATGGAAGGCATTATGAAGGCATGCCATGACGCAGCGATGGTACAGAAGTTTGGTGGTGGCACTGGCTTTTCATTGTCTAAGATTCGTCCGCGTGGTGATAGGATTAAGACAACTCATGGAATTGCCTGTGGCCCAATCGAAGTCCTGAAGACCCTCTCAAGAGTCTCCTCAATGATTACCCAGGGTGGTAAGCGTGACGGTGCGAACATGGCAGTCATGTCAATCTATCATCCTGATATTTTAGACTTCATTACCTGCAAGACTGTTGAAGGGGAGATTCATAATTTCAACATTTCCGTTGGAGTGGATTCCCATTGGATGGAATGTGTGTCCGCAGGCATCGACTATGATTTGATTAACCCAACTAACAACCAAGTAGTTGGACGGCTTAATGCGCGTGAAGTGTTTGACAAGATTGTTGCAGGCGCTTGGCGGAATGGCGAACCGGGAATGATTTTCTTTGACCAGGTAAACACTGACAATCATGTGATAGCTACTTACGGCGAAATGATTGCCACGAATCCATGTGGGGAGCAGCCTTTACTAGCTAACGAATCCTGTAATTTGGGTTCTATTAACTTGGCAAACTTCTTTGTTGCTTATGATGGAACCTTCAAATTTACTGCTGGTGCTCGCTGGTCAGCCCAGATTAACTGGGAACGCCTGCAGACAGTCACGAAATTGGCAACTCGATTTCTGGATAATGTTATAGACGCCAATAGATACGCGACGCCTGAGATTGAGAAGATGACAAAAGCCACAAGGAAAATTGGCTTGGGTGTCATGGGATTCGCTGACCTACTCATTCAATTGAAGATTGGGTACCACACAGAAGCTGCTAGGGAAATCGGGCGTACTCTGATGGAGCACATTAAGATGTGGGCCGATGAAGAGTCCATTGCTCTGGGTGTCCGAAGAGGCCCCTTCCCAGCCTGGGAAGACAGCACTTTCGATAGAATCACTGAGGTATACCGAAACCACTGCCGACTAACAGTTGCCCCAACGGGGACAATATCCATGATTTCAGACACGTCTAGCGGCATCGAGCCGACCTTCGCATTGGTCTGGAAGAAACAGAATATTTTGGATGGTAAGACCCTCAACTATGTTAATAGGTACTTTGAAGCAGATGCTCGAAAGCATGGTTTCTATTCCGAAGAGTTGATGGATTATCTAGCAGCGGGCAATTCACTGGCAGAAGTTAAAGGCATCCCTGAGTGGGTTAAGAATATATATATTACAGCGCCTGAAATTTCTCCTGATTCCCATGTTTTGATGCAAGCAGCTTTTCAAGTATCTGTCGATTCTGGTATCTCTAAGACGATTAATTTTGATAACAGTGCCACGCTTGAAGATGTTGAGAATGCCTATATGTTAGCCTGGGCAGAAAAGTGTAAAGGCATCACAGTTTATCGTGCTGGTAGTCGTGACAAGGAAGTAATGGTGAAAGGGAATGGCTCACAAGAAAAGCAATCTTTTACCGTTGGCCTTACTGAGAGTATTTCAGATGTTCTTATTGAAAATGATACTTGTTGTGCAACCCCATTTCTCGTTATGGAATCTGGGTGCGAAACCTGTAAATCATGTGGATGGAGTGCTTGCCTCATCGCTTAGGTAAATACCGATTTTCGAGTATAATATAATATGTGTTCAGAAAACATGGTGTGTAGTAAAGAATAGGAGTAAATGATGCCATTAGGCAATATGCTTTCCGGCTCGGAACAACAGTACGTAGCACGAAATGATGACGCTGGTACTTGGAGAATTCTAAATACTTGGCACGAAGATTTGAAACGATTAGATGCAGATGATGATGTCCCAGAAGATAGTTCTGCTGTGACTGTTTTGTCTGAAGGTCAATTCATCGCCTTGATGAAAGAAGCAGCTAGTCTAGGGGTACTCTCTAATATGTCATTCAATAATGATACTGAGGAGATGCAACAAGTTCTCGACTCCCAGGAAGAAGAACTTAATGAGTTGAAGGATTCAGTGAGCACTCTCCGTGGTGAGGCAGCCCAAAGGAAAGTTGAGACGCCTCCAAAATCTCCCCACTCCGAGGAGTATGATTTGAAAGAACGCGCCATGGATTCTATTTTAAAATTGGTGTCCATGCAGGATATGTCAAATCTAAGTAGAGATTAATTATGAAATTATCTGAGTACCTACCTCAAGTTCCTCAACTTTCTCAAACTCTGTCTGATTTGAATAAACAAATCAGTTTATTAGATGTGATGAAATCTGCTGGCGATAGTGGTCAAGCCCCTACCATAGGATTAGACCAGATAGTTAATACGTGGGTGCGCCATCAGATGGCCTACCGACAGCAACTGGTTCAAGATTTGCAGACTATTGCGATGTCTGTTGAGGAAATCAGAGGGCCACTAGGACATATAACCTCAGAAATTTTTCGAAGAGGTATTGAGATTGTCCCAGAAGTTGAGAATCCTGACCAAGACGAACGAGTAGTGCTACAGCGGTGGATGCGGGACTGCAACGTCTTCGACCAAAGTCTAGAAGAAGTCTTACGCCAATTCCATTTTGATGTGAACTCACTTGATGATGGCTTTCTATACCTTGCTAAAGAATATAAAGATAATGGTAAGGGGGCCGTCTCGTCCCATCTTCAAGAAATTAGGCGTCTTAACCCAGCACTAGTCGAATTCGATTTAGATTCGTCTGGCTTGCCAAAGAACGCCCACTTCCTTTGCCCCATCCACAGAGAGAAAGTTCAGGATAAGCAGGGCGTGTGCGAAGAAATCGGCTGTAAGGTTGAACTGGTTCCTGCGATGTATAAGTATTATCATCGTAGTCTGCACATGTATTTCATGGACTCAGAAATTATCCATCTCTCTAAATTCTCTCCCTCAGAAACATATGGTTGGTCTCCCATCCTAACGATTTTTGAGAAGGCCCTTACTCTCATAGGAATGGACAAGAACCTTTACCGATATTTCTATGAACGAAAGATGCCTGCGTCTATGTTGATGGTTACGACAGATGACCCTGAGAGTCTTCGACGGGAACGAGACCATATTGCTGCACAAACCCGTCTAGACCCTAACTATATCCCGATGATTGCAGTGTCTGCCCGAAACCAACGTGGGCGAGTAGACATGATACGGTTGTTCCACAGCTTGCAAGAAATGGATTATCTGCCTGTTCGAGAAGAAGTACGTGAACGTGTTGCAGCTATGTGGGGTGTCACACCTGCGTGGCAGGGTGCCCCTGAAGCCTTTGGCGGCATGTCTACACAGACACAGCAACTTGTCGTTATGAGTCGTGTTGTTGAAGGAGACCAGAGACTCTTCCATGAAAAGGTATTCCCTCAACTCCTAGAAGCTTTCGGTATTAAAAACTATTCTCTTATGTTGGGTAATCCAGAAGAGAAGGCAGAGAATACTAGATTAAGTTTTGCTCAGCAAAAGATTCAGATTGTGAGTCAGTTTTCTCAGTTAGGCTTTGACATCAAACTAAAGGAACAAGATGTTGATATTTGGGAGGCTGACTTCCTTGTAAGTGGTGAACCAATGCCAACAGCTAAGATGGCTGCTGAGCAGCAAGCTATGGGAATCGAACAACAGAAGCAGCAAATGCAGCAGATGCAGGAACAACAAGAGCAGCAGGCTGCTATGGGCGGTGAAGAAGGTGGCGAGGGTGGTGAGGAGATGGGCGGCGAAGAAGGTGTCCTTCAAGAGATGCTGAAATCTATCCCTCCTTCCCAGAGAAAGTTTGGCGGTCGCACCGGTGGGGTAACTCCTAACTGGGCTGACAAACATCCTGATGAAGAGCGGGACATTGATGAGTATGCTGAGGCGCGAACAAAGAAGAATGAACTCACCCTCTCAAAATCTTGGATTGAATCCCTAGCTGAAAAAGGTTATTCGTCTCCGTTAATTAAAGATGTTTCTGCTGACCTGAGTCAGATGTGGTTTGTTCAAAATAACGTTGACTACGTAGCACAACTATCTCCCACTGGGGTTACCTATGTGGAGAAGGCGACCTTCAAGAACGCGACTCGTTCTAGTAAGGTACAGCAGAAGTTCATGCCGAAAGGTGATAGAGGAATGCCCGTCGAGGACGACGATGATGATTTCTAGACTGATTAATTTCTTAAAGGAACTTCCAGATGATGCCATATACTCATCAGTGGAAGAACCTCCCAAAGGAACTAAAGTATTCCAAACCGACCGAGGAACCGATTACTGGGTCAAAGATTCGAAAACTAGTTCAAGAGAATCTACTGACAGGGGCTGGCCGAAAACAGTTGTAGGAAGTTATGTTTTAAATAACATAGATAAGAAGTCCTCCATCCTTGACTTTGGTTCTGGTAAGAAAGCTGCTCAGACTGCTCGGTTAAAAGAAGATGGCTTTGAGACTGTGGTTCCGTATGATTTTCAACCTCCCCATAATAATCCTGAAAAGTTAGACCAGAAATATGATGTAGTGATGGCGAGTAATGTACTGAATGTCCAGGCTTCTGACGACCAGTGGGACGAAACTATGGCAAGTATCACTGGAGCCATGGCTGACGCTGGAAAAGTCATTGCAAACTTCCCGTCTACTCCACGAAAGCATTCTGAGGTGCAGAGCTACGAAGAGATAACAACAAAACTATCCAACCATTTTGGTACTGTTGAACGAGTAGGTGGTGCCAAGAGTGACCCCATCTTTGAACTCTCTGACCGTAAGCTTATTAAAGAAGGTGGGGATGGTGGTGGTGCTGGTGGGGGCTTCGGTGACAGTGGTGGCACGGCCTTCACATCAAGCAATGCTGGTATCTTCACCCCGACCCATTCGGAACGAGCAAAACAACCCAAAAAGAAAAAGAAGGAAACCGGTATTGAGCGCCTTAATGCTTTTCTAACTGACAATAGCCCAGAACGGAAAATGGAGAAGGGTGATACTACCATCGTAGATTTACTCAACTGGGTTAAAATGGAAATGCGTAAAGAAAATAAGGTTAAATTCCATCGGCAGGCTAGTGGGGACACTGGCACAAATGAAGTTAATATTCAAGTTCCTCGTGTTAATTGGGCTGAGAATGAAAACAGTAGTTTATCTGAGGACGAAGACCCCTTTAATACGGAGAAAAACCCAGTGGTATTTGATGCTGAGCCTGATGAGACAGCCGCTCAAGAACAAAGTGATATTACGAGTAAGGTTCACGACATAGAAGACACGGGAGATTCGACGGTCACAGGTAAGGTCTTTAGAACTTCGACCAATATTAGTAGCAAAGATAAGGAACGCCGCAGACTTTCTGAGCAAGTTCTTAAAGAACTCCTCACCGAAATAGAAGAGTCTATCTCTTGAGTACAGAGCCTCTGTATCCTAATCTATGTCCTAAGTGTGGCGGACACATGTACTTCAATGTTGACGATGACTTGCATTGTTTCATGTGTGGTAAGATTTTAGTGATGACGATAAGGAGAGCATATGATTCCAGAGCAGGCAAAATCCGAGATAAGAAAAAGAAAAGCACTGGGGGAGTCTTGGACGGGGATAGCGAACTGGATAGAGGAAGCCTTTGGACTTCACCTCCACCGGTCAACGATTCAACGTTGGTACGACAAAGACACTTGGGAACAGGACGAAGTACTTTTATCTCACGAAGATAGCATAGATGAACGTATTAAACTTGATAAAAAAGTTTTTACCTATAAACATGAAGCGGATTTCTACAAGAAGCTTTATCAACGTTCGTTAAAACAATCTGCTAATGCTGACCTTATTGTGGATATAGTGAAGGACTTAGTTCCCTCTTTCGCTCCTGTCACTCCTGTACCCTATTCACGCCCTGAGGGAAACTCTCGCGGCAAACACCCACAGACTGTTGTTGCTCCACTGGCTGATACCCATATTGGTGAGTTTGTTTCTTTGGAACAAATGATAAATATCAATCAGTATAATTTAGAAATCTTTAATAACCGTTTGTATGGGTGGGCGACACAACTATTAAACCTAGTTAACTATCGAAGAAACATTACTACGATTGATGACTTGGTTATACCCATGTTAGGCGATATGATTAGCGGGGATATCCATGAAGAATTAGCTAGAACTAATCTTGCTAACTGCATGGAGCAGATGATTAGAGGTGCCAATCTAATAGCGCAAGCATTAATGTTACTGGCTCCTCATTTCAAAACTATTCAGGTTCCTTGTGTTGTAGGGAATCATGGACGAATGACACGTAAGCCACCTATGAAAGATAAATATATGGGTTGGGATTACATGCTGTATCAATGGGTAGCAGCCTTTTGTAAGAATCAAAAGAACATAACCTTCGATATTCCACAAAGTTTCATGAACCTAATCTCAGTGTATGACCAGACTATTCTTTTAATGCATGGGGATTCAATCTCTGGTGGCGGCAGCAACATGACTATCTCCCGAACAATAACTTCGTTACGGGGTGTGCTGCAATATCGCAAAAACTTACGAACAGAATTATCTGATGCAACAGGTCTGGGTGACCAAGTGTATTTCGATAGTGCCATGGTAGGACATTTCCATCGTATTGATGAGATAGATATTGGAACAGGTGAGTTGCATATCTGTGGTTGCATGAAGGGGCCGGATGAATTCGCACTCCAACGATTGTTAGTAGCCTCCAAACCTAAGCAACTTGTTACTTATTGGCACCCGCTCTACGGTTATGTTGGTAAAGAAGTAATCTATTTGAATAGATATGATTCTGAGGCGTCCAAGTTTTCCGAAGTCATTCCTTCCGTGTGGTCTAATCTAGCAGTGGTGTAAGGGGAAAAGCCTTCTTTTCAGTATAATGTAAAGAGGGATTTAACTCATGGCAAAATCTGTAAGTAAAACTAACTTCATAAAAAGTCTTGACGCTAAAATGACTGCCTATGTTATACGATTGGGCAAGGAAACAGCCCGCGCTGCAAATAAGAAGGGAAAAAGTAAAGGTACAGGTAAAATATCTGTAGAAATCGTCAAGGGCCTTCGCAGTGGCTACGGTTTTAAACTCATCGAAGCAGATGCTGTTACCCGCTTTCGGATACCAGTAAAGGGTAAAACCGCGAGTGGGAAACCGAAATACACAATGGGTGAGAAAGCCTTCGACCGTTCAACGATGACGGGGAAGTTAACTAAGCCCTGGAAGTCTTCGATTCGGCGGCACAAACGTAGAGTGCCTTCAGGTAAGATAGTTAATGTACGTGCTCATGTAAAAACCTACAAGTTTCCCTTCAAGCCAATATTGCTTGATGGGGATGACTGGAGGGTAGTTAACATTAATGAACAGATTGATGCTTATGAGCCAATAGCAAAAGCTGATTGGATACAGGCAGCTTGGGAGTCAGTTTACAATAAGCAGAGTCGTTTCGAGAAAAAACTGTTACCCCAAGACATAGTTTAAGGAGGAGGTTAGTATGGATATAAACAGTGTTTCACCCGCCCAGGAATACATAATTGCACGGCACTCCAAGATGGTTGGGCGTGTACTAGATTTAGTTGAAGCATCTTTGCCTGAAGGCAATCAATGTGATAAACTAAAGAAGCTGGTTCAGGTTCCATTGTATGAATTTCGCAATGAGATGTTACTAATTGAAGCTGGGCAGGTAGTTCCTACTTAAGATATAAGAGTTTACTCTTTATATTATGATTCGGTAGGATTTTTCGTTCTTATGAGTATAATTATATAACGTTACATTATAACGTTGTTTTGCTATGTTTTAGAGGGTCGGATGGCTAAGACCAACCTTCTGTGCTAAGCCCTAAAACGGATTCATAGAAGAGGAGGTTTTGACTATGGCAGATATTACGGAACGGATTGAGAAACAGATGGAGGGCACGAATCTTGCTCTTGCCGCTGTCGCGGAAGTCCTTCAGAAGATGGACGGACGCTTTCAGAAAGAGGAGCAGGCTTCGGTCACCCAGCAACAGGTCAGCGCACAGGCGTCGGCACGGGCTGGTTTGGTGAAGTCTATCGCGAAAGAGGTCTTGACCGTCCTTAAGGGGACAGACCTAGGTATGCCAGTTGCCGGTAGTGAGCGTAAGGCTAAGGCTACTGGTGGCACGCCCCAGAATGCAGATGACTCTGAGAGTGGCGCAACCATCGGTTCCCGAACCGAGGATGTGCAGAACACCATTTTGGCTATGCGTAAAGAAGATGATGAGGAAGAGATGGACGACGAAGAGATGAAGAACTACCGTAAGGCAGAGGGTGATGATGAAGAGGCGGACGAAGAGCCTGCGGACTACCCTGTAGAGAAGAAGGGTTATGGCGAAGACGAAGATGAAGAGGACGAAGAGGACGAGATTAAGGCTATGCGTAAGCAGCTTGCTTCTATGAAGAAACAGCTTGAAGCTTCCCAGTCTGGTATGCAGAAGGCAATTGAGTCTGAGACTGAGAGCCGCTTGCGTAAGATGGGCTTCCGTGAGGAGTTGGGCCTGAAGGCTCCTAAGCTCACGGGTGGCGCTTTGGGAGTTGACGGCAGTACGCAGCTTATTAAGGCGCAGGCGCAAGGTGACACCGTTGAGCAGCTTGCAAGTCTCTCCTACTCTGACCTTCGTCGGATGCAGTACAACATTGAAATGGGTAACACCGATGGTGTTCCTCGTGAACTAATCGGCGGTTAATCAGTATTTTCACAGTCAGTATTTTTACAGGAGGAAAGTAATATTATGGCTAATCCTAGCTTAACAGAATATCTAGCACAGTCCCAGCGCGGGTTGTACCAGTCTGTTTTCGGTCAAGAGTATTTGACGAAACAGACGTACTTCACGGCTGACACTGCGACTGGTATTTTTAACACGACTTATGGACGGAAGGTCTGGCAGGCATTGAACAACCAGACTCGATTCTTCAACGCGGTTCCCCGTGTTGTATGGGGTAACACTGCTGGTTGGCGTGTCCGTACTGACCGAGGGTCTGGACGTTCCCGCCCAGTCACTGAGACCGGTTCGCTCCCGACGGTAGACATCTCCAACATTGCGACGGTGGCTAGCCTACCGCGAATTGTTTCCACGACCTTTGGTGCTTCTGTGAAGTCTGTCTTCACGGCGCAGTTAGAGGGTGGCGTTGGGGATGTTCTGGCTCTGGAGAATGAGAACGCTCAGCTAGACCACATCAAGGAAATTAATGAAGAGTTGCTTGCTGGGTCAGCGTACCTGACCTCTGCCGGTGCCTCCACTACGTTCACTGTTCCTGCTGCAATTGCTCACCACTTCAAGGTTGGTGATGCAGTTGGACAGTATGACGTTTCCGCTACGGGCCATGACCGACAAAGTGGTTCCGTAGTCTCCGCTGTGAACACCACGACGGGTGTTGTTACAGTTGCGACCGGCACTACCTTCGCTGACGGTGACATTGCGTACATCTACAGTCGTGCAGGTCTAACTTCCATTGACGACATCGTTATGCGTGATGGTGCA
>TARA_R110000824_G_scaffold13245_3_pt1 | contig 14014 bp, 17 predicted proteins | sample TARA_R110000824 | Tara Oceans TARA_R110000824 (sample SAMEA4397747) | marine metagenome | biome: Polar Biome; feature: [MES] marine water layer (ENVO:01000295) within the mesopelagic zone...; material: water (ENVO:00002006), including particulate matter (ENVO:01000060) such as...... | reverse complement strand
TGTAAAACTTGATCCAAGATAGATAAGTCTATTTCGCCGCCATGTCCAATATTCATTGGTGTTGGTACACTTACAAAAATGAATTCTGACTCATTTATTACTTCTTCGAAGGTGTGGGTGGCGCGCCTTTCGTCTGTATCATATATTCTCACATTCGCATGCAGAATAAACCCGGATGCAATTGCCGAGCCGACAAATCCGTTTCCTATAATTCCAACATTTCTCATAATTGTGTTTGTTCCTTAAAATTTAAATATTTCTCATGTACGAAAGAAGCAGTGGGGTGCCAGTCATGGTCACTAAAAAAGCAAGTTTTTACGTTGTGTGGATTCCAATTTTCTTCGTATCTAATTTTATTATTCGGTATTGACCAAACTACATGAGGGGTGGCACATAAACTTGCCAGATGTATAGGACCAGAAGATGGACCGAAAACACACTTAGCATTATATAATAGATTAAACAATGTTTGTAATTCAACACCTCTCTTATCATCAGTGCCTTCAATCCAGCCAGACTCGGACTTTGTACCAATACAGGCTATCTTTTTATCTCCGAGTAAGTCTTTGAGTTCGTTCCAATTATCGATACTCCAGTTATCCTGCGGTCGGACTGATTGACGGTTCCTTATATGAAAAATGTAATCATAGCCGTCAGTCTGTTCTGAGCCATAAATTTTATATTCTGGCTTAATGGTATAGTTTCCAAATATTACTGGCTGAGAGAAGTGTGTGAAGGGTGGCATTCCTATTCTACGTGGTAGGAGCAGGGTAGTTTCACTATCAAGCTTAATTTGATTTTCGGTGGCTACCTTCTTGAAGTCTTTTCCAAAATCTATGCCATGCATAAAGAATGAATCAACAATCCCGCCGATCGGTGTATGCTCATAAAAAACATCACAGAAGTCATCGTATATTGGCTTTGAATCTGGTCTAGCTATTATTGTTGTATGTTCAAACTTTCGAGAAAGGGCGCGAATATATCCTTGCCACGCAAACAGTTCCCAACCAAACTCACCAACCCAGGGTCCAGCAATCAGCTTCTTCATTTATATAGCCTCTGGTAATCTAACTTTGCTTGGTGTAGCTTATCAGTAGCCTCCAAGGGATCGAAGACACCTCGGCCGGCATAGTGTATTATGTGAGAATCAAATCGGCATGGCGAGTTGTTCCATTCTTCTGAAAACATTGTCATGTGATTATAATGATAACTCAGTTCCTTAACTTTGTATCCATATTTATTAATCAGGTAGCCGATGTGAATATCGTCAGTTCCCCAATCAACAAAGTATTTTCCATCGATTTTCTGGTAGATATCACGATGTACTTCAGATGTGACAAAGACTCCGGTGTTGATATATTTTTCTCGCCAGCCGATATCACCGAACTGTTGTTGGGCATTTAGCATGCACTGTACTCGCTGTGGCTGACGTGAGCCGATATCTTCATAGATCGAAGCGATGTGATCATACGGGACTTCTTCAAACAAGTTCGGACAATTTGGAGTCAATAACATATCTGTGTCAAGGTGTAGTATTCTATCATATTCTTCGTGTAGATCATAATGTTTCATTATCCGATACTGGTATACTCCGTTCCCAATGCCGCCGACCGCTTCTTCGCAATCGACAGCTTCATCGAGAACTATAAAATCTGCGCCAATTCTTTCTGCATAGCGACGAATGATCGGATGTGTTAGCTCGACCCAATTTGCGCAGACTGCATCTGCTCTTGTTGTTACTAAAAGGTTCATTCACTGCCCTTCTTTTCAATATATATCAAAGTGTTTGTAGAGTGATAGGAGCTGAGTGTTCCAGCATCAGCCCATCGCTCTTCTAAGATCGAATAGGTGCAAGTACCTTCATCAATAAACTTATTATTGATACTTGTAATTTCATATTCTCCTCTATCAGACTTCTTTATATGTTCGATGGTATCAAAAACTTGATTAGTATAAAAGTAAATACCGACGCAAGCTAAGTTGCTTTTTGGCTTTTGTGGCTTCTCCTCTATTTTGATAATTCTATCTTCTTCGAAAACACCCACGCCGTATCTTTTCGGATCGGCTACGTGCTTGAAAAAGACTTTGCAGTTGTCTTCTGACTGCAAGAATAAATCGACATGCGGACCAAGATCTTCTTTAAAGATGTTATCGCCCAAGAGTACCACACAAGAATTGTCTCCTACAAAGGCGCGACATAAGCGGAGGGCGCCGGCAATTCCATCGGGCTGGTCTTGGACTTTATACGTGAAGTTACAGTTATGATCGGCTCCGGAGCCAAGCAAAGACATCATATCCCCGCAGTGTTCCACACCAGTTACAATCATAATATCTTTTATGCCGGCTTCTACCAATCGGTTTATTGGGTGATAAATCATCGGCACATCACCTACTGGAAGTAAATGCTTGTTAGTTACTTTAGTCAGGGGGTAAAGACGCGTGCCCATACCGCCGGCTAATATTATTCCTTTAATCTTTTTCATTATACCACTCTATCGTCTTTTTTAATCCATCTTCAAAGGTTGTGGCTGGAGACCAGCCTATTTCTTTTGTGATTTTACTGCTGTCAATTGCATATCTTTGGTCATGACCTAAACGATCTTTAACATATTCAATACTTTCGGACGGAAGTACATTCATTATACCACAGATTTCTTCAATAACCTCAATGTTTTTCTTTTCGCAATCGGAGCCTATACAATATGTTTCGCCTGGGCGCCCTTTTGTGAATACATCCCACACAGCAGAGCAATGGTCTTCGACATAAATCCAATCTCTTATATTTGTGCCATGTCCGTACAAAGGTATCTTTCTACCGTCCAAGAGACAATTAACGACAGTCGGTATAAACTTTTCTGGATGTTGGTATGGTCCATAATTGTTTGAACAGTTAGATATTGTTACTGGCAGCCCATAAGTATGATGATATGCGCGGACAAGCATATCCGATGATGCTTTTGATGCAGAATATGGGTTCTTTGGATTATAGGGCGTATCTTCGTCAAACTTTCCGGTTGGACCCAGGTCGCCGTAAACCTCGTCGGTTGACACGTGGTGAAGTCTTTCTATTCCTGACTCCAGGCAAACTTTCAATAGATTGAATGTACCCACAATGTTGCTTTGTATAAACGCACTAGCATCTTTAATAGAATTATCTACATGGCTTTCTGCGGCTAAGTGAATGATATGAGTGATCTTTTGGTCAGAAACAAGAGTTCTAAGACTTTCAATGTCACACAAATCAATCTTTGCAAATGAATATTTTTTATTATTCACAAAATCGGCTGTGTTCTTTAAATCTGCTGCATAGGTCAGAGAATCCAGGTTAACAACCTTGGACACTTCATCTGCCTTTTGTTCTAATATAAACTTTATGAGGTTGGATCCGATAAATCCACAGCCTCCGGTTACAAGTATGTTCATTATTTCACTTTTTGACGTTTTTTATATTTGTACCAATCGGCGTGGAGGTTGACTGAGCTTCTAATTCTCTCATATCTCCGAAACCACCAAATTGAGATGAATCTTCTTGCCTTTCACATAACAGCAAATCATATTTAGTTTTAAAGTATGCTTGTTGAGCTTTTAATTCGATGTTTGTAAAGTGTTCTGTGAACCAGAAATTATTTGAGTATTCATCGGCAGTTTCCCAGTTAACATCTTTGTGTAAGGCGGGATCATATAGATTTGTACCAGGGTACGGGCACAGAATTGTGAATCCGACAACATCAGGTCTTATTTCGTCGATTAGTTGTTCTGTCAAAAGCAAGTCTGCTCTAGTTTCATTTGGCATACCAAACAGGAAGAAGCCGCGGCGCTCAACACCATACTTCTTAGCCCAAGCAAACACATTCTTAATTGTTTTAACTTGTAAACCTTTGCCCACATCTCTGAGGATTCTGTCACTGCCGCTTTCACAGCCAATATTTACTTGGTGACACTGTGAGTCTTTAAGCCACTTAAACATTTCTTCACTAGCGAAGCTAGCGTGAATGAGACATTCCCATTCGGTCTTAATTCCTCTCTTGATTTTCTCTTTGCAAAATTCAATCACGAAGGCTGCTGAGATGTCAAAAGTAGCATCAACAAACTTAAAGTAATTCAAGTTAAGTTCTTCGATTACGGATTCAATCTCATCGCAAAGTTCACTGACGTCCCTACTTCTAATTGGATTATCACGCCGATTAAAGCGGCCAGTGACGATGCGCTCTGCACAGAATGCACAATTGACAGGACAAACGCGATTACATTGAAACGAAGCGATCCTCTTGCCATTCATAGATTCACAAAGGTCTACTGTTCTATAGTTTTTGATTATGCTACGATCTGGCCAGGGGAGGTCTTGCATAGCGGGCTTCGTACCTTGGATTACAGCATCAGTACGACCGTTTACAATCTCTAAGAAAACTTCTTCTCCCTCGCCAATAACGACCTGATCAACATACGGATGTGCTGCGCACTCTTTTGGTAATGCCGATGGGTGAAACCCACCAAAAACCGTTCTTATCGAGGGGCTTTTCTTTTTCATTTCCTCTGCTAATCTTAGCGCATGTGGCCAAGCAGGGGATGTACAGGAGAACCCTACCACATTGGCGTCGAGGCACCCTTCAATGATGACTTCGTCTGTGTCAAAGTTTCCCTGATAACAGACTATCTCGATATCTCCTATAAAATTCTCTTTTAGATATCCGGCAATAAATCCTAACCCAATTGGCTCCCAGATGTTTTCATAATATGGCTGTACCAGCACTACTTTTGTTGTCATTTATTGACCCCCCTTATATACATCATATATAGACAAATCTTGGTATTCCCGCAGAAGATCTTCATTGTGATCCTCAATCCCGAGCATTAAAACAAGTCCTTTTGCTGCGATCTCTGGTAACATATAGTAATTCCAGCCCAGCATATCGAAGTGATCTGCCATGTGGTCGACCGGATTTCTTCCAAAATAGCGCGCGCGCTTAAGCCAATCGTAGGCTTTTTTATCATCTGTTAAGATCATGCCGCCTTTACCGAGTTTCAAAAACTTATGTGGTCCGCTAAAGGAGATGCATTGAAATTGTCCGGGATTATACATACCGCGAGTAAACCTCAATGCACTGTCCCAGACCGGAAGAGGAGATAATTGATATTCTCCTTTTAACTTTGTTCCGTGAATTGCGGGATGGGCATGATCAAATTTTACGTGATTCCCAGATTGAATAATCATGCTCGGAACAGACATAAAAGTTATCGCAGGAATGGTCAATTCTTGACCTTCCGCTTGCAGATACTTAAGACATAGAAACATAGCGTTAGTTGCGTTATCTACCGCAACACCATATTTTGCGCCGGCGTACTCAGCCACCGTTTCTTCAAACATATGGGTAACTTCATAGGGATTATGTTTCATACGGAGTCTCTTAATTTTTTGTAAACCATTTCAGCAACCATAAAATCAAACTCTGTGTCAATATCGATTGACTCTATTTCGTCTAAGACTTTAAATGTAGGATTCTCGGTTACCACATTTCTATATTTTATCATATCTTCTTTGGAGATTATACAGATCCCGTAAGTAACTGCATTAATATCTGGTAGATCTTGACTATTTGGGGACTCAGCAATATTATAATTCAATGGCTTTCCATCAAGCCACATGTGATGCTTAATCTGAGATACTGTTACAAGATTTTCTAACTCTTCGTCTTCTTTAAATGATTGAATACAATCATGATATGTTTCCATGGAAATCATAGGGCAAGTAACGGGGCTATACATAATATATTCAGCGTCAATCGCCGTTGCAAGGTTCTCAAAAAATTCTGAGTTTGTCGCTTCTGAAGAAGCATAGAATTCATCGCGGGTATGAATTTTGACTCCAAGATCTGTTGCAATTGCAAGCATCTTTTTACAATCTGAACTTACAATAATCTCATCAATAAGTTTGACTTGCTTAAGCTGATTAATCTTTAATTCTAATAAGTTTGTGTCAGCAAAAGGTTTGAGATTCTTGTTCTTAACTCTCACAGATCCTTTTCGTACTGGGATTACCGCTGTTATCTTTCTCATTTAAGCCTCTCAAGGATTTCACTCCAGTTGTTGGTGAACTCAATTGCCTTATCATCGATATAAAACTTTGCTCTCGGCTTCTCGTGGGTGATTTCAGAAACATAATCTCGCACTCCATGGAATTCCAACCAATCATCGACCAGTTCATAGCCTGTTTTACCGTTCACAAACGGTCTGTCCGGACGTACCTTGGCGGAAAAAATAATAATGTTCCAGTCATCCGCTAAAGATTTTATTGCGGCTAGGGCGCCATCTATGGGCGCACCATAACAAGTACCATCGTGCCACCCTTTATCAAATGTATGCACGACTCCGTCAAAGTCAATGGCTAGATTTGCTAGCTGATTTTCTAATCCGGGTGGTACATCCTGATTGTAGGTTTCAACCTCTGACTCAATACCAAGCTTCTCAAACCTTCTTTCTTGCGCTTTTTTAGAAATAGTCGGACACATAAAGCCTGAGTCATGTATTAGTTGATACGTCATCGTTAAAGATAAAATCTCTGAAGTGTGATAATACTTGGCATGTTGGATAACCTGGATAACCTTGGGATTTATTCCCTTTTCTTTTGGTTGGGCGGCCCAGAGAGCGCTTGGGATTCCTTCGTCTGCTGCCCAGTTTAACGCGGTTGTAAGACAATCAGACGAAGCTCCGTTAGTTGAACAGGATAATCCGATGGCTAAGCATTCACTTTTATCAAGATTTCTTGTTCTAATCTCTAACCAATTCTGGATCCAGTCATTAAAGCTTGTATCTCCTTGAATCGAAGTAACGATTACGCCGCCGCCCGGTGCATACACATTTTTATCAGTCAGTCTCGATGCATCGATAGCAGCGTGTTCGGCGATGCTCATATTGCCGCCGTGACCAAAAAAGAAAACGTGTTTTGCCTCATTATAAAGATCTTGTAGCTGCTGAAATTCATCTGTAGCCACAATAGCCTTAAATTTGCTCTCTATTTGTTCAATGTCTAACATGCTTTTTATGGTCCTTTTTAGTAGAAATTATATAAGAATTTGCAAAGGGGGGATAAAATGAGTGTTTTGTGGCTATTTTACCTGCTTTTTTTAATGAATCTAATAATACGTTATTTGTTTCCAACGTACCATTTGAACAATTAATATAATAATCATCCATAAATATCACGCCCCCTTCCCTCATTTTTGGTAAAATATATTCTAAAGCCGATTGTATAGACGAGAGTAAGTTGCAATCTACGACTACCACATTAAAAACATCGTAACAGTCCAGTTTTTTAATTATTTCATCATTACGGAAATCACCTCTTATTAGAATACCCTTTGCGCCTATATTATTGGTTACAAACTCATTTACTTCTTCCCATGAAGATTCAAACTCATTTTCTTTTAAATCAGGAAAATGAATTTTGTCATATTCAGTAAGTTCTGGTTCCCCGTGAAAAGTGTCTAATCCGATATAATTTTCGATAACTCCTGATTTTTTAAAAATATTGTACGCAGCAAATTGCATTTCTGATTTATAAGAACCAAATTCCACATAATTTCCGCAGATATTATTAACTTTGAGATACCCTCGGATATCCAAAAGAAACTTTATTTTTCTCTCAAGGTAGTGCTTCTGTTCATATTTGTTGCACAAATATTTTATTGAAGACGCCATTTGATGGTGACTTTCATATTTGTGTTTTTTGTGATCTAAGTTATCGGTGTTGATTGAATTCTGATCTTTTTCTTTCATTTTATAAAGTTTCCATTAGTTCATAAGACTCTTCGAGAGTGATACAGTTAAAAAGTTGAACGCCTACGGGGTCGACCCAATATATTTTTAAATTGGGGTATTTTTTTTCAATCCAAGGCTTACATACATCCCAATATTTCGAAATCCAATATCCAGCATTTAAATTTTTACCAATAACGCTTTTATTATAATCGCCGTCTGTATAGTTACAATCATGACCAATTAAAAATAACTTGTCAATTCCTGTATAAAGTGTGAACTGTAATATCTCAAAAGTTATTGATGCCACGGCATATAAGTTCCCAACACTCAGATCATTGTTAAAGGCACATTCATCAGGATTTCCGCAAGAATCAGCGGTATAGTATTTTGAGTATTTCATATCCAAAGGTAATTGTCCGTTCCTGTTAACTTTGTTTCCGTATATTTCGATAAATTGATCTTTGTCCCAATTGCAAAATCTAACAAATTTTTGTTTGTTAGGTTCATAATCATTGTATAAGTCAAATTTGCCAAAAAAATAATCCGGGTCTTGTCTGTGATTGTCACCCATGAACCAATAGTCTAAATCTAAGTTTAAAAATATTTGATCATTTATACCAAATCTTAACACATCTGGAGGCGCCTGTCCACTATTAAATTCAAGAATTGTTGGTCCGGACCCAAATAAAATTGCTTTTTCTCCTAAATGCTTGTTATAATATTCAGCAAATGGGTTTGGCACAGTCTCTTCAATCAACATTTGATTTTCCTATATACACGGGTATATCTTTCTTGTCGCCGCCGAGTAATTTGTTATTAGTTAACCTTTGTTTCGTGCTAAAGGTTTCGTCGAACCATTTATCGAGTGTTGGTTGAAAAACCGGATCCTCATAGGTGTTTCCATAATCAACTACAAAACAGTTTTTTACACTTAGATTCTCAAAAATATCAGTGTAATAATATCTTGGAGTTTCTGACAGGCAATGTGTTTCGACTAAAAGATCCCATTCTTGTTCAAAGATCTTTTTATATTCGCTTGATTTTATAAAACTCACATCTGGGTAATCTTTAAGTGTGTGTTGTATTTCTTTAAAATGCGCTTCGAGATCCAAAATAAAATAATCGACGTTAGAGTTTCTCTGTAGTATATTATGAGCTAAAAAACCGTTGCCGGCGCCAATTTCCAGTATCTTCCCGCTAAAGTCTGCAAAATGTTCTGTCCATAGGTTTAGATATTCTTGATCACCTGTTTCTGATACTTTGCCACTTGGTGAGATTGAGTTTTCCCACGTTGGTTTTACATTGTTAGTTTCTCGATCATTCGGTACCATGCCCGCGGCTAATTTCCACTTAGACATAAAGTTTACCCTAACCCTCTTTTAATATTAACGTAGGGGTTGACGAAGTCTGCGACATTTAATGCCTTGATAATTTCATCGATCCCTTCCTCGATCGTGACTTCTGTTTTAAACCCAAGCGCCTTAATTTTATCATAACTAACGATATAATTTCTCTTGTCGGCATCTTCGCCGATCTCTTCGAAGTGAATGAATCCATTAGTTTTATCCGCCACCAGCCGGCAAACTGCTTCTTTACTATAGTTCATGGAGTCATCGCCAATATTGTATACATTATCAACCATGGTGTCAGCATTGTTTACCGCAAGCATAAAAGCATTGGCCATATCAGACACATGAATGAATGTTCTCATAAAGTGTTTCTCATAAACGACCAAATATCCATCACGCAGACACTTATTGGTGAAATCATTAATGAGTAAATCAAGTCTCAAACGAGGTGAGACACCGAAAGCAGTGGCAAACCTGTAAGCTATTACGTTTCCGCGGTCCATTAGCATATGTTCCGCTTCTGTCTTGGTCTCGCCGTATAAGCTAAGTGGGTTCAGTGGGGACTCTTCGGTGCAGACATCGGTTACCTTACCATAGTTACTACCTGTTGAGCCATACAAAATCACTTGTTCCGGAGTAGTTGTCTCAATTATATTTCGAGTGCCGCCAACGTTTACATTCGTGGCTAATTCTGGATTGTTTTTACAGGCGGGGAAGCCTACAATAGCTGCTAAGTGGATGATTATATCTTTATCTTTTACCGCTGCCTCAACGTCTTTTTTGATTGTGACGTCTCCGTTAACAAAGTGAAAGTTTTTGTTTCTGAAGAAGGACAGTAATTGGTTGCCCCCTTGCATTAAGTTATCAAACACTGTTACTTCATGACCCGCTTCAAGAAGCTTAGGTAGTAAGGCAGTGCCTACGTAGCCGGCGCCACCGGTGACTAAAATTCTTTTCTTTACCATATCGATAATCTCCTTAATAATATATCTTTAAACATGATCCAGTCAGCTATTTTTGCTTTTATTGGATTATTGAATGCTGCCGGCTTATTCTTTTCAAAGACGGAATGTCCCACCCAGGCAAACGGATATACAACAAGTGGCGCCAGCAATAAGGCTAGCCAGGTACCATTGAATACAACAGCGCCCACATATAAAATCGTGAACCATAAACCAACAAAATGTAGTAGCCTACACTTTGGGTTCTGATGTAGTGTTAAATAAAACTTATAATATTCAGACATTTTCTTTTATAAACCTCTCTAAGTTATTTATTATCTCTATTCTATCATACAAATAAGGTTCTTGTTTACCCCATACGGCGGCATGCCTGCTGCGCATATCTTCGTGTACAATTTTATTAGAATCTGAGCATAAATAGTTCGATTGGAATAGTTTAAGTATATCACGAAAAACTATTGGTTCTGTACTGATATTTAATGTTTTAATGCTAGCAGACTGCATAATCTGTATATCTTGCCATAATGTATCTAAGCAATAATATTGGAATGTCGAATCTTGGTGGGGAAGGAATTGTTGTTCTTTGTTTAAGAGATCATAGATTGCATTTTTCTTAAGTCCGGTTCCAAATAATGATGGCAATCTTATTATCGATGCATCATCAAAATGATTTTTTAGATATGTCTCCAGATATAAACGATTACGACCGTATGTATTATCAGCAGGATTATCGTAAACCGCAATCGTAGATATAAGAATTATTCTTTTAAACTTTGTAGCTTCTAAGTTTTCAATCAATCTTTGTATCTGCTGGAAATCCTCTTTCGGGTGCTTGTTCGCCTTCCATTTGATACTGCTTACGCCGGCACAAACTATCGTTTCAAATTCATCGCTAACAATTTCTTCAATATTTTTAGAATTATAAAACTTATCAAACTTTGTTTGCTTTGATAAGTTTGAGCCTACAAATCCAGTATGACCGATTAACGCATTCATTCGTTATCATAATCTTTGATATTTTTGATAACCCTGCTTATGTCTTCATCTGTCAGATCGAAGTGTAGAGGAATTAATATGACATCCTCGTCGGCGCGCTTGAGATTAGGAAGATCACACAACCCTCCAAACATTTCATATACATCATTTCTTCGATTGTTGACATTGACTTGGATGTTCCTATCCCACATATAGTGAGCAAACTTCTCTCGGTCTTCAACGTGAACAGGGAAAATCTGATAGTTGGGCGTCCAATGTTCTTTATAGTCTAATAACTTAACTTTATTTAATGAGGATAACTCTGCTCTGTATCGTTGTCCAATTTCTCTTCTTCTCACCAATGCAGTGTCAAGAAAATCAATTGCGACACACGCTAACGTTGCAGTGATATCATTCATATTCGATTTGAATCCTAATCCGTCAGGAGGACAAGGAAGAGGATCGAGGATACTAGTTTTCTTGGTATCGCGATCAATACCATACCAAGTCTGTTTCTTCAGCTTCTTATAGATTTCTTCATTAGTTGTCGTGACGACGCCGCCATCACCAGATGTAACAATTTTTACACATTGGAATGAGAAAGTGGCTACATCGCCGGTGGAACCGATCGGTTGGCCTTTATATTCGCTCGCCATGGCATGGGCGCTGTCTTCAATTATCGGTAGACCGTGCTTATCAGCGACGGCGCGAAGCTCGTCTAAGTCAACCGGGTTGCCGGCGTAGTGAACACACATGATCGCTTTTGTCTTATCTGTGATTTTCTCTTCAACACTCTTTGGATCAATGTTTAATGTACCATATTGAATGTCAGCGAACACAGGCTTCGCGCCAACTTCTAAAATAGAAGTGTTAGTGGCGATAAAGGTGAATGGGGTGCTTACCACTTCATCCCCTGGACCTACACCCAAAGCTTTCAGAGCAATCTTTAGGGCTGCGGTACCAGTCATGCAAGCAACCGCATAAGGTGCTTGGAATCGGTCGCATATCTTAGCTCGGAATTCCTTTTCTTTCTTACCTGTATTGATCCACTTTGACTGTAAAGTCTTTGTGACTTCCTCTGCTGCATTTTCTGGAATACATACACTCCAGCATCTGATGATGGATTCTTCCATCTTGAAGTCATTTTCCATTATAATATCTCCTTATAGTATTCAACGGTTTGTCTAACGCCCTCTTGATGATCATAGAATACGTAATCTTTAAATATATCTTTAAATCTACCCATTCCTAAAATTTTAATTGGGGCGCCGTCTTGGTAATCGGTATTGAAAGTAAGCTCTCCCTCATATCCAATTGCTTTAGCTATATTGCCGGCGGTTTCAGAAATAGCAAAACCCTTACCTTGTGCTATATTTACGGGTTCTATAATCTTTTCTTTTTGAGCGGACTGCAATAATATATTGCAAACATCATCGATGTAAATCCATTCTCTTATTGGTTTTCCTGTTCCCCAAATTTCAAACTTATCATCGCCGGATTTCACTGCGGATATCATTCGGATAATCATTCCGTTAAGTGCGTGTACTTTATTTGGATCCGTGCTATCTCCTGGTCCATATATACCAGAGAACATCAGGTTAACACTTTTAATATCGTATTGCATTTCGTAACATTTGGAAATATAATATAGAACTCTCTTAAAATTACCAAATGAAAACACAGATGTATGTACTTCACCAGCTAGCCAAGTTTCTTCCTCTTGAATTTGAGTGCCATCAACGTAACAGCAGTTAGAAAGAAGATTTACAACAGTTGTCGATGGGCAATTCTCTAATATCGCCTTATACAAATTGAGGGCGATATATGTATTATCCGAGATCACATCTCCGGCGAACGCTGTGACGTAATGTACACTGCCAACATTCGCAGCACAGTTAAATATTGCGTCGACTTGACCAGCAGCTTTCATTTGAATGTTTAATTGAGCGTAATCTCTTAAATCGCACTGTGCTCTAGATAATCCGACTACTTCGTGACCTTCGTTACTCAAATATTTTGTTAGGTTTTTGCCGACAAAACCGGTATGCCCTAATACAATGTATCTCATTTTGTTCTCTCCCAAATATATTTTATATCTTCTGCTTCAAAAAATCTAGCTGAAGATTGTTGTGCTATTACCAAACCGTCAGCTGTTTTTGTTGATTTCTTTTCTTTTAAAGAATCTCCAAGCTGAGATATAATTTCTTCTGACATGTGTGGTACTAACTTAACAATGTTATTTCGCCCCTTTGTATAAAGTTCTAGATATGAATATAAATGTGGCTCGTTGGGATAGTCATATTTGTAATTTAATATAGTTGCGCCGTCAAATCGAACACGATTATCGTTTACAAGTTCAAAATCCCATGATGTCATGTTAGGACGCAAATATTTTAAAAAATAACCCTTATTCCATATCGCTGGGTGTAGGCTAGCTCTATAATCAACATGTTGAGCAAACTCAAGCAAGTTTTCGTTACCTTCAAAAGTTTTTGTAAGATTTAAATTAATACCACCACCAATCATAGCTTTTTGTGCTTTCTTATTTATAAACTGCTCTTCTAACTCGGCTATTTTATTGAGCGATACTTGGTTCATTAATATGTGATCATCAAATATTAGAGTGAAGTATTCTTCTTTAACTTCTTTAAAGAACGGGATAAGGGCATTTGTCCACGTTTTGCCAAAATCTTCTTGTGTACCTACACAAGTAACATTTACGTTGTCTGGCAACTCTTTTAATTCTAACACATCTTCATAGCCGACGATCGTTATGTCTTGATTCGGCCAATACTTATTGAGAAAATGCACATTAATTGGGCATAAACTTTTCGTATATTTGTTTGAAGTTAAGAGATAAATTTTCATTAGTTGCACTCCTTGCAAGGTTTTCCAATATTGAAGCCGGTTTCTTCCCAGCCTTTGTGACAGTTATGTCGAACGCCTCTGGTAAAAGGATCCATGTTACTTCCT
>TARA_R110000824_G_scaffold101736_7_pt1 | contig 14014 bp, 7 predicted proteins | sample TARA_R110000824 | Tara Oceans TARA_R110000824 (sample SAMEA4397747) | marine metagenome | biome: Polar Biome; feature: [MES] marine water layer (ENVO:01000295) within the mesopelagic zone...; material: water (ENVO:00002006), including particulate matter (ENVO:01000060) such as...... | reverse complement strand
TTGAGGGTAAATTCCCTACCCAAAGGTTGGGGAGACGACCATTTGCCACAGAACAGACGGGACAATCCCATACACTATCTAACATTGCACGGATAGTAGCAAACCGTCCAGGTGCTGCTGATGCTAGACACTGTGAAAGTCAAGATTGTCAGGCTATGGTAAAGCCTGGGAACTCATACTGTGCCGCTTGCCTCGAAAGAGGCGACGCTACTGATGCTCAGGGTATAGACCCAGAGGGTAATTATGGGACCGGGCGGAATGATTAACATGGCAGTATTACTCAAGGCAAAGCGGAAGAGAAGTGGTAGGACCTATGCGCGTAACTGGGGTGCACGAAACTCCAAGAGGGCTACTAAAACCACTGCAGCCCCAAGAGAGAGCCTGAAGGTAGGAGTAAAACCACGCGAAAATAAACTCGATAATACAGGAAACACTGGAGTAAGAACACCACTCTCACGAATCAAAAAGCCAGTAGAATTCTTCCCTGAAGAAGAGGGTATTGCTAGAAAAGTACATGTGAAGCCACCAGCCCGTCAACAAGATGCTCACCCATGGGAATCTCCTTTCTGGCCTAAAGATTCTTGTTCGAGACACTTGGGTAATCAGGACTGTCAATGTGGTAAACCCCCTACATACCCAAAACCATGGGAGGGTGCAGATGCTTATCTCCCTGGGTGTCCCAAATCAGATGATGACATAGGACAGGTAGTAAGTGAGGAGAGTGGGAGATTTGGGTAACCCTCTTAGCCCTGTACCCTTTGCGAGTACCATGAGTGCGTTACAGCAGAGTTGGTATGTACTCAAGCAAGGTATTGGTTTAGACAGCCCTGGAGGCGACCCGACTAAAGACCCTGCATCAGATAGAAGACAGGCTGATATGGATTTGAATGCCAGTCTGTCTAACCCTCATTCCAATAGTTTCCATGGTGATGTGAAGGGTCCGCTAGAAGAGGCTATGAAGATTATTAAACCATTCATTTTGAAACCTGGTATGGCTGCTGATGACAAGCATGCTAAGAAGACTCATGGTAAGATGAAGAAAGTGAGAGATGCTATCGAGGATGCTTTGATAGAGGTGCATCTCCGTGGTAACCATACTCCTGGTCCTGGAAATGATATGGATGTAGATGATGACTACGATGAGGGTGAGGATGAAGAAGTTCCTCTTAGCCTACCTAGCCATTCAGATTCTAGTAAAGGCCCATCTCCTAATTCGTTTATGTGAAGAAGGTTCTTGGGCGGACCCCTTCTCGCTTAAGATGTGTTAGAGAACCCTATAGAGTGGGCTTGGGAGTCCCTTGTCCATTCAATACTACTAAAATCAGTAGAGGATGCTCTTGATGAAGATGAGCAAGAAATCATAGATAGTGCTCTTGCTTGCAACACTCTACCATTATTTATGGAATTCCTCGAAGGTTATAAAGACAGCCCTATTAGACTCACTAAGGTAGTTGAACTCCTCCACACTGTAGATGAGAATGGTAAGAGTATCTGGGAAGATGACCCTAGTATACCATTTGCCCATGAGCAAAAGAGAAGGACAGAATGGGAAGACAAGTATAAAACTCCATATCCAGCCAAAAGAAAGAGGGAGGGAGGCATTTCTGTATACGACCAATTGGGAACAAACGAGGAACAGAAATGGGAGATTCATAAGGCCCTTCAGAAAGTACAGGAGGCACAACAACAAGAGTATTACAGAAGGTCCCATCTATTGGATAGTTGGGAGTTGAAGGTATTTGTCAATAATCTGGTTGAGTCTAAAAAGCACAATGCAAATAGGCAAAGTGCTCAAGAGCAGCATGAACAGAGAGGAGATGATTATGACCGATTTAGGTGGGAAGTAGACACACTTAACGACTCTGGTAAGGTAGATGAGGGTAGAGAGTTGCCAGATGGTGAATGGGTCAGTAATAAATATTACACTAGGTTCCAAAACCAAATGCGTATCCAGACCAAAAAGGCTGAAAAATTGGGAGAACAAGTCAGTCGGCAGATTCTGATGAATCGAGCCCATGAGAATATTCGGGCGAGGCACTTTCGTGGTCAAAGAATGTCTAATAATGCACTCGAGGCATTTATGAGAGCGATTAGAAAAAGGGGGTTATTCAACGAGAAACTACCCTATCAAGGTGATAATTACAAGGATATGAGTAGGGATGAAATAATGCAAATGGCTTCTGCTGCTGTTCATAAGATATCACAAGATGACCTGCAGTATCTAGTAAGGGGCCATTTCGACAAGTTTGTGAAAAAGAGACCTGTGAACAAGGAGATGGAGGCATCCTTATCCAAGGACATAGAAAATGACACTCAGAAGAGACTCAATAGATGGAAGAGTGAAACACATAATGAGGATGGTACCAGTCTAAAGAGAAGAATTCACACTACTATAGTATGTCCTGATTGTGCTGATAAGGGGTTTATAGGCTGCCCGAAATGTAATCATGGTTATATCTCTAGTTTTGTGCCTGTTAAAAATAATTATGAGCGCAAACTTGCTGTTATGAAGAGTGTCATAGATGCTACTGAGACCCTAAATCATGATACTAGATTGGAGCAGAAGATTAGAAGTCACACACTGTCAACAGGTGCTCCTCCAGACAAATCTAAGATTGCTGAATTCTCTGCTTATATTAAAAAGAAACACATAATGAGTGAGAAGAGTAGACTACAGAAGGCTGAAAGAAAAGTTGAAGGTAGGCAAAGAAGAGTATTGTTGGAGAAGGCGTATGAGAAACTTGCTACTCAAAGAGCCATGCTTGATGATATATTCATAGATATTACCACTGGAGTCAAGCAGCAATTGGCTGATGAAGGTATGACTGTTCAAGACTTATTGAATTCTAAGACGCTACAAGGAGATGCTGACCGACAAAGGGCTAAGGAATGGTTGGGTGACGTATTCAATTCTACGCTTCATGTAGGTTTGGGGGCTAAGTCTGGAACGGACCTTGGGGAGAGGAGAGTTAACAAGTTCAAAAGTGTGTGGAGAAGACTGGATGATGAGCCAGAACTAAAGAGAGTAATTCTAGGATTACTAGATGCTAAAAATCAACCTTTGCTTGGTGTAGCCATTGGTGTCTCAAGTAGTTTTGGGTATATTGATTTAACGGAAGAGAGTGAGAATTTGTACAAGTTTATCGCTAAGGATATTGGAGGCAAGACCCAGAGGGCTATAGAAAGGGAGGAGAATGACAATATTGTCACTTTGAGCCCCCCTGAACAAATTGAAGAGTATCTGGCTTATCGAGACCCAGTAAAGGAGAACCCATATATCCTATCCAAAATCCCAGTACTGAGGGCCCCACCTCTCAAGTATCGGGATAATGAACGACAGGGTGAGGATGGAAATGTATCATCAATACAAAAGGAGATGGAGGAGTGGATGGAAAAAAATGAACCTTTGAGCAGAGAAGAAGCGCAGTTGGTGGATATCACCCATTCTCTGTATAATTATGAGGATGGTCTCAAAAGGTCCTCTAGTTCAGCATTAACTCAGAACGACTTAATTGCTGTTGCTGATATGGGTGATGTACTAGGTAGTTTAGGTTTCGAGGGGCATATACCTGCTAAGCAAATCATACAGGCTATTGCTACAGCAGGTGATAGAAGGGAGGTGACTCATCATATGATGGATTTGTTCTATCTACTTTGTAATGATGATGGTAGCGATAAGACCCCTGATGAAATCGTACAAGGTAATAGAAGACTATGGCGACAAATATACGATAAGGAATATCCCCAACTTGCTACAAGAATGAAGGGGGTGGTAGGGGAGGTCCCCATAGATATGGGAACAGGAGGAATAGTTGATTGTCCAGAGTGTGCTGATGGGAAAGGTAAAACGGGAGCAGGGAATTGTAGTAATTCTGCTAATCGCCCTGGTAAGTGTTTTGGGTTCTATGATAGTCAAGGTAAACCCCTACCTCCAAATCTTAGAGGGAAGTTGCGTCCAACATCGCAAGCACCCACCGAATATGATGAGAATTATGCTCCTTTCATAGAGGAGTTGAGAAAAAGGCTGAAGGGTACTATCACGATGCCGGATGGTACAGAATTCGCTGCAAAACCTGACGAGATGAAAGACTTACAGGAAACGGGTGCTAGATATGAGCCGGGGATACTTCATAAAACCATACGGGACATAGAGACAACTCTTCGTCAAAACGATAACCTGATTCCATGTAAGGATTGTAATGGCACGGGGACATTTGTGGCTCATGGGACTCCTCCAAATCTAGATACAGAGTGGGGTAAAGGATGGTCATATGATGCTGGGGCAGAGGAATACTCCCGACCCTGTTGGGAGTGTAAAGACTCCACAACTGGGAAGTCTACAGGTAAGAGGCCTGATATTGCTGGTTATGTCACTCGACTGAACCAAGACAAGAAGACAATGTGGGCTCTGGGAGCCTCTATGAGAGATGAGGGTTTTGGTCTCGATGATTTGAATGAAAGAAATGAGGCGCGGAAGAAAATAATTAAGACGAATGAAGAGGAGGAGGACTCTTATGAGTTACAGGGTGATAATCATGAGAAGTGGGGTAAAGGGATTATCCCCAAAGTAGATGGTAATCCCCATTGGCCCTTTGATTTCCATCATCTCATGTTATATCCTGATTTCCATAAATCAGATGAATCTGGTTATGGTAGACTCACAGTGCCCGGTTTGAAGGAGATGAGAGAGAGACTTATTGAGGAAGTGATTGGAAACCAAACCACCATAGATGCTAATGAGAAGAAAAACTTGAGAGATAGTCTTACTGAAGAGTTCCATACTCTGTTTTCTGGGATGAGGAATTTAGGGGGTGAATTTCTCAATGAATTATTATCAGATGACCAGGCTGATAATGTCATGGAAACTGATTACATGGAGGAACTAATCCGGTTACTGTGTTTACCTGAATTCAAAGACGAGTTGATTCAAAATCACTTAGACCTAATCCATGCACCTGATGGAGATGGGAGAAACTCGATACTTGACCCCGGTGGTTGGAATACTCAACTTTACTGTGACACCTGTGAGGGTACTGGAAAACAGAAAAGTATTGATGGTCATGTGAAATTCCAAGAGTGTCCGGATTGTGTTGGTACCGGCTCGGAGGGTGTTAGGAGATTACATGAGGAGTTAAAATTGGTTATGCCCCCAGAAGTCCTTACTGCTAAGATGCTCAAAGAGGCTTATCATAACCAAACTCTCAATCTTACAGGGACCCGAAGACCCTCATTGTATTCCCACCCTGATGTTCAGCACCTTCCTTCTGGTACTGGTAGACACGCTTTCGATTCATTAAATTCAAGAGAGAGAGGTCATCTTTTTGGGACAACACTCCCTTCCAGTCATAGTATTTCTGGTATAGAGCAGTTATTCCGGCATGACCCTGGGCATAATAATCAGCAGTATATTCAGAATTTACTTGGTCAGTTGCAACGCATACATGTTTTACGAGGGCAGATGGCTGATGCTTACGGTAAAAACAAGGAGATGCCTAAATACATGCTTGTTAGGGCTGAACATGAATTAGAGAATATGATAAGCAGTCTGAGTGAGTCTGGCACTCAACTACAAATAGAACAACAACTTGGTAAAACGCTAGATGACATACTTCCTGGTACAGTTACACTAGACTCGATTACAGACGATATTTACAGTATTCCTCAAGAGTTTGATTTTGAGAAAGAGGATGTGAAAAGTATCCGTTGTCCTAGTTGTCTGATGCTCCAAAGTCAGGGTACTCTATCCGATAAATATCTAAAAGACGGTAAAGTCAAGACGGTAAAAGACCACATGGATGATGATGATGGTTTTTGCCACGCTGCTCACGAGGCGGGTTTAGACTTGGTAGAAACCAATGCTATGGTAAGATATCTAAGGTTAATGCTTGACCCTCAAGCGCCAGAGTACTTCAAGAAGTTGAGTAGAGGTATTGATAATTTCACCCCTTTCACACACCAACTAAAAGGCTATCTAGAGAACTTAATGGGTCAAAGTGACACTTTTGAGGTTGGAGGTATACATATTAGCAATATCAGAAAAGTCAACCCTCAGATGCTACTCGTATCTAGACTGCAGGATATTGGTGGTACTAATCCAGATAATGTACCTATGGGCCGGGGGAGTAATTATCTAGGTATTAGCAATGCAGGATATTCTGAGAGTAGTTTGCATGCACTGTTGAATAATATTCAGACTCATTTTCTACCTGACCCCATTGATAAGAATGGTGATGATAAAATCAGAAGGCTATTTGCCATGCATGTACTCGACCCTACTTTGGGGGAAGGGTATCATGCAGATGTTCTAGCATTACCCATTTCTCCTGAAGGGGGTTGGAGCAAAGAGTCAATATCGGAATTACATCCCGAAGACTCTCATTTGATAGAGTGGGCTAGAAAGTCCCTTAGGAAGAGAGTTGGAAAGTACGCTCTGAATCAGAATGAGAGAGATGAGTTATTGGGAGGTATGCACTCTCTGTGCCCTCTGTTAGCATTACAGAAACGGTTCATGGAGGAGATTGAACAAATACCTGATTTGAAAGAGGAGATGTTCCCAGGTGGTGAATCACCTCTTATATTCAATTTAGGGAAAGGGGACTTCTTGGATATGTCTATGCCAAGCGACCCCGAGTTACCTAGGGGTTTGATTCATGATGTCTTCTCAATATTGAGAGACGTTGCTGATAAAAACACCCGTCTTAGAGCAGTTACTGGTAACAATCAAACCGATTATAAGAACTTGTTTCCATACGAACATAACCCTTCTATGGAATTTATAATGCTGGCTCCCCTTGAACCTGCTCTCAAGAGGGCTTGGATTATGCACGATGATGAGACACTTGCTAAATTTGGAGATGAGTGGGTGGTTACTGGAAAGTCCTTACCAGAGATTATGGAATCTGGCTTGTTAGATAAGTTCTGGGAGCACCATACTGGAGGAAGAGACATTACGGACAGTGTAGAAAGTATAGGCCATGATGCTAAGGGGGTTAAGGGTGACCTCATTCCTACAGAAACTAAGACGCTCAGTGGTACAACTATACCTAGAAGTCGTAATGATTTCATGTATGATGGTGACCAAATTTACAAAGAACATCGGGACACCACAGATTTCTGGGATTATCTCATTACTGAAATCAATCATCGCTCTAGACACCCTGAGAGTTCCAAGAGAGGTTTACTAGAGGCTGCTAAGATAGGGATACGAAGTGCTCACAATAGAGATGGAAAGGCTTCAAGATGTTATTATTGTATGGGACCTGGGCATCATATTGATATTGACCAGGCTATGCAGGATTATGGGAATAAACACCCTCATATCATTACATATGAGAGCCCAGATAGTAAAATAGGCGACCCTATCCCTTGGCCTCATTACAAGAATGAGTATGAAGGTCTCCAAGAGTGGTACTCACCAATACCGTCACATGATAATGGGTTCGAGAGAGTCGTCAGGACTAGCGCTACCACTAGGCAATTTCTAGTTGAGAATTTCAGCCCTAAGAATAGAGGGGGTGAGAAAGGAGAGAAAATATGGAGAGAGGTCTACAAACACGGTTTAGAAGACGGTCTGATACCTGAAGGCACTGATTTCTGGAAGTGGGCTACAGACTCTACATCCCATATAGAGTGTATTGGTTGTGAAGGTAGACACACTGCCCCTGGCAATAATTACACTTTACCGAAGAAGGTCAGGGACGATATGGAGAGCACACTTATGATGTCAACCCATTTTGGTAATCTAGGTATTGGACTTACAAACGCTGTTGAGGGTATGGGGTATGCCCCAGAAACTGGTATTTGGGAGCCATTAGATGAAGATATAAAAGAGAATTTTCCTTTATATGCAGGGGGTATGCTTGCTCCTGGTGATAGACCATTTTTCGATGCTGAACATTTAGGTGGTTTGTATGATAGATTGAGGGAGATACAACAGTTGTTGAAGGATAAGAAAACCCCATCTGATAGAAGAAAACAACTTGAAGATGAAATGATTAATATTCGCAGGCAAATGGATGATACGTCCCCAGCAATAACAGACTCAGAGAAAATTGCTATGGGCTTAAATCTTGACACTGGTGCATGGGAGTCTGAGAAAAACGTTGATGAAAGTCAATGGGCCGCAAGGTCATTAGATGAGTTGAAGGGAGATGCGAGGAAACATAACCTATCAGTTACGGGGACTAAAGCCGAACTTATTGAGAGACTCAAAAAGTGGCAACAGTCAATCTTGGAGACCATACAGAGTGAAAAGCAACAAAAGAGAATGATGGAAGACGCATACGGAGAGGAGTGTCAACATCGTAGTTGCTCAGGTGATATCAATATATGTCCGCAGTGTAATGAGGAGAAAGATGTGTTTCCATCTTCGATTAGACTCAAAGAACAACCAATCTATGACAAGGGTGTAGATACGGGGAAAATACATCATACCTGTCCGAGATGCGAGATGGATTGGGACTTTAAGGATGTTATTCAGGCGGCCCTACCTAGGTTGTCAGTTTATGGTCCTCATATGGAGGGTACTAAGTTGGAAAACCTCCATGGTTACTATTGTGAGATGTGTCAGCCTAAACACGAGGCAGAGAAGGATAAATTAAGACGGGAGATAAACATGCCCGGTGACAAGTTATGGGGTGGTCTACCTGTCTTAACGGATGTACTTAGGACTAGAGATAAAAATAATTACATCACCAACGACAAGATTACGGCCAAATTCGGTAGCGAGTGTACATTTCTAGGCCTCAGTAGAATCCCCAACACAGATAGACCTGGTAATCATTATGTCCCCATGTTCCAAGATATACAGTATGATTCTGAAGGTAACAAGATTAAAGGGATATTTGCTCTTGGTGATGCAAACCTTGGGTATATGGCTGATTTGGGTTGGCGTGGTGGGGCTGGGCGAAGGGCCGGTTTTCACGACTCACCTGGTTGGGATTCGGGTGGTGTAGCCAATGGTGTGCCTTGGGTGAAAACAGATTTTGAAACCAGCGGGGGTGTTAGAGGTAATCAGTACGCTAGACCTAGTGGGGGTAAGACTCGTTGTAAGAACTGTACATACGAACTCCCTGATTGGCAGAACTATGTAATGCAGAAAGTATTAGAGGATAATCCAGAGTTAGGAGAGAGGGCTAGATGTCCAGGATGTGATGGTTTCGGTTACCGGGAGAATGATATGACTGGGGAAATCATAGACTGTCCTAAGTGCAAAAGGCATGGGTCGCTTCCCCATCCACAATTAGGCAAAGCGAAGAAGGCTCAGAGGAAGATTTTGAAGGGCCAAATAGAATGTGAGAATTGTGACCATAAAACTCATTACAAGGCTAATGATTTCTACAAGTCTAGAAGTCTTGGAGAGCCTTACTTTTTCGGGGCCAGAAAGGATGGCAGTGGAGGAGTACTTCATGCTACCAATATACACAACTTAAATATGCAGGATGAAATATTGCAGGAGCGACTGATGAACATAGTGGAAAATGGAGTGGATGGTATAATGCGACCAGGGGGAGACTCTGTAGAAGATATACAACCCGCAGTATTACCATGTAATACATGTTCGTCGATGACAGCATTAGGTCCAAAGTTATCTTCACAACAGTGGAGAGAGGCTTATGAAAAGGGGAAGGGGGATTCTAAAGAGACTTTCACAGAATGGGCTCGTGGTAAGTCCATGAATTCTGTTGGTAACATAGAAGAATGTACAGTATGTGGTGGTAAAACACATGTCATGGGGCCACTCAGCATAAATGGGAACTTAGGTACACACGAACCAATCTTTACTTGGTATCGACCCAATTTCAAGATTACAGTGAAAGGACAAGAGGGACTACCAGATGTAGAACCCGAAGCGTTCAGAAAGTCCATAATTCGTCGTAGGATAAAAGTAAAACATGACAAGGCTAAGAACATATTTGAGGAAACTAAACCAGAGGAGGAGGAGGAGGAGAAGCACTTTTTGAGTAAGTTGGGAAGACTATTAGTCACCGATAGTAGCGGTAATTTTACTCTTCCTGTTTTCCGCCCTCATCCAGGTTTCAACTCTTCAATCGGTCATAAGCAAGATTATCGTGAGGCTAGCGAATCTGGATTTCGTGGTCTACCTGATATCAAGTCAATTAAAAGTTTCATTAAAGTACTCAATGATATGGCTTCACAAACCGATAGTGCTTGGGACAAGCATTTGGCGAAGTTCTACAAACTAGTTCATAAATTTGCCAGACCTACTACATATTCTGGTGATTTCGGACACCACAAAGAACATTTCGGGCTTGCTGAACTCATAGGTGATATGTTTATTCCCATGGCCCCTCTCAATAATCTAGTGAAACTTATCGAGAAGGAGAAGGAGAGAATAAAGTCTGAAGGCTTAGAGGGAGAGGGTTTGACTGATGAGAGTAAGAAGAGACTTAAGGATATAAATGCGTTTTTGAATTACAATGCGAATCTGCCGAAGATGTTGAGAGGGTCCAATGAAACGGCTTTGGGTCAATACGAGATAGTGCCTGTAGAAGGAAATGATTTCATGGTGGAGGATAAAAGTGCTAGCGTTAACACATTCATATCTGATGCTGGTTTTGTCAATCATCCAATAGCCTATGATGAGAATAAGGTCAAGGCAAGCCCTGCTTACAAGGCTCTTAAGGCTCTGGAGGGAGACTCAGATGGGAAAGGTATACCATCGGTTGGTATTTCTGGGGAGAAGACAGTATCAGATGACGTATCCCCCAGTTTCTTGAAGGCTATCAAAGAACTATTCACAGGTGCTACTTGGGGGTGGCCTGGTAGACAATTTAGAGAGGGTAATAGGAATGAAGTTGAAGCGGGTCAACGAGCGAATCTAAAGACTCAGACGTCATACCTCCCCAGGACAGTATCAGAAGAACACCACAGTCAGATGAGTACTCAAAAGAAGCCAGGTGAGGAGGATGGGTATGCGGCCCGAAGTCAATATCAACAGGGTATGGATGATGACAAGGCTAGACAGGAGGAAGTAGATGATGCTCTCAGTATTCATTCTAAATTTGCAAAGGAGGATGGACCAATTACCAGTACTCATTTCGCACCAGTAGATACTACTCCACAGATAGGTGCCGCTGTTACTGATGACTCTGATGATGACCCACAGAAATCTAATAGTCCTATAGACGAGGCTTGGGATAGTATTCTCAAGAATCTCAATATTATCCAATAAAAACAATAACCCGGTCAATCTATCAACCGGAGAATATATGTGGTCGTGCTCTTTCGCACGGGTGAGAGAGATATATGTCGTCGTCAAATATAGCACCAATGCCACCTAGTGAGACAACTGCTGATGAATTGAGAGTTTTAGGTCTAATCACCTTCGTGTCCCTACTTGTGGGTACAACTATTGCTGTGTTTGACTCTGGACTCTGGCTCAAGTCCCCTGATACCCAGACTAATGCTTACACATACGCGATGGCTGCTTTCACCCTACAGGGGATGTCCTTTGTCTTGTATAAGTTACTCATGCAGGACTCTATGGACCATAAGGCGGGCTTTGCGCGCATGGATAGAGAGAGGAGTCGTAGGATGCAGGGTATGCAACAGCAGATGGCTAACAGACAGATGGAACTCGAGATGAGGATGCAAGAGGCACAATTTGCTCGACAGATGCAGATGATGGAGCACCAACAGGAACTTGAGTCCACTGGGGCTGATATTACCCATCTAGGTGATATGATGGTAATCCCTCAACCCCCCGGTCCTCCTCAGCATTCCGCCGAAGAGAAAGGTTCTATTGACTTGGGTCCGTCCGACAATCAGCCACGCGGTGCTGGTGGACAGTTTGCTTCTAAGAAGGTGTAGTTGAATGGGATGGCTTTTCAAGACGCCCAGTGATGATGCTACTGAAGCGACTCTCAAGGCCCTTCATTGGCAGAACACACTTGATAATTACTACGAGTATAGTTGGGGATGGTTTAGGACTGTACTCTTCACTGTAGGGGCGGTATTCGTCACTTCGGCTGTAGAGAGCAATGCGGGTGTCAGTATATGGGAGAATACAATAGACTCCTTCATAACTTGGGCTCAGGATACAGTTGGCGGTTGGGTGTAAGCGTGTATGGCGATTGGCGGTTCAGTCCTGATGGCCTCGATAGTGTTCGGGAGGGACCTCTACAACTTCATGAAACCCCGCAGACTGGGAGTATACGGCCCCACACTGGTAGGGAAGACCACCTTGGACAGGTTCATGACGACCCCAGGCGAGATGGCCGATGTCAACACGAGGACCAGTCATTCGGACAGGCTTATTGGGTCTGGCCATGTTCTCCCAGCCCCTTCTCGAAAAAGAATAAGATGGAAGGGAGAAAAGAGGGTGATACACTCATCAGACCTGGGAGGTCAGCAGAGGTTCTGGAATCTATGGATAGACGACATGGTCGAGAGACAAGTCGAAATGGTCATCTTCATGATAGACGACAGGGTTCAACATGGGAACGGGGCAGATACCATCGACGCAGTGGGAGGGCTGGAGTATCTCGTAGACGCCTTAATCGACAGGAGATGGAAGTATCGAAGTCTCAAAAGTCGATTGAAAGGACAGAAATACACTCCGAAACAAATATGGGTTGTAGCAAACAAGGCAGACTTATGGTGGGACAACCAAGCCAACATTCTCTGGCAGTCTCAGCGGTTGAGGGAACATCCTATATTCAACCCCTATCGACCAGCGATGGTGAAACTACAGAAGGCTGGTATTCCTTGTCGAGTGAGTATGATGGCCACCAAGATAGGATGGAATGTGGAACAGACTCTAGTAGACATGTTAACATGGTGAAATTATGGTGATGAACCCCTTTGGACAACCCGCAGAAATACCCCCACTGGGGTCTTACAACAGCCAGCAGATGCTACAGATAGCCGGTAACTCACAGGTGCCATTAGCACAACTGAGAGAGATGGCACAGGCCCAGACCTATATGCAGGAAGCAGCAATGCAAACTCATATTGAGATACCCAAGGTCAACTTCTACCCTTCAAACAATGGTAATTACAAGAAGGCTCGAAGGTCAGATATCCGTCAGGCCTACAGACTCCTCACTCCCACTAAGCGGAGATTGTGGTCTCCACGCAGGTGGTGGTTCGGTGGGAAGTACCAATATGCTGGAGATGCCACTCATTGTTGTATTGACGGTTGTGATGTTGACAATCTGATGAGGGCCGCTGGTAATGTCTATGATATGATTAAGGATGAAGAAACTGGGAAGTCCCTCTGGGACCTATACTTCACAGACCCAGTAACTGGAGAATCTCGAGGATTCCAGGCCCGTGAGGGTGTGACTAGTGGTAGGATAGTTAGAGGTACATACTGCCCTGAACATCTCCATCTCTATCATTTACTTCTGAAGTGGGAGACTGCAGAACAAGATGAGGAGGATAGTTCCACTAGTACACTCAAGTCCAGGCTAAACAAGGGGGTGTCAATGGTCACTGTCCCAGTGGCTGGTATGACTGGTGGCATGATAGGGAAGGATAACACCCCTCTTCCTTTACAGAAATATCAACCATTCTTCAATATGCTGAAGCAGGATAACATACCTGTGGTAAGGTTGAAAAATTCGGATGGGAATAATCGCCTCACCTTGGTAGTCTTCGATATGGACCAATTCGATACGGGTGTAAATTCTAGACAAATCAACGATGCAATCATGAGTTCCGTTGCTCAACCAAGTGGAACACCTACTATGGGGCTTGCAGAGTTAATGGCACAGACAGCCCCTAAGACGGAAAGTCCAAATGTACCACCCCCCACGCAAGAGATGATGGACACTGCTGAGGCTATGCAAGGGGTGGTTGAATGAGTTGGTGGCAGAGTACACAATCACAGACCCCCACTCCACTAGGATTACCTGGTGGTCAACAGTCACTTAATGCCTATGGCGGAGCAGCGCCTAACCAATACGGTGCTAACCCATATGGTGCAGCAGGGGCAGGGATGATGGGGGGAATGGGATACCAATATCAACAGGCTCCACCTTTGGCTCCA
>TARA_R110000824_G_scaffold218869_4_pt1 | contig 14017 bp, 14 predicted proteins | sample TARA_R110000824 | Tara Oceans TARA_R110000824 (sample SAMEA4397747) | marine metagenome | biome: Polar Biome; feature: [MES] marine water layer (ENVO:01000295) within the mesopelagic zone...; material: water (ENVO:00002006), including particulate matter (ENVO:01000060) such... | reverse complement strand
CTAGGGTGTTTACGCTACCTCTATCAACAACTTCGTTGTTGGGTGTTATTATATATATACTCATGATGGTTCTCTCCTACGCGAAGGGTGTCTTCGCGTTATTATATACGCGCTAGCGTATGATTGAAAGCCTTCGACGTTGTGCCGTCGGCAATACCCAAACTTAGCGCCGTAATAGGGTTAAACCTAAGACTAAATTCCTTTACCGTCACTAAAGCTACGCTAGAACGACGAAAAGTAGCGATATAGAAAGGTTTGGGCGGGCAAGCGAATAAACACACTACGCGTACTCAACGAAAAGTCTCCAAGCCGAACGCGAACGGAGGGGGGTGTCCATACGTTAAGTACGTCCCATCCATTTTTTACACATTTTTTGACTTGTAAACACCTTAATATATTATACTTACAACAACTCCACTTATTATAGCCCCGCTATAGCCTCGCTATCTTTTCGCTATAGCTTGGCTAATGGCGAATGATAGCCTTTCTTTGAAAAAGAAAAAGAAATAGAATATATTATATAATAATAAAAACAATAAATAACCTTAGGTTGAGTAAACCTTAGGTTGCGAAATCAATCTTTTTACTTTTAACTATTATCTAATTATGGTTATATTTGTTGCGGGGCTAAAAATTATTTTTATAACAAAATCAGGAGCTTAAATGGCATTCGAACAAAAAGACGACACATTTTCAGTGTTTAACAATGATAAAACAAAAGAAACCCAACCAGACTTTACGGGTCAGGGCAAAATTGGCGGTAGAGACGTTAAATTAGCGGGTTGGAAGAAAGTTGGTCAGTCTGGAGTAGAGTATATATCATTTAAAGTTGAAGACAAGCAAGAAAAACCACCATTCTAATGAAAAGGGTTAGAAAGAAAAGAAGCGCTGCTTGGAGGCGCAAAGAAGGAAAAAACCCAAAAGGTGGTTTAAACGCTAAGGGTAGAGCCAGTTACAAAGCAGAAACAGGTGGAACCTTAAAACCGCCAGTTCCTAAAGGCACAAATCCAAGACGAGTGTCTTTTGCTGCTAGGTTTGCTGGTATGAAGGGTCCGATGAAAGACTCTAAAGGTAGACCAACAAGAAAAGCGCTAGCATTGAAAAAATGGGGCTTTGGTTCTGTTGAGGCTGCTAGAAATTTTGCTAACAAAAACAAAAAATCATAAGGAGTTTATTATGCCATACAAAAGAAAATACAAAAGCGAAACTGAGCAGTCTTTTAAAAAAAGAATGAAAAAAACTGGTCCAGCTAGAAAAGCCGCAAATAAAAAAGCAGCAAAAAGAAAATAATGGCTAAACCCGGATTATATGCCAATATACACGCTAAGCGCAAAAGAATAAAAGCGGGTAGTGGAGAAAAAATGAGAAAAGTTGGCTCTGAAGGCGCGCCATCAAAGCAAGACTTTGCTGACTCTGCTAAAACTGCAAAAAAACCAAAAAGGTTGCGAGTTAGAAGAAAAAAAGTAAAATGAAAATAGAGTGTAGGGGGAAAAAGTTTGATATTTACACTAAGGAAGAAGCTAGCGAGCTTGGCATTACGCCAGTTGACAATTGGAGAAATGCTGAGGTTGGAGATTGGATACAGACTCAAGACGGAAAAATACTGCAAGTCATTGGACGTCGTACGGAAAACCCTAAAAAAGTTAAAAAATCATATATTTTTATACGCACAGGGTACGGAGAATGCGGTGTTCATAAAAAACATGTTTATGCAAAAGAGCAACCTAATTATTATCGCGATAAATACTATTTTGGCAAAGATTTAATAAAAAACGTAAGACCAACTGCAAAACAAAGAACATTTGTTGATGCTTTATTTTTAAATGGCAGAACAGATAAGCTTGGAATGTGGGACTGTGAGTCTATCATTCTTGCCTACCAATCAATCTATAAAGACAATAACCCAGAACAAGCACTTAGGCGAGGTATGGGAATTCTTAAAAGAAAACATATCAGGGAATATATTGCTATGAATATGCGAGATAAACTAAGCGCAATGGGCATGGACGATGATTACGTTGCTAATAAATATAAAGACATGATAGAAGATATTGAAATTCCAGCCGCAACAAAGTTAAATGCTTTGAATAGAGTAAGTGACATGCTAGGGCATCTAGCCAAAGAGAAAAAGGAAGAGCAGATTGAGGGGATTTTTGCATTATCTGATGGAGATGTAAAAAAATTGTCTTCCGTAAGAAAAACCATTGCCGAAACAACATATGGCTCAGAGATTATAGAAAATGAAACAACAGAAAAATCATCGACAGTCCAAAATTAATGAGATTGATGTAACCCAGCCGGGAGTCATAAATATTGACGATGAGCCTTATTTTGTAGATGGCGTAGTTGCAAAATTCATACTAGAATTACTGGATGAAATAGATTTACACAAAAATCAAATGATAGAGCTAGAAAAATATATAGGAAAACATGGAGAAAGTTGAAAACAAGCAAAAGATGCTAGAAACAATGTATCTAGACATTTTTACATTTGCAGATGTATTGTTTGGAGACCCTAAAAACTCTATGCACTTTCATTGTAGGTCAAAATCGCCAGATTTTCATAAAGAAATAGCAAAAACTCTTATAAATATGGATAGTGGCAATAAATTAGCCGTAGTTGCACCAAGAGACCATGCAAAGTCAACATTTATTAACTTAATATACCCACTACATCGAATATTGTTTGGTGAAGAGCGATTTTTATTGCTTATTTCAGAATCTGAAATGCAATCTAAGTATAACCTAGCAGCAATTGGCAATGAAATAGAGTTTAATCCTAAAATTAAATATTTTTTTGGCGACAGAAAAGGTTCTGTGTGGGGAAAAGAGGAAAAAGAAGTAATTGGCGGGTTTGACAATCAGGGGAAGCCCAATGTTATGTGTAAATGCCTTGTTCGCGGTACTGGTCAAAAAGTTCGTGGGTTAAAGTATGGCGCATACCGCCCAACTCTAACAATAATTGACGATGGAGAAGGTGAGTCAAATAGCACTACCCCTACAGCAAGGGATAAATTTAGAAGATGGCTTAATGCGGCTGTAATTCCCGGTTCTGGAGATGCAAAACTTGTATTTATAGGCACAATTGTAGATACGGACGCATATCTTAACAGAATAGCTGGACCATTAGCCTATGATAAAGATGGAAATTATAAGGTCAAGGGTTGGAAGTCCTTGTTTTTTCAAGCTGTACCCCAAAATTTGCCAAAAGGAAAATTTGGAACCTCTGGAAATGAATTTTTAGACAAAAAGGGTAACGTGAAGGTACTTTGGGACGACAGAAGACCCTATTCTTGGTTAATGGGGGAAAAAGAAAGGTTAAAGTCAGAGGGCGACATAGCTTATTTTTATCAAGAATACCAAAATATACCAGTTGATGATAGTTTTAGGGTTTTTAAACAAAAAGATATGCGCTATTGGGAAGGTCGGTATATGTTTGAAGACAAACAAAGTTTTGTTATGAGAACCGATGAAGGAAGGCGGGTAAAATTGCCAGTAAATATTTTTTTAGGAGTCGACCCCGCATCAAGTGAAAATGTAAAAGCTGATTATACAGTTATTATGGTAATAGCAGTAGATAAGGAATATAATATTTATGTTCTTGACTACTTTAGAGGTCAAGTAGCGCCTATGGATGGAGCTGATAAATTATTTGAACTAGCTGATAGGTATAACCCAAGAGATATTAAAATAGAAGAAACTGGTCATGTTATGTTAGCTGACTATGTTCGCAGGCATTCAAAAGAAACGGGAAGGTTTTATAATATAAACACTAGAAAAGCCATTAAAGCTAAATATTACAGAATTAAACAAATGCAACCACATTTTGCATCGCATTCTGTTTTTTTAAAAGAATCTCATGAAGAACTTGAAACGGAGCTTTTAAATTTTAAAGAACACGGAACATTTAAAAAAGACACTTTAGACGCTTTAAGGTGGGCTATTGATGATATATGGGCGCCTGACGTAGAACAAAATGAAAAAGGTGAATGGCTAGCTCCCCCACCAATAACGGAAGTTGATTGGGAAACGGGTCAAATGTTTAGCGCTGTTGATTTTGTTGAAGCTTAATGGGCAATTTTGATATAGACCTAGATTTTGGTCAAGTGTATGAAGAAAAAGTAAGAAAACTATTTGAAGGCGAAGGCTCTATTGAGGTTAAGACTGAAAGAGATATTTGGGCAGATACTGGAAATATTGCTATTGAAATTCGTTCTAGGGGAAAGCCCTCTGGTATATCAACAACTGACGCAAAATGGTGGATTCAAGTTTTTACTATAGATGGCGATGTTAAATTTATGCTCATGTTTAGAGTCGATAAACTTAGAAAAGCAGTTAAGTATATGTATTTAAACGATTTAGCAAACATTGTAAAAGGCGGAGATGATAATACTTCAGAGCTTGTATTAGTCCCTATATCAACTTTAATTTTATTAAATAAAAAATTTTGAAAAGATAACAATATTTCTGTAAGATTAATACATAACATATGTTAAACTTACGAAAGCTTGATACTAAGAAAATTTCAGCAGAGGAAGTAAAGGCAGAGTATCTGCATTTTGAAAGCTCCTCTAGTGAATACCGATTTCAAATGGCAGAAGACCATGAGTTTTATCTTGGTTCTCAGCTAACTAAAAATCAAAAGAATTACCTGCTCAGTGTGGGACAACCCCCCGAAGCTAACAACAAAATACGCCCCGCTGTCGAGCAGGTACTAGCGAATATCGCCGCATCTGCTCCTGAATGGGACGTCCATTCTGTCGGAAAAACAGACAACGATGCGGCATTCGTGTTTGACCAATTACTTGATAAAATTTGGTACGACTCTGATGCTGACGTAGCCTTTAGGCAAACATGTAAAGATTTTATTGTTAAGGGCTTGTCTTACATGTACATCTACCCAGATTGGAAAGGAGATGGAGGTCTTGGAACTATTAAGGTTAAAAGAATGCCTCCTGAGTCTATATTCGTAGACCCCAACAGCTCAATGCCAGACTTTAGTGATGCTAGCGCAATCATATATTCTGATTTACATACAAAAGAACATTTAAAAATATTGTTCCCTCAGTATGCTAAAGAAATAGAGGACGCTCAGGAGAATCATCAAAGAAATGAGCAGGAATCTGGAAAATATTCTAGAGACCATGTTGAGTCTAGAGGGAGTAGCGATTTAGACCACCAAAGTAGAGCTAGGAAATATTGTTATTTTACAAAAGTGAATATTCCACATGCTTTAATATTAGATACCAACACTGGAAAAACTCAACTTTATAATAAAGAAGAGTATAAGGAATTAATATCTGATGAAAAATACGAAGAATTTTTAAACGAAGGCATTATTACCGAGCAATTAACATATCAAACCAGAATTAGAGAAGTTTTTGTTGTTGGAGACACAATTTTATACGATGAGGTTTTACCTATATCTGAATACCCAATAGCCGTAGCGTGCAATGAACACGCTGGAAATCCTTTTCCGAGTGGGGACGTCAGGCACGCCAAAACTCCACAAAGAATGCTAAACAGAACAGAAGCATTAATTATTTCCCATACAAATGCTACTACAAACTTTAAGCTTCTTTATGAAGATGGAGCAATTGATGCAAGTGAAATTCAAAAATGGCATATTCCAAATGCAATAATTAGAGCAAATCCCGGAGCTTTGGCGGCAGGAAAAATAAAAGAATTTTCCCCACCAGCGGTTTCTTCTCAGCTATACACGGAAAAGGGAAGATATGAAATTGATATTGAAACTGTATTTGGAGCTTATAAATTTCTTCAAGGAAATGCTCAGGGAGCGCCCGGAACAGTTGGAGAAGCTCAGATAATGGATGAATCTTCAGCTAGAAAACAAAATTGGAAAATATTACCAATATATGATATGCTAACTAGGGCTGCTAAAGTAATTACTGAGTGGATGCCAAATGTGTATGACCAGCAAAGAACATTAAGAATAGTAAGTCCAGCTGGAGATGAAAGCGAGCTAACTTTAAACATACCTGTTATTGACGACAGAACTGGCGCTGTTAAAAAGTTATATGACATGCAAACTTCTCAATTTGACGTTAGAGTTGTAGTAGGGTCAACTAGGTCAACTTCCCCAATGGCAGATTTGCAAAAAGATTTACAATTGCTTAGCGCTGGTATTTATGATAAAACTCAAGTTATTATGAATATGAAAGGCGGAATAGATAAGGCATCGCTAATGCAAAGAATGGGAGAAATACAAAATTTACAAGCGCAGTTACAACAAGCACAAGAAGAACTTAAAAGAATGCGAGGAGACTTGCAAACTAGAGAGCGTGAAGTGTTCCATGCTAACATGAGGGCTGAAATAAGTGAGGCTACTAAACCAGTTTCCGAGGCAGTAAGCAATATTAAGTCTAATTCTAAATTGGAGCAAGCGCGACAAAGAGATAAAACTCGCATGGTCGGTGAGGAATTATCTCTTGTAAAACAGTCGATTAACTCAGAACCAAAAGCTCCGCAAGCATAGCGGATAACTTTAAAGGAGCATCGTATGACAAATGAAGACCAGAAAAGCCAGAATGAAGAAATGAGCGAAGATAACCTTATGGATGAACTCAATGAGTTTAACTCAGGCTCTTTACCGGAAGCAGTAGAACAACCAATTGAAACTCAAGGGGTTGAAGAAAAAGCTGAAGAAGTTCAAGAAAATCAATCTGACGAGAAAGCTGATAAAGAACAACCAGAAAATGAATCTAAGGTTGAGCAATGGCTAATCGAAAATAAATTCAAAAATAACGAAGAGGGAAAAGAAAAACTAGCAGAGGCTTATAAACAACTTCAATCAAAAAGCGATAAAGAGCGAAATGATTGGAGTGGTCAAAAAGAAAAATTTGACAAATTAGCCCAACTAGACGAATTCCTTTCAAGCAATCCTGATGTAGTTCAACAACTGACAGAATCAGTTCAAGAAAAACAAAAAGATGTAAATGCTCCTCCTGTTAAACCTGAAGATTATGATATTCTCGATGAAAGCATTGATAACTCTAGCTCTGCAAAATGGCGAGAAAAGCATGATAAATGGCTAATAAGTCAAGGTGCTACTCAAGCTATGGTAGAAGTTGAAAAGCTAAAGTCTGAACTTTCAGAATCGCAAGCTTTTGATGCAGAAACCGAAGCGTTACAGAAAATGGGGTTAAGCGATACAGATGTTGTCGAGTATAGGCAATTTATGGCTGACCCAAATAATGTATCTCAGGAGAACTTAATTCAAATCTGGAAAACTTTATCAAACAAAGGGAATAATCCTCAGACAAAATCAATTGAGCAATCTCCTAAGGTAAAAAATAAACAGAATAGCGCTGCTGCTGTAAGCGGCAATGCTCCTCAAGCTATTGAGCCAGAAGAAAGAGAAACAGATGATTTTTGGAAAGGGATTATGGAATTTAATAATACAAATACATAGTGTTATAATCCCATAAAGCGGATTGTAGCGCTATCGTAACATAAATAGGAGGTAGCAAAATGGCTACAAATTATGGTACAGGTACAGCTCTTCGATTTTCGGATGCGTCTCAAAGACAAGTTCTTGAATTGGGAGAAAAAATCCACTACTACAATCCAAATGTTACTCCCATTTTCTCTCTGTTTGGAATGAAGTCAATGTTGACTCCAGTCCCAATATTTGAGTGGATGGAAGACGAGTACATGATTAAAAAATCTGTTAAGAAAGCAATGGTTACAGCAACTGCTGGAGATATTGCGGCAACTGCCGACGTTGGTGACACGACGACTGGCGGGGTTAATGGAGGTAATTCTATAGTAAGATTTGACAAGCAAGCCGACTTAGAGCTTTTTGAAGTTGGGGGTATTTACACGCTTGGAACTTCTGGTCACGCAACTCACTTAGCCAACGTAACGCATGTAATGTGCTTAGCTATTGGTAAAGGCGTAAATAGCGCGAATGCTACAGATAGAATGGTTCAATTTTTAGGTTTACATGTTAAATCTGGAGATGCTACTGTTTATCAAGTAGAACAAGGTGGAGACCTTTTTGGGGTTCACGCAAACGAAGTCATGACTTTAACCCACTTTGGAACCGCTGGTCAATATGATGGTGGCGCTTTTAAAGGTGCTAATGGTCTAGCAATTGGTGCTGAAACTGTTTTTGTTGATGACAAAGAGTTTAAGCTAGAAGGTGGCTCTGGCGTATATGCTGAAGGTGCTGCGGTTGGTGCTGAGACTAGCAAAAAAGTTCGTAGGTTGAAAAATTGTACGCAAATTTTTCGCGAACCTTATACGATTACCAATACAGCAAAAGCGTCTAAACATTACGGTGGCTCAGAAATGTCTCGTTTGCAAGCTAGAAAACTAGCAAAAATAAAAGCAGATATTGAATGGGCTATTCTTACTAATGGCGCTATTTCTCTTGACGATGCTGCTGAAAATCCAAAAAGAACATTTCAAGGTCTAGGTCTGGGAAGTTCTGCTGGCTCCATTGTTTCTTTAAATGGGTTTGACAACACAAATCTTCAGTTGAATAATTCTTCTGGAACTTTAAACAATATGGATGGAGTTGTTGAATACGTTTTTTCTGACATGGTTTCTGGAAGCATGAGAAAAACGGTGTTTGCATCTAATAAGTGGATGGTAAAACTAGCTTCAATGACAAGAGGTAGTGATACTGGTTTTTACGATACTGGTGAAAAAACAACAAGCGGTCTAAGGGTTCGTTCTTACATTGGTCCCGTTGGAGAGCTTGAGTTTATTCCTCATCCATTTTTAAAAGGTGCATATGAAGATTATGCAATAGCGGTTGACCCTGCGAACTTTTCAGTTCGCCCATTGGCTGGTCGCGATATGCAACTTCGTAAAGACATCGTTAAAGATGGTCGTGATGGTCAAACTGATGAATGGCTAATGGAAGCAGGTGTTGAAGTTCGTAACGAACAAACACACGCTATTTTAAAGCTAGTCTAAAACCAAATAGTATCTTGGGGGCGGGCAACCGCCCTCAAGCTTGGAATTATATGAAAGAGACAACATATGGAACGGGAGCAACAACATTTAGCGATGGTTCATCAAGAATAATAACTACGTTAAGAAAAAAGAAATCCCGTATTCGTAAAAAACGTAAAAAGAAATACTAATGAGATACCAAGAAGCATACGAATTAATTAATGCGGGAGTTATAGCTGGCGGCGTTGAAATACCCGTATCGCATAACTTAATGGAAATATATTTTGACCAAGCTATGAAAGATATAGCTATGAGGGCAGTTAAGAAAAAAGACTACCAATCTTTTAGTTCTAGTGGTAAAGAGTATGTATTTACTAATTCTAATTATTCGGGTCAGATTTATAAAGTTGAATTAGACCAAACAGACGTTCCGTTTGTAGACGAATCTGCAATAATATCAAACGTAGATGATGATGATGTGTCTAGAATAGGGTATTACATAAAAACAGATATATCTACAGGTTCTATTACGGGGATAACGGGAGCATCTCCAAGTGTAGTGACATCAGCCTCTCACGGACTAGAGACTGGAGACTATGTTGTTTTTAGCGAAATTAAAGGACATTATGTAACTGCAAGTAAAGTATCTCACTTAAATAGCAAAAGACTTGCAATTACTAAAGTAGACGATAACAGTTTTTCTGTAGCAGTAGATTCTTCTAGCGGAACAACTGCGTATTCTAGCGGTGGATTTTGGCAAGAAGACACACATAAGTTATATTTAACAAAAAATCCTGATTCTGGAGATACATTAAAAATTTATTACTACGCAAAGCCAGAACCAAAGTCTAGTATAGCTAGTAGAGTAGATTTACCTGAACAATTAATTCCGGCAGCAATTCATAACACATTAGGACATTTTTTAAATCTTGGAGGCAATCTTCAAGTTGGTAGCGGGCATATGGGGCTAGCAAAAAAACTAGAGCAGGAATATATTGATACATCACGCGCAAAAGAACCAATGCCTCACATGGTTCCAAATCCAATGCAAGTTTTTGTTACTACACGCAATGGTTCAATTGAAAATACAACTGGAGCTGATGATTAATGGCTAACTTTCAAACAAGAATAGAAGATATTATCGGGGCTGTTACAAGTGTGGGTTCTGATGATACGTCTGCAAATGAGCAAGCTATACAAGACGCTTTGCAAGATACTGCAAAAGATATTATTAATAAGGTTCGACCAGATATATTTATTCAATTTGCAACAAAATCTTCGAATGTTACCTCTAATCCAATTGCTACTAATTTAGAAAATTCAAGAATAGTCTTAGTAGAAAGAAGAGAGGATGACGACACTTCAAGCTTGTATTTGTCTTGTGTTTTTATTGACGCTTCTTTGCAAGGAAAAATACAAAATCCTCATAGCATTTTTTATGCTACAGATGAATCGCCAAGATGGACATTTAACGATAACGATATTTATGTATATCCTGAGCCAGCATCTGGAAACCCGTGTAGATATTATGTAATGGATAACCCTACAATTGAGCATGGAGATACTTCAGTAACCAAATTTCCAGATGCTTTAGAGCATTCTTTAGTTCTTGGCGCTAGCGCAAGATTGAAATTAAGAGTAGTTACTTTTTATAACGAAGATGAAGACCCAGAGCTAGTATCTCTTCATCGCGCCCAATATCAAGAATTATTATCAGAATATAACAATTCCCTAACTCCTTTTATAGCTAGTAGCTAGTAATGGCAAAACAAACTTATGTTATACGCGAATTTCACGGGGGAGTAAATTCAAACGCTGACCCAAGAGATATAACTCAAGAAGAATCTCCTAGCGTTAGAGCCGGAATTACAAATTTAGGAAAATTAACAACCCAAGGAGAGTTTGACACTGGAACAGTTGTTGCTAAGGCTGATTCTAGTACATACTCAAGTACAGCTCCTACACATAAAAGCGGTTTATTTGTAATGGCTAGCGATAGACAAATAGATAATTCCGCAACCGAAGATACTTTAATTTTTTTTCATGACGAAACAAATGATAGTGGATACCATATTGATGTTAAGGATAGCGATGGCTGGTATCTAAACGAAATAGAAGTAGCCGCAAATGCAAAGCCAGTTTTTTTTGCTGCCGATGGAGTTTTAAGAATTGGAAACGCTAATGAATATACAGCAACGGACTGGTATGGATATATAGGAAGAACTGTATTTGCGTCCTTAGAATGCGCGAATACTTTTAATGATTGGTTTAATGTAAATGCTAGCGTAACAAAACCCAACACAGGGAAATGTTTAATTAGCACTCCGTTTATTGCTGATGACGCTCACGATGCAGTTGGGGGACCAAATTCTAGCTCTGGAGAATATATAGGAGCAACTGGAAACTCATTAGTAAATACTAACTCAATAAATTTGCGAGTAGGTTTAAATACGGAAAGTTCAATTAAGGGAACCCAAGACGGTTTGTATGCGTCAGACGTTATTATAGACACCCCCGGAGGTAATGCAAGCACTCCATATAATTATAAAAATTATGTAGGAGGAACAGACGGCTCATACACAGCAGCCGAAGATGTTTTTCCATTTTTATTTGATAACAATATTTTAGTTGGTCTTAAAAAAGGGCAAGCAACAAGTATAGGTAATTTTTCAACCTTAGAAGCTAGCCCAACAACAATCCCAAATATAGACTTTACAATTAATGAAGAAAACTCTATTGCTGTTCCTATTTATTTTTGGCAAGAAGAATACGATAGATTGGTAAAGGTAAAAATTTCAATTGGTAAAAAAACAATTCAGTCTGAAGAATTAAATATTTATGCTTTTGAATTTGGCGCTGAACAATTAAACGTAGGTTGGAATGTTTTAGTTTGTGAGGCGGGAATGCACACGGCAATGGTTAATGAACCGCCATCATATGGAACTAGTTTTACTTATTTTAGTTGCACAGTTAAAAATAATCAACCAGATTCGTCTGGAAGTCCAAGTGAAAGCAATTCATTTCCAAAATGGTATATTAGTGGACCAGCTATTATAAGTAGAGTAGGCGCTACAGGGTATGGACCGGGAACGTATTCTTTTAAATACACTTGGCTTTATGATGAAGAAAAACAAGAAAGCAATTTATTTAAACTTGGAGACGTTAACTCTTCTACAGCCCCATTTGAATTAAATCAAATTACAATTGTAGGTGCGGCTGTTTTATTAAATTTTGATATATATATAAATCCAAAACAAGTTAGCACATATGGGTTAAATCAAAGAATAACTGGAGCAAGGGTTTATTATAAAAAAACAGATGATGATAGTCATTATTTAATTGGTGAATCTGATTTTATAGATAAGGGTTTTAAGTTTTTTCCAGAAGCCGAGTCTTATGATTATTCTTTTGTTGATTACGCCCACGCAGATGATTCGGAGCATCCTTTATTAAATCATATGGCGGTATCTAAGGAAATTAGCCCAGAAGCCGCAAACCTAGTAGATACATATAAAAGTTTAAATGGTTTTTATTCTAAAATAGACACTTTAGACGCTCGGTGGAAAACAGCAACAATACAGGGTCGCAGGGCATACGTTGGCAACGTTCAACAAGACAGTAAAAATTATCCAGATAGAATGTTAAAAAGTTTAGTAAACAAATTTGATGTGTTTCCAAATAAAGACTCCGTAGTTGACGTTGCAGTTAGGGACGGCGAAAGCATTGTTAAGCTAGAATCTTTTGCTGATAGAATTTTACAATTTAAACAAAAAACTTTATACATTATTAATGTTGCTCAAGGTTCTGAATTTTTAGAAGATGTTCACCCGTTCAAGGGCATTGCAAACGAATTTCATAGCGTGGAAACAGACAATGGAATTGTTTTCTTTAATCAATTTGGAGCTTATGTTTATAATGGCAACCAAATAATTAATTTATTAGAAAAAAATGGAAGAACTGTTATTAGCGAAGAAGTTTGGAGTTCTTTTATTACTCAAAATGGCATACAAAACTCTTCAGTAGGCTATGCTCCTAAAAAATATCAAATATTATTTTTAAACTATACTGGAGAAATGTATATATACAACATAAAAATAGGGGCTTGGACTTCTACGGATGGAACATTTGACCTTTATAGAACTTTTGGGGATATAAGGTTTATTACAAAAATGGCAATAGACGGAAATAATGATTCTTTTTTTATTGGCGGCACAGCAGGTGCTGTTTATAAATATAATCATTCTCCATCAAATACTCATGATTTTTTATACCAAACAAAAGACATTGATTTTGGAGACCCGTCAGTAAGAAAAAAGGTTTATAAAATATATATTACTTATAAAACTTCAGCAACGGAATTACCAAATATAAATTGCACATTTGACACAAACGGTGGCACTGCATATAATAAAACTTTTAAAGCTGGGACTAATTATAGTGAGTATTTAACTGGCTTAGCGGGAGCTTATTATTCTTTAGCTCCATCAGCAGACTGGACAGTTGCTGAGCTAAAGCCGACAACTAGCTCTCAAGCAAATAATATTTATTCCTTTGCGCTAAAAATAGCAATTAATTCTAATATTCGTTCTAATACAGCTCAGGGAGCAGATGATACAACGCACATTACGCTGGATAGTGGAGCGTCTGCGGTAGATGATTATTATAACAATATGCCAATAACTATTTGGAGTGGTAATGGGCTAGGGGACACTAGAATAATTACAGATTATGTTGGAAGTTCAAAAGTTGCAACCATATCAGCGGGTTGGAGTACAAACCCAAATAGCTCTTCAAAGTTTATAGTTGGCGTTGTACCGTCGTCTTTTGAAATTAATGACATTACTATTGTCTATAGGGCAAAAAGCGTAAAATAATGGCTTATAATAGGCAAGAAAGAGTATTAAGCGCGGGAAAACAATCTATTCCTTTAATAAGAAAAGGAAAACCTCAGCCAGCAGAAGGGTTTCATGGGGATTTAGCTTTTGCTGAGCTTGACGGAATTGGAATTGTACAGTATATAAAAATTGAAAACAATTGGAGAAGGGTTGTAAATCACAATATTACTACCCAAGCTGAATTAAGTGCTACTCCT